>JACKQG010003892.1_pt1 | contig 17810 bp, 12 predicted proteins | sample 8237621 | NCBI WGS metagenome assembly JACKQG01 (sample SAMN15677084, study PRJNA649215) | marine metagenome | biome: marine; feature: Black Sea; material: saline water; isolation source: suspended particulate matter (SPM) from the Black Sea western gyre | collected 2013-06-09/2013-06-10 | depth...
TGACACAACCTAATTATAATATACAACTTATAGTATATAGGTTGACGGCGATGGGCCGGGGGTGAGTTCGATAATTACAAACATTAACCACTATTAATCTTTTAAAAATAACAAAATAAAAAGATTTCCCTTAAATCACCACCAAATCTGTTTTCCATCTTCAATCGTAAAAATACGTTCATCCTTTCGGGAACCTTCTGCCACCAGCCAATACAACCCGTCAGCCGGAACTTTGTCGAAAGTTAGTGGTTTGTGCGAGGCAGCCTTTTTACCCAGCGACACCCATTTTTCTTGCCAATAATATAATTCGTAATTTCTACCCAACTCAAAAGATGCCTTTGCAATGCCGTCAGTGCTTGTTAATAATTTTCTTCGTGTTGTGGATAGCAACTTAATTTTTGTTGTATTTTCTTCATCAGCTATTAACTTGCGCAACTCGCCATTTTCTTCAAGGATAAAAGATGATGCCGCGGGGATTAATTTTTCTTTGGCATAGTACATCGGTAAATAAGCAATGTTCCCTCCCATATCATCAAAAGTAGTTTTTTGTTCTTCGATTTTTCCCCAATGAATCGCTTTCCATTCTCCATCGTTGAACACACAGAGATAGGCATAGTTGACGCTGTCAGGGACTTGCTGTTCCAGGGTAATCGTAACGTCAGAAACATCAGTATAGTCGGACGTAACGTCTTTATAATTTTTTCGTGACAGCCAGCGAGGCGCTTTCTCCCAGTCTGGTTTTTGAAACACGAGATTTTGCTTTTGCAGCGAATAAGTTTTGCGATAAACCTTTGCCAGCCTGCCGTGAAGTCGGTAATCCCCAGGATTGGACTCACCGCCCATAAACATTGTTACTTTTCCGCCCCTGTCAAGAATGGCATTCCAAGCGTGGTTGTTTCCGGCATCTGCCCAATGCGGTGTGTAATCGCTGGTAACTGCCAGACCGTTGGCGCGCATGGCGTAAATTGCCAGGTTGGTCATATCTTCACAGCGACCCAATTTATTTTTGAGCATTTCCGATAATCCCTGGTCTGTGGGATGACGGTAAAATCGGGGATCAAATGAGAACCAGGATTTTATTTTATTATTAATTAATCGAGTGGCTTCGATTGGATCTTCGGGATTCGCCATGTTTTTACTGAGGTCTTTAAATTGCTCCCAGAAATGAGGGCGCCATTTTTCTAATGGTTCGTTGCTTCCTCGATAGGGAAGAACGTATTCACAAAAATTTTCAAAGGAAAGATGTTTTGCCCAAGGTTTTTCCTGCCAGGCGCTAAATGCCATTTCAATATTATGGATCAAAAAATCCGCGCTAATGTTTTTTAGATCTTCTTTGATTTCATCTCGTGAGAAATCAAGCGTGCCCAGCTTTTTCTCTTTCTCGTCCCATGCCTGGATTAATGATTTATAATCAGGGTAAGCAAGCACGTCAATATTTACATCTGCTTTGGTTGAATCATGCAGCCCATAAATTACGTAGCTGTGTCCCTCCATGTTTTCAACCAGGTAATAGGCAGCTTGTAATTTCAGAGAATCATTTTTTTCAACATAATGGTTGATAACTTCTTTGAGTTCGTTTTGATTTTCGCCGGCTTTAATTAGCGCATTTTTTACTCCAGCGGGATACATATTTGAATAATCCCTGACTACTAATAAAATAATAACGACTATTGCAAATATCCCCAAAGTCATAATCCAACTTTTGCTTTTCATGTTATTCCTCGGTTTTTTTATTATGTGAGCTCAGAGTAACTATTCAACAAAGATTTTCCAAATCAAACAAGTATCTTGATTTGTCATTCCCGAGATCTTTTAATCGGGAATCCAGTTATTTTTCTCAACGATGGATTCCCGCTTAAAACGTGCGGGAATGACATACTGAATAGCTACAATTCAGATTTATAAAAGTTAATAAATTTACTTTACAATTGCAAGGGAAGAAATAATGAAAACAAAATTCATTTGACTATTTCATAAGTTTTTTCTATATTTGACTCAATTAGAATTAGAGGAAGAACAGTAAATGGAAGCTATAAATTTACTATTTTAAAATCGGAACTGAATAATCACTAATTACTTTATCTTGTGTCACGATTGTCAAACCTTTTTCCATCGCTTGACAAATTAAAATGCGATCAAATGGATCACGATGAATAGGAGGAAGTTTAGTGAGTTGACATACGCTGGCTTCATCTAGCTCAAGGCTGGATATTTTATGTTGATTACGTTGCTTTGGTAAATAAAGAGCCGGGGGATTTGGCAATGGCAATTTTCCCAGATTATATTTGACTATTGCCTCCCAAATGGATACAACACTTAAATAAATTCGATTATCAAAGTTTTGAATAGATTCGCGGATTGATTTTGAGAGACGTTCATCGCCACTGATGTACCAGAGAAATATGTGTGTATCTAAAAGAAGTTTCATTTTCCCTCGAACTCCTGAATGATATTTTCAGGTAAAGGATCATCAAAATCATCCGGCACTTTAAATTCTCCTTTGCAAAGACCATAAGGTCTCACTTTAGGAGATTTAAAACCAACAGGTTTGATCTCTGCTAATGGTTTACCAGCTTTTGAGATAACAAATACCTCTCCTGCTTCGATACGCTGCAAAAAAGCTGGTAAATCATGTCTAATTTCGTCAATGCTGAGTTGATTAATATTATTTATAAGCATATTAATTGACCTCAAGAAAAATGTTATATAATATATACGATATAAAATATAAAGAAATCAAACTAATGTCAAGATTTTTTTTGATTTTTCATAAATTTTTCATATATTATTTTTTTAAATCCACAGAAAATTCAATAACTCAAACTATCATTTAATAACTATGAAAAGAACAACTCTCCCCCAATTAGATACTATTTTAGGAAAAGAATTCCCCTGCCTCGATTTTGGTTTTGTCAGACTCATTGACTACATGGGTTCGGATGAAGCAATCGTACAATCTGCCCGGGTTTCTTACGGCAAAGGCACAAAACAGGTGACCCAGGATCGAAGTTTAATTCGTTATCTTATGCGGCATCAACATACCTCGCCGTTTGAAATGGTGGACTTTAAATTTCACTGCAAGCTGCCAATATTTGTCGCCAGGCAGTGGATAAGACACCGCACTGCCAGTGTGAATGAATACTCGCTTCGCTATTCGGAAGCAGTAAATCAATTTTACATTCCTGAGCCTGAAGTGATCCGGCTGCAATCAAAAATTAACAAACAGGGCAGATCAACAGAAATGGTTCCAACAGAGCTTCAGCAGGAAGTGCTGCAAATTTTGAAAAAGCATACCCAAAAAGCCTGGGATGATTATGAAGAATTAGAGCAAGCCGATCTTGCCAGGGAATTAGCAAGGATCCATCTGCCGGTTTCGCTCTACACTGAATGGTACTGGAAACTAAACCTTCACAACCTGCTTCACTTTTTAAAATTGAGACTGGATCCCACAGCTCAATATGAAATCCGTGTTTATGCCGAGGCGATTGCTGAAATTGTAAAATCGGCTGTGCCACTGACCTGGGAAGCGTTTGAAGACTATGTGCTTTATGCTGAAAAATTTTCCAGGCAGGAATTTGAGATGATTAAAGAGGCGTTGGGTGGATTGCAGGTACGGATTGATTGGGAAAAAGTGGGAAAAGCAAACGGATTATCTAAAAGAGAAATTGGTGAGTTTGTTGAGAAGATGAACTAGTCCACGCGGATCAAAAACTCACACGGAAAAATAAATAAAACTCTGTGTGGATTATTGATCCGTGTGGGCAGAAAATATGGAGTTTAAATTGCCCCAAAAAATCACACATACCGTTGTTAACCGATTTTTGAAATATGTTAAATATGACACCCAATCATCCGAAACATCTGACACCTACCCCAGCACAGAAAAACAAAAAGCATTGGGTGTAACATTGGTTGAAGATTTAAAAGAGATCGGTTTAACTGATGTTCAAATGGACAAATATGGTTATGTTACCGCCACGCTGAAAGCAAACACAGATAAAAAAATTCCCACCATTGGATTGATCGCTCACATGGACACTTCACCCGACGTTTCCGGGAAAGATGTGAAACCTGTTATTCATAAAAACTACCCGGGAAACGATATCGTTTTGCCTGGAAATAAGACCCAGGTAATTCAGTTCAAAGACAATCCTGCGCTGAAAGATCAAATTGGAAATGATATTATTACATCGGATGGCACCACGTTATTGGGCGCTGACAACAAAGCCGGCATTGCTGAAATTTTTGATGCATTAAATTATTTTGTACAACATCCCGAAATAAAACACGGAAAAATCAGGGTGGCAATAACACCGGATGAAGAAGTCGGCAATGGCAGCAAATATTTTGATATAAAGAAATTTGGAGCAGATTATGCTTATACTGTCGATGGCGAAACGCTCGGCGAAATTGAAGACGAGACATTTTGTGCTGATACAGTTGTGCTGACAATTAAAGGCGTTAATGTTCATCCCGGGTTTGCCAAAAATAAAATGCTCAATTCAATGAAAATTGCTTCAAAAATTTTAGATCAACTGCCAAAGAACAGGCTTTCCCCGGAAACAACAGAAAAACGCCAGGGCTACATTCATCCCAACACAATGACCGGTTCCGTGGAAGAAACAACCATCAAATTTCTCATTCGTGATTTTACTGTTAAAGGATTACATGAACATGAAACCTATCTCAGGGATTTGACAGAAAAAATTGTAGCTGAACATCCAAAAGCGAGCTTTGATTTTAAAATTGAAGAATCCTACCGCAATATGAAATACAAATTAGATGAACAACCCAAAGTCACGGAATATGCCCTGGAAGCAGTACAGCGAAGTGGAATCAAACCAATTAGAAACATCATCCGCGGCGGAACCGATGGCGCCAGGTTATCATACAATGGATTGTTGACACCAAACATTTTCACCGGCGGACACAATTTTCATTCAAAACTGGAATGGATTTCAATTCAGGATATGCAAAAAGCGGTAGAGGTTATCATAAATTTAGTGAGGATTTGGGAAGAAAAATAATTCGATCACCGGAAATTGACTTCTTTTGAAATGGAGTATTTGGGTAATGGAGCAATGGAGTGTTGGAATAAAATTAAACTGAGGTAGTTTTAAGTTTCTCACTTTCGGAGTGCAATCCCTTTATGGATTGCGCATCGCATAAAGGCGATGCACTCCGAACTCAATTTTTAACGGGGATACTAAAACCACTTTGTGATTGGCTTAAATAATCTTGCCGATTTTAAACAAAATTACAATACTCCATAAATCCATTACTCCAACAATCCTTTTGTTCAGAATCGACATTTATAACAAATTTTGTATAAAATCAATGCTAAAATTATTATTAAAAACCCGTTTCCGTTACTACCGCAACTATCTCAAATATCATTTGGATAAAATAACCTCTATTGAGTTGGGATTAGTTTTATTAGTTTTTTTATTTTTGTTAGCCCGCTCCCCTGCAGATATCGGCTATAATTTGAGGTGGTTCTTCAGCCCTGATTTCTCACAACAATGGGCAAGAATATTTTCTCTTTTATTACCAATATTTTATATCATCTCTGAATTTTTTGCCTGGTTAACGTTGCGTCCTTCAACGGAATGGCATGTATTGGGTACGCTGCCTTTTCGGAAACTTGCGGTAGCGAATTATTACCTGCTTCGCCACACAAGCAAAATTTTTTCTTTCATCTTTTTCGGATCGATTGCTTTTTTAGGAGGGTCAGATCCGTTTCATTTCCGTTTGTTCCTGCTTTTCTCCGGTTTGGGTTTAATGTTCTCGCTACAACTTATTTCATTTGCACAGGCGCAATTCATTCGTAATCCACACAACCATCATTGGAAAAGGTATGCCCGGTGGTTTTTGATTGAGCTTTTTATGATTGGCTTTTTGTTGATTATAGCCGAAAACATTGGCCGAGGTTTGGTCGAGCCTTTAACCTCCTATCATTTCTTAATTCTCTGTGCCTGGTTTTTAAATATTCAAAATTATTATTTGATTCAAAAACATTTTGTCCCTTACCTTCCAGAGTCCAAAGCAGCTCAAAAACCTGCTTCCGGGCAAGTCAGGTTTTATTCAGCGCTTTCAAATAAATTGAAGGGGCCAAAAACAGCATTTATTTTTCGGGATTTTTTCTTTCTTTGGAGACAGAAACGGTCTACATTTTATTTGTTTATTTTTGGCGAAATCTTATTGATATTGATCAGTATTTTTATGGAAGAAGCTTTTGCAGCCTACATTACACTTTTATCATTGCAGCTTGTAATAAGTCTAATGTTGATTAAAACAGTCGTGCTGCTTTTCCAAAATGATGTTGATGGATACGAGCTGACACGAACGCTGCCGATTAAATCAAGTTCATATTGGATGGCGCGTTGGCTTTTTATTTTTGGATTTTTGAGCTTACAAATGATTCTCCCTACTTTTATCATCCCAATTGTTTTCAAAATAAAAATGGGATTTATCGGTTTTGTTGCTGCCGGACTGTTTGGAATTCCTTTGATTATGGCAACATTGTATTGTAATTCTGGTTTTGGTTTGTTCCCACATGTACATTTGACGGGATATATGATTTCCGTTTCTATTTTGTTTATTATTTTATTCTGGTTTTTCATGCCATTCGGCAGCCTGATAATATTAGGCGTTATTCTATTGTGGATTCGCAAGTCTCAAAAACGTTTTCAATTTTTGGAGTTACTATGATAGACGTAAAAAATATATGCAAAAATTTTGGCGAGCTTCATGCCCTCAAAAATGTAACATTTTCGATAAAGGAGGGATCGTTGTGTGGATTGGTTGGGCCTAATGGCGCGGGCAAATCAACGCTGTTCAAAATATTTTTGGGATTGTTGGAAGCAAATGAAGGCAAAATTAAAATCGCTAACGAAACGATTAATTTTGGCGACACAAATTATAAACGTAAAATCGGCTATGCTCCTGAATCGCCCCAGCTTTATGATTACCTGACTGGAATCGAATTTTTACAATTCATTGCCGCGGCAAAACATTTTTCCGGTTCAGAAGTTGAAAATGAAATTCAAAAATGGATAAACTTTTTTGATTTGGGCGGTAAAACAAACGAGCTCATCAAAAACTATTCTCAGGGTATGCGGCGAAAAATAAGTCTTTGCGCTGCGCTGATTGGCGACCCCCCAATTCTATTTTTGGATGAAGCCACCAATGGTCTCGATCCGGAAAGCAGTTACAAATTCAAAGAATACCTTCGTTCTTATTGTCAAAATGGGGGAACGGTTCTTTTTTCATCTCACATTATTGAAACGGTTGAATATCTTTGTGACAGGATCATTATTCTTCACAAAGGGCAGATCAAGCAAGAATTGAAGAAAAATGAATGGGAGGATTTGAGGGGGCAGGATTCTTCTTTGGAGGAGATGTTTATTGGCTTGGTGAGGGAATAGTATCTGAAAAATTAATTATTTGTCCAATAGGAAAATATATACAACTAAGTTCAATACAATGGGAAAGGAGTTATGGAGTACTGGATCGTCCGCCGGTTGGCGGAGATGCGACTTGTCGCATTGATAGAGATTGGTTTCAAAAATCCATTGCCACATTAATCCAATAATCTTTTCCATCCTTAAAATAATGGAATCCCACCGGTTTTTTCAGCATCTAATTTACAGGCAGCAGGTTTTATTCTTATAAAAAAAACAGACAAATAAAGGCACTAAAAATGGTAATTTTAGCAAAAACAAAAATCGGCGATGCTCTTAAAAAGTATCCTGAATTAAAACATATTTTAAAAGAGTTATCCCTAAAATTTAAGAAACTGGACAATCCTGTAATATTCAAAATGGTGAGCAAATGGGCGAGTTTTTCGGATGTGGCACGAATTGGCGGGCTTTCGATATGTGAGTTGCTTCATACATTAAATAAAGCAATCGGCACAGAGGAGGAACTGTCAAAATATGCGCCGGAGTGTATCAAAGAAAAAGAGCAAAAAATTTCTGACGAAAAGACTCCTGGTTGGGTGAAAGATGCGAAACAAGTTATCCTTATGGATGTGCGGGAGCGGGATGATTTTTTCCTGCCCGAAGTGCTTTCGGCTATTAATAGATTGGAAGAAGAACAGGCGCTTTTGGTGATCAACTCTTTTTATCCGGCGCCATTAGTCAATATGCTGGATGAAAAAGGGAATGATTTTTATTACCATAAAGAGTCTGCTGTTGAACATCGCTTGCACATAAAAGGTAAAAAGAAAACAGTGAACGAAAATTGGTTGGAAGAAAAGGAATCGTTTGAAATCGTTGATGTCAGAAAATGGCAGGAAGACCCGTTTTCAGAATTAATCAAAAAAGCCAATGAAACACCTTTGGGGCAAGGATTTAGATTGATCCAGAAATTTGTGCCAACTCCGTTGATAAACATGATAGAACCATTGGGTTACGAGACTTTTGTTGAAGAAAAGGGAATGTTTGAGCACCACATTTATTTTTACCACAAACACCATGTTCAAACGAAAAAGAAAAAAGTTGGAGACAGAATTCCATTAGTGATTCAATCCGCCACCCCGGTTGTTTACCCGATAATTATGAAATTACTGCAATCGCCTGAACTGATGTCGCGGATTAAAATCGAGGAACTGAAAATTTGGGACAAAACCGAAAAGCATCTGTCCTGGATTGTGAACAAAAAAGCGGACATTAGCTTTACAGCGGTGGCTGCCGTAGCAAAGCTATATCAAAAAGGGTTGGATATTAAACTAAAAAGTATTGTCGTGTGGGATAATTTCTATTTACTAACCCGCGGATATAAAGCAGAAAACTTCGGGGATTTGAAGGGACATAAAATTTATCTCCCGCTCATTAAAGCTGCGCCGCCTTATGCGGTAACAACTTTTCTCATGAAAAAAATGGGCTTCAATCCTGATGAATTTGAATTTGCGTTTGGCAATCCGTTTGGCAGACCTGAAGAAATAAAAAACCAGTTCGTCAAGGGTGAAATTGATACGGCGCTGTTAAGAGAACCAGAGGCAAGTTTTGCGCTTTATGAAACAGGAAAAGATGGTCAGGTGTCCATTGCTTACAAGGATTTGTGGGAGCAGATTTATCCCGGTAAAGGGAATTTGCCCAATGCAGGTGTTTTGTTCAAAGGAGAAATCTTAAGAGACTATCCCGAATTAGCTGAAATTTTTCTTCGGGAAACAGCAAAAGCAGTGGAGTGGGTGAAAGCAAATCCGAAAGAATCGGCAAAGATCAGTTATGACATAATGGGTGTAACTCCGGAAGAGGCGGAGCTGTTTTTATCCCGGGTTAATTTGAATTATAAAAAATCTGAAGATGTGTTGGATAATGTCAGTCATTATCTCCATGTTTTGAATCAAGCTGGTTATGGTAAAAAAGAATTTGGGGATATTAAGGATTTGTTTGTTTAGGTGGTGAAAACCAGTGGGTGCATTTGACCACCTGGGGAAAAAGTAACATGGTAATTAGTGAATTTGGTAATTGGGTAAAGAATAAAAATCTATTTTGTTTTTACCCAATATTGTGTTTTTTAAATTAAATAGTTTTTGTTTATTAAAAATAAGATGTTCTGATTAAAAAGTCAAGAAAAAAAATAAGCTAACCGGAAATACCTCACAAACTTTACTAAACCTTAAAGGTTTAGTAAAGTTGCTCTGTCATAAATATATATTGAATTCGACATTTCGGTCTATCCCTTCGACCTTTTGGTCGGTAATCCGAATATCTAATAATCTTAAATGCTGCTATTAATTTAAAAAAAACAATCAGTAAGATAATTTAATTTGTTATGGCACATTCCTTGCATTTACAAAGCAAAAAAATAAATTCAATGAAACTAAATAAGCTGTAATTAATTTAATTAACTGTAGATGTCAGAATAAATATCAAAATTTTTCCGAAATATTATTAAAAATTCAAAAATTCTTTTTTAGGTTGAAAACGATTTCCGAAAAAAACATGGGGATTTAAAAGGTGTTTCAAAACAATCCATCTATTACAGCATTTTTACTTTTCGTTAATTTATTAGTTGTAGCCAATTTGGCAAACGCACAATGGAATTTTTCTTTATCTTACGATCAGGAATATAATGATAATCCATTCCATCTCCCTGAAGCCGAATCGAGTTGGATTTCGAGTTTACAATTTGGCGCTGAACACGAATCAAACAAACTTACAGTGGGATATTATGGAAATTATTCTCATTTCAATAATATTCTTGATCGGAATTTTTATTTGCACCAATTGGCTTTGTTCGGCGGTTCTGACACAACAGGCTGGGGTTTTTTCGGTGAGCAAAGGATTAACAAATCCGGTTATAATATTTACGATTACAAAGATTTGAATGGTATTTTCAGACATCGTTTTTCAATTGCTGGGATCGTTGCAAACTGGCAAAGCAAAATTCAATTTAACTTTTATGATCAACTGTCCGAACTCAATAACTGGAAACTAAATTCAAATTTAAGGTTTCATAAAAGTTTTCAAACACGAACAACCATTATTGCTGGGGTTGGTGTTGATTATAAAAATTATCTCAATTCTTCTAACCTGACAGAGATTGAATCGGATACAAGTTTGACAAATCCTACAACAGAGATGGGAACCGGACAAGGTAACGGCAAGGGAAATGGGAAAGGTTATCGCCGCGGCGAAGAGAATGGTTTTCTCACTGAAACATCTTATGTAGATTTGGAAAATCCGTCAGTCATGCAAATATCTTTTTGGCTGCGGCTGGCGCAATCAATTACACCAACAACGGGACTGGCTTTTTCATATTATAACAGAACCCTGTTATCCGGACAAGATAGATTCATTTCAGGTATCTCTTATAGTTACAACCAGGAGTCAGAAATCTTTAACGATCCCTTGGGATTTGAGAGCCACTCCATTGGCACAGAATTGTCGAAATTACTGCCGATGGAAGTAATGTTGAAATTAGCCGGTTTTTATGTGAAAAAAAACTATTCTGCCCAAGGTATTTATATTGATGAAGAAAACTATGATGAATCAACATTACGGAAAGATAAATACAAAACATTCTATTTTAATTTAAAAAAAGATTTTGAATTCATTAAAGGCAGCACACTTGCTTTGAGTTTGTATTATCAATGGATAAGCAATAATTCAAACAGTTACTGGAATAATTATAAAAATAATTTTTGTTCAATCGGATTGGAATTTGGATTTTAGTATCTAAAAAGTTATTTTCTTGCACAATGGGCAAAAAGATTTCACGCAAAGACGCAAAGATTACGCAAAGAAAATCAACTTTACGTGAGTAATTTGCAAGACCAACGAGTTGTTATAATTTTGGATATAATATTAGCAGTATAATTTGTAGCCGAATTATTTCCGCCCAAAAAAACGGCGGACAGGCTGCTATAAATCATTCTGCAATAAAATTTTCAATTCCATGCAATAAAAAAAAGGATAAAGTTTTTACTATAATATTATTAAGCGCATACTAATTTATGAGCATAGAACAGACAATTTAAAACATGGAAAATAACATGCTGTCAAACAAATTTAAACATATCTCCTTGTTATTAATTATATTGTTTGTTTTTTCAACCGCAAGCTTCACACAAACGAAGCAGCCAGAAAAAAAGGCTACGAAACCGGTGACAGAAAAAACAGACACCACTGCAAATAAAAAGCTGGAGAAAAAAAATCAGGCTGCAAAGGACAAAATAACACTAAAGGGTTTCGTTGACAAAAACGGCGATGGAATTGACGATCGTCTAACTGGTGGAAAAGGTAAAGGAAAGGGCAAACAATTAAGAAACAGGGATATTTTCATCGACAAAAATGGCGACGGCATTTGCGATGGCAGGGAGTCTGCTATTGGGTTAAAAAAAACGAGGCGACATCGGGGAGGAAAGAAGTAGGGATTTGCTGGTATGTATGGAGTGTTTGCTTTATTTAGACTTCCATTTTAAATCCTTGAAAATTCTTTCCATTTTGACTTTTAATTTCGACTTCATCAATTCCATCTAAAAAATTTTTTAGGATTATGCATCCGTTCTCCGCACCTTCAAAACATGCCCCGACATTCAAACAAACGAATGTCGGGGCAGATTTATTTTTATAATGCCAGAACAAAATATTGTGTTACTTCTTCAACCATATTTTTATAGTTTCAATTCACATCAGTTTAATCAGATAAAAACAATTCCCAATCCCTCCACCGCTTTGAGTAATTATCCTAAAAAAAATTTGCAGATTTCCGGGAAAATTTCTCCAATTTTTTGTCTATATTTATTGTAGGATCAAACTAAAGAAATGATTATAGCCAAGTAAAATTGTCACGCATCATTCCTCGGTGCTTTCAAAGATGTCCCGGCATTCAATTGGTTGAATGTCGGGGCAGATTTTTCTGTTTTTACATTATTCAATATTATGAAATTTGATTCAACTTTTTCTTTATTTGCCTGATATTATCCTAATAATTTCAATACCCAATCCGTCCTCCGCTTTGGGCAAATGTCCCGGCATTCAGCCAATTGAATGCCGGGATAATTTTTTTATACTCGTTAAGAGTTAAAATGTGACACTCATCTAAAATATTTCTTTTAACTTTTTTTATCTGATAACATAAAAGCATGGCGCAAAAAGCAGAGCGTATGGCGGAAAAACAGGCGCTTAGCGCCATGCTCTATGCGCCTTGCTTTCGTTGACAACCATTTTTACTAAAGAAAAGTAATGTTTTATATGTTACAAAATAAACCTTAACGAGTATATCCTCCACCTTAGCAGATTTCGATATTCTTTCAAATAAAACTCTTGACAATGCCCATAATTTTTATTTGAACCTGAATAGTCACTCAAAATTTTGTATTGTGGTTCGTTTCCTCCCGAAAAATAAAAAAAAATGAAAAAAATAAAAAAAAGTGGATTAAATTTGCTAACTTTTTCGTTTATATAATTGAAATCGTAACCAAATCACTTTTAATCAAATTGGGATGTTTTATTATGAAACGTTTACCATTATTAACTGTTTTCTTGGTACTGTTTTTAGCAATGACTGCATCAGCACAAATTCCGCTAACGATGAGTTACCAGGGAATTCTTACCGATGCTTCCGGTGAGGCTGTGCCGGATGGCAGTTATGAAATCTTTTTCAACATCTATGACACAGCAGAAGGTGGCAGCTCGCTTTGGACGGAAAGTCATACGATTGAAGTTGAGGGCGGCGTTTTTGCCGTTACCCTTGGCAGTTCAAATCCGTTGGACTTACCGTTTAACAAACCTTATTGGTTGGGAATTACTGTGGGAGGCGGCGAAGAGATGTCACCGAGAATCGAAATGACAGCCTCAGCTTACGCACATAGCGCCCGCACTGTTGTGGACAGCTCGATAACGAGCGAAAAAATTGCAGCCGGTCAGGTTGTTCGAAGTATCAATTCGTTGAGGGATAGTGTTGTTATCCAGGGCGGCGAAAATGTTACCATTAGCTCGGAGCAGAACAGGTTAACTATTTCTGTTAATATACAGGGCGGAAATACGCTGGATATGGCTTACGATGAGGGCGGACCCGGCGCAGGAAGAGCTATTGTTGCTGATGCCGGCGCTGTAAACATTCAAGGACCGGACGGATTGATAGTACAAGGTAAAGTTGGAATTGGAACCGAAGCAGAGCCAATTGCAAAATTAGATGTTGAAGGCGATATGCGTTTGGGTTCTGCGCCCGATGCCGGGGAAGTCGATAGCACGGCGCTGGTTCTTGTTTTAAGCGACAGCGGAAGAATAAAAACAAAAACGGTTGCGGAACTCTCTTTACACGGTTCACAGGGTCCCAAAGGTGATAAAGGTGAAAAAGGTGATCCGGGTGCAAACGGAAAAATCGGTCTCCCAGGTCCCAAAGGTGATAAAGGAGACCAGGGCGAACAGGGACCATCAGGGTCTGCAGGACCTGTCGCTGGTTCTGATAAAGAGGTTATTTTCAATAATAAAGGAGTCGCAGAAGGCTCTCAAATTTATTATGATAAGGTCAAAAATAAAGTTGGCATCAGCATACAAAATCCGTTAGCCAAGTTGCATGTAAACGGAAACATCCGTGCCAATGAAAAGATTTTCAGCGGCAACTCCATCGAGATAGACGGTTTGAACGATAAGATCACCGCAACCAGTGGAACAATTAATTTTGATGATGAAAATTTGAAAACATCGGGAATTATAGAATCAAGCACAGGTGGATTTAAATTTCCCGATGGCACCATACAAACGACCCAGTCAGCAGATGGTCATTCACTGGATACGGAAAACGGCAATGTCAAGGATGTGGTTTTCGTAAATAATGCAACTCATGTGGGAATCGGTCATAAAAATCCTTTAGAAAGACTTCATGTTAACGGCAATGTCCAGATGAATGGATTTAGAATAGCCATTGGTGCAGGCAATAACCATGTTTTAACATCCGATGGCAAAGGTTATGGCACCTGGCAGCCGGCACAAAGTGGCGTTGGTGGCAGTGGCACTGATGACTATGTTCCCAAATTTACCGGCAGCACAACGCTGGGTAATTCGATCATTTATGAGAAGAGCAGTAAAATCGGCATTGGAACGACAAATCCGGCGCAAAAGCTGCATGTTAACGGAACGGTTCAGATGGCAGCTTTCAAATTGCCAACGAGCCCTGCTAACAATTATGTGTTAACATCAGATGCAGCCGGAAATGGCACCTGGCAGTCAGCTCAAAGTGGCGTTGGTGGAAGTGGTACGGCGGATTATCTATCAAAATTCACCAATGGAACAACGCTCGGTAATTCGATTGTTTACGAGACCGGTGGTAAAATAGGAGTCGGCACAACAAGTCCGTCCGATGAACTGGATGTTTCGGGAAATATTCACGCCAGCGGAACGATACAAAGTGGCAGCTCGATTACTATCGATGGTACAAATGACAAGATCACAGCTTCCAGTGGTACGTTGGATTTTGATAATGAGAATGTTAAAACATCTGGTGTAATTGAATCAACCACCGGTGGTTTTAAATTTCCTGATGGAAGTACACAAACCAGCGCTGCAACTGCTGACGGACATTCACTTGATGCAGCAGATGGCAGTCCGACTGATGCGGTTTATGTTGACAATGATGGGGATGTGGGGATTGGTACAACAAGTCCTTCAAAAAAATTGCATGTAAATGTAGGAAGTAGTGATTTTACTGTGGCGCGTTTCACCGGAACAAAAGCAAATACCGCTGGGATCGAAATAGAAAACAATACGGGTATATCAAAAATATGGGCATTATGCTCGCATAGTAATACCATTCCAGTTGGTATATTTGCTATCAGGGAAGGTAGTTCAACAGGTACTGAAAGGTTGACAATTAAACCTGGAGGTAATGTTGGAATTGGAGTCTGGGATCCTTCAAACATTTTAACCATCCAACAAAGTTCTTCTACAGATCCCGTCGCCGACGCCTGGACAACCTACAGCTCTCGAAGATGGAAAACCAACATCAAACCCATTGATAATGCGCTGGATAAAGTTCAACGCTTGCAAGGCGTGTATTACGATTGGAAAGCAGACGGCAAACATGACATCGGACTGATTGCTGAAGAAGTCGGTGAAGTGATCCCGGAAGTAGTCGCTTACGAAGAAAACGGTGTGGATGCACAATCAGTGGATTACGCCAGGTTGGTTGCTGTTTTGATTGAAGGCATGAAGGAGCAGCAGGAACAGATTAATGAATTGAAAAATGAAATTAAATTGTTGAAGAAAGAAAGTGCTAAATGAGTGGAGTAATTAATTAATTTTACTGATGCCATCGCTCGGAGCGATGGCATTAGTAAAATACTCAAGCCAAAGTGGTTTTGAGATTTATAAATTCGGAGTGCAATCCATTTACAAGCTGTCCAGGAACTTGATTTTTCATTTTTATTGTGTGGGCTAAAGCCCAAATTCCGTTGGTAGATTACTAACCACCGAGCTAAAGCTCGGTGCAATTCATTCTATTTGATTTCTAATAAAAACAATTGCATTTGAAATTGAGGCAAAGGTTGCCTTTCGTTACAATGATATAAATGAAAAACGTATGGCATCCGAATTACTCGATACTGTTCAAAGTAAGTTATCAAAAGCAAGTAAAGAACTCAAAGATTTAGCTGATATTCCAAAAATCAAAGGAATGCCAATGTTATTAGGAAACATCACATCACATGACAATGAATTTCAGGAAAGTATTGAAGATTTGGAAGTAATGTGGGAAGATGTTAAAAACCTGATTCACTATTTCTTTTGCAGTGATTGCAATAAGTTTATTTCAACCAAATATTACGATTCTGTGGAAAAGAAAATCAGGTGTAGATGCGGCAAATTAAAGTATGAATGGAAAATCTAAAATATTAATTCTCTGAATTAGTCAATTCTATGCTGGAAATTAAGAACCTCGATCGTAGGTCAAGCACATTTGCAATTCGCTCAAGCCAACACAGACCAAAAATTGCAAAAGAGCTTTCCCTGCCAACGCGAGGAAGAAGAAACAACGAAACGCTAACGCTGTATATAAAAAATAGGTGGGATAGTAGTAAATTCAAGGGTTGTAGCCCGCTTCGATCTTTGTGTAATCTGATAAGTGATTCGCACGCAATCGCCTACTTTTCATATACTAACCATTAAGAGCAAGAAATGAAAAAAACACTTACCAAATCAATCCACCTGACATTTTTCCGCGGCGCTTGAAAATGCAGGTGAACTCAAAAGTTGTCTTTTCAACTTGAAGTCTTAAAAACCCCCAACGATCTCACCAAAATCGCCAGCAGCAAAAACACACCTAAAAATAAAATAACAGTCGGCGAACTGGGCACATCCATTGTCCAGGATAAATAAAGTCCACAAATTGTTACCAAAGTACACAATCCCCATCCGATCAAAATTCATGAAAGCTAGTTTTCAGAAAATAAACTGAAATACTCGCTGGAAAAATCAGAAAGCAAACACCGTTAAAATCCTGCCAATTTCAACTGAATATACAACAGCGATTCCAACAGATGCATAAAATAACAAAAGTGGATCCACAATGAATCTACTTTTGTTTTTATTCATAGAATATTCCTAATGCGCAAGTGAAACGTCAAATGTGAAACGTGAAACGGAAAAAATGTTTATAAAATGTTTTTCGTTTCACGTCTGACTTTTCACATTTCACTAAAATTAAAAGGCAGTCTCCAACCCAAAGTAAATCGTCCTCGGACGAATCGGTCCATAAACATAAGCCGGATCACGATCCGGTCCTTTATCCAAATCGTCTTGATAAACGTTAGTTACGTTTTTAACACCGAGATTTAATTTAGCGCTTAATCCGCTATTCAAAGGAAGACGATAGGTTAAACCAAAATCAAGCTGAAAAAAGCTATCGCTTCTTACCAATAGCAATTCAGGCTCTTCCTGTCCTTCTACGACAACTTCGTGAGGCATATCGGCTTCCCCGATATAATTGCCAGCCGCGTAGAGACTGAGCTTTGATGTTGGGTCTAAAGATAAACGAAGGTTTCCGGAAAAGTCAGGAGTGCGCATAAAATTCTTCGTATTAAAATCTTCTAATGGATTGTCATATTGGCTTTTTTTATAAGTAAAACCACAGCGAATTTCGGCAGCAGAAACCGGGCGGATACCCATGTCAAATTCAACACCTTTAACTTCTGCGCCATCGCTGTTTACTCGTTCCCATCTTTCAATAACAGATTGCTTGGAAACAAATTCTTCAGAAAATGCATCTTTAAGATTTGTTTGAAAAACAGTGAAAGAAACCATTAACGGCATACTTCTGCTATTCCCCTGGTACTCGATACCGCCGCTAAAAGAATTGCTTCT
>JACKQG010003893.1_pt1 | contig 17808 bp, 15 predicted proteins | sample 8237621 | NCBI WGS metagenome assembly JACKQG01 (sample SAMN15677084, study PRJNA649215) | marine metagenome | biome: marine; feature: Black Sea; material: saline water; isolation source: suspended particulate matter (SPM) from the Black Sea western gyre | collected 2013-06-09/2013-06-10 | depth...
AATTCGTAAACAGCAGGTCGTCGGTTCAATCCCGACCACTGGCTCCAGTTTCCCCCCTCGGCTTCCCTCTTTATTCTTCACTTGGCCAAGCGGCGTTTCGGGGCTTGCGCTTGGCTGGAGGCGGGGGCAGCTTGGCCAAGCGCCATGACAACCAACGGAAGCATCGAGATCGACAGGCCGATCGAGGCGGTTTTTGACTACACGGTCAACAACGTGCCCGAGTGGAGCGACACGGTTGTGGAGGAAAAAGTCATCGAGCAAACGCCGGACGGTGTGGGCAGCCGGTTCCATGTGTTGACCCGTGATCCCGGCGGCAAGGAGATGCCGTTAGACGGCACGGTGACACTCAATGAACGGCCGACGGCCCAGACGGTGGTGATGGTTGGCAAGCAGTTCGACATCGAGGCATCGTACACGTTTGAGGATCTCGGCGGCCGGACGAGGGTGAACCTGGTCTCCGTCGTGACGCCGAACGGCTTCAAGATGAAACTGATGTTTTTGATGGTCGGCTGGCTGGGAAAACGGGCCGGCTGCAAGGCGCTCCAAAAGGAACTCGCCAGCCTGAAGGAGAAGGCCGAAAGCCGTCCGGCGTAGTATTTGATCCATCCACTTTTACCGTTTCCCCATCAAGACCGAGCGGGTACGCTCTCGGGCATGCGATTCCGTTTCATTTTATCGATTGCGGTTTTGGTGTCTGCGGTGGCCGCAACCTCGGCGGCGAAGAAGCCGAACATCGTTTACATCATGTCCGACGAGCTTGCGTACTTTGAGCTGTCGCATATGGGGAACCCGTACATCAAGACGCCAAACATCGACCGCTTCGCGGCGGAGGGAATTCGCTTCACCTCCGCGTTGGCGGGGGCACCGGTCTGTGCGCCGCTCCGCTGCAACCTGATGACCGGCAAACACGCGGGGCACGCCTCGGTGCGGGCGAATGACGGCGGCACGCCGCTGCGGGCGGGGGAGCCGACGATCGCCTCGATCCTGAAGGAGATTGGCTACGCGACCGGCGGCTTTGGCAAATGGGGTTGCGGTGGGCGCGACTCAACCGGCGTGCCGGAGAAGCACGGCTTCGATATTTTTTACGGTTACTACGACCAGGTGCACGCGCACTCGTTTTACCCGGCTTACCTCATTCGCAACAGCGAGGAGGCGAAGCTCGACGGCAACGTCGGTGGCCGCTCGGGCGAGACGTACTCACATTATCCGATCATGGAGCAGGGGCTGAAGTTCATTCGCGACAACAGGGAGAAGCCGTTTTTCTGTTACTTCCCAATCACTCCGCCGCACGGGATGTATGACATCCCGGCGGACGATCCGGCCTGGGAACTTTACAAGGGCGAAAAATGGATCGAGGACGAAAGCATCCCGCAAGATGTCAAGAATTACGCGGCGATGGTCAGCATGGTCGATCACAATGTTGGCCAGGTGCTCGGCCTATTGCGCGAGCTGAAACTGGAGGATGACACGATAGTGTTTTTCACCGGCGACAACGGCGGACAGGATCGGTTCCGCAGCGGCAAGCATCCACGCGGTTTCTTCGGGCCGAATGTGAACCCGAAAACCGGCGTCGAGTTTCGCGGCGGCAAGGGCAATCTCTTTGAAGGGGGATTGAGAATTCCGTACCTCGTTCGCTGGCCCGGCAAAATCAAGTCCGGGCAGGTCAGCGACCTGATATTTTACCAACCGGACGTGCTGCCGACGCTGGCCGAGTTGACCGGAGCCAAGGCGCCGGGCGACATCGACGGCCTGTCGTTTCTGCCGACGCTGCTTGGCCAAGCGCAAAAGAAAAAACACAAAATGCTGTACTGGGAATTTCGCGGGCAAACCGCGGTGCGCCAGGGCCTGTGGAAGGCGATCCAAACCAAGCCCAACCGGCCTTGGGAATTGTACGACCTAAGCAGGGATATCAGCGAAACGACGGACATTGCGGCGAAACATCCCGAGCGCCTGGCCAAGATGAAGGCGTTTGCCAAGGCCTCTCACGAGCCGGTTCAGATCGGCAAATATCTCGATCCCAAGCGCACTCGGCACGAGCGCGATCGCCGGGCCAAGTGGGGCAAAGCCAAGCCGCAGCCCCGAACCAACCGCCCAAGAACGCGGACGGCCAAGTGAGCCGCCCCGGCTTTTCCTTGTCGCTTGGCCAAGCGCTGCGGTACGGTGCCGCCGCCAAGATTCAAAATGAAAATAGTTCGATATCTCAACGATCAGGACAAGGCGCAGTTTGGCGCCCGGCACGATGACGGCACGGTGACCCGGATCGACGGCTGCATCTTCGGCGATCACCACGACACCGGCGAGACTGTCAACGTCAGAAAACTGCTGGCTCCGGTACAACCTGCCGCCGTGTTGTGCATCGGCCTCAACTACCGCAGGCATGCCGAGGAAGGCGGCGCGGACATCCCGGAAAACCCGGTGCTGTTCATGAAAATGCCGAGTACCGTGCAAAACCCGGGCGACCCGATCCTGCTGCCGACTCAGCTCAAGAGCGACGCGGTGGATTACGAGTGCGAACTGGCGGTTGTCATCGGCAAAGACTGCAAAAACGTCTCCAAGGCCGACGCGCTCGACCATGTGCTCGGCTACACCTGCGCCAATGACGTCAGCGCACGCGACTGGCAGAAGAACGGCGGCGGCGGCCAATGGTGCCGCGGCAAGACGTTCGACACGTTCTGTCCGCTCGGCCCGGCGCTGGTGACACGCGATGAGATTCCGAACCCAAACGCGCTGGGCATCAAGACCGTGTTGAACGGCGAGGTGATGCAGGACTGGAACACCGACGACATGATTTTCGACGTGCCAACGCTGATCGAGTTCCTCAGCGGCAGCACCCGGCTGGCCGCGGGCACGGTGATCCTCACCGGCACCCCGCACGGCGTCGGCTTCGCCCGCACACCGCCGGTGCTGCTCAAGGACGGCGACGAAGTCACCATCGAGATCGAGGGCATCGGCGCGCTCACCAACCCGGTCAAGGAGGAGTAATGTTCCAGTACGTTGCCCAAGCGGATGACAAGCCGTGGCAGCCCGGCCCGTACGATGGCGTGCAGTTGAAGATTCTGCACAAGGACGACTCGACCGGCGCGGTGACGGTGCTGCGCAAATTCGAGGCCGGCGCGACCATCCCGGCGCACACGCATCCGCTGGCCAACGAATGGGCCTACGTGCTTTCCGGCGAATGGGAGGAGGCTGAACAAGTATACACGCAAGGGACGCTGTTCCACGCGCCCCGGGGCGAACGGCACGGGCCGCACAAGGCGAACACCGAGGTGATCAGCCTCACCCATTTCGACGGGCCGCTGACCGTCGAGTGACGGCCCGTCCCAAGCCCCAGCCGGCTCTTGACGGGGCGGAATCCGGGGGTACATTTTCCCGCAAGTGATCACCGTGAATTGCAGTGCCTGCGGCGGCCAGCCGCAGTTTGACGAGGCCGAGTCGGGCAGGGAGGCGGTGTGTCCGTTGTGCCGCGAGCCGCTGGTGCTCACCCCGGCCAAGTCCGGTGGCGCGTTGTCGGCGGAGGAGCAGATGGCTCAGTACGAGGAGTCGCTCAAGGAAACCGACTGGGGCCATCAACCGTGTTGAGCCATGCCGCTTCGCGTTTACCTGATCGTATCCGGCGTCATCTTTGCCGGGGTCGCCCTGCTGCACCTGGTTCGGGTGGTGAAGCAGCTTGACCTGCAGATCGGCGACTGGGCGGCCCCGGCCTGGGTGTCGTGGGTCGGGACGGTGGTGCCGGCTGCGCTCAGCTTCAGCGCCTTCCGCTTGGCCAAGCGCCGATGACTTTCCCGAAGACAATGAAAACGAATGCAAAAACCAGAGCCCACCTGGCCAAGCGCTTGGCCTACGGCTTCACGTTAATCGAGCTGCTGGTGGTCATCGCGATCATTGCGATCCTGGCCGCGCTGCTGCTGCCGGCCTTGGCCAAGGCCAAGAACACCGCCCAGGGCGCCGGCTGCCTAAACAACATCCGGCAGTTCTGCATCGCCAACGCCCTGTACGCGAATGACCACGACGACCAATGCGTGCCGTTGATCGAGCTCAACCGCCGCACCGGTGCCCGCCGCATCTGGATGGTGAACATGGCGTTCCGCAAACTGATCGGCTACGACAACAAGGGCAATTCGATGGTGCAGACGCCGACCGATTTTCGGTGCCCGGCTGACACGCAAATCTGGCGGCCGTCGCAGTACGCCTGGTCCAACAACCCCAACCAGCCGGACAAGGACAACCGCGGCACGTTGACGAGCTACAGCTACAACTTCGAGGACTGGTTCCCGTCGGACGGGCGCGGCTGGTCGCTGGCCTCGAAGGATCATTCCGGGCATAAATTCAGCGCCATTCGGGCACCGTCGGCCAAGCTGATTTTTCACGACGGCCACGACTGGTGGTCGCGCTGGAAGGGGGCGGACTACCGGACCGGCTGGGACAAGCTCGGCCAAAAGGGAAGCGTGCAGGCGTACAAGGGCACCGGCAACGGCGGCCCAACGCTGTACCGGCACAACGAGGGGGCGGTCATCGGGTTTTACGACGGCCACGCCGAGCGCATGGCCAAGGAGAAGGTCTGGATCGCAAAACATTTCACCTCCAGGCCCAAGCAGCCCGGCATGTGGGTGGCCGTGCCGGAGGTGTGGAACAAGTACCGGTAAGGAGGTGCCGCCCGTGCTTCAGCGCGGCCCGTAATGCAGGGCGTCGTTGCCCAGTGCCAGGCTGTAGTTGTAGGTTGCCCGCTTGACGAACTCCACGTGGGCGTCGGCGAACAGCACGTTCTCACCGTCGGCGCCGTGGTTGTCCCCCTCGTCCGGGTAATTGTTCATCGCGCCGGGGTAGGAATAATCAGCCTCCTTGATCAGCCAAATCTCGGACGGGCCGGTCACGTGCCCCTTCAGTCCGAACTCGGTGTTGGCGTGAACGTAGCGGCTGACGACGGACTCGGTTTTCAGGATGCCCTGGCAGCCGGAAGGCCCGACGTACGGGAATCCACTCGTGTAACGCTTGTTGGGGATCCCGTTCCAGTTCATGCAGCCAAAAATCTCGTAGCTGATGCCCGGTTTCTGTCCTCGGTCTGCGGCGAACCGTTGCAGGTCGGTGTAGATTTTCGCCCGGCCGTGGAGCCGCTCGACGTAGCGCCGGTCGTTGATTCGCACGGCCAGGTCGCGTCCCCGCCGGTCGCGGGTGCGCACGAAGTTCTGGGTGTCGGGACAGGTCACCGACTTGAGGTTGGGCAGGAAGGCCGGGAACAGCCAGTTCATGTCATCGTCACAGGCGGCGTTGAAGGTGGGGCCGTTCCAGTCGACGCCCGAGAGCGCGCCCCGCTGGTCTTCATTCGCGTACAATTGGCTGCCGATCCCCATCTGTTTTTGGTTGTTCATGCAGGAGACCTGCTTCGCCTTCCATTTGGCCCGCGACAACGCCGGCAGCAGCAGCGCGGCCAGGATGGCAATGATGGCGATGACCACCAGCAGCTCAATCAGCGTGAATGCCCTTGACCCTTTCATCAGCGGTTTCGGCAAAAGAGTATCCCTGACGGAATGGAAAAACAGATCAAACGCCGACCCCATCGGTCGCCACCTTGGCCCGCCTTGGGCCTGGTCTTGTTACGGCCGCTGGGGTTTTGGCAGTTGATTGCCGTTGGGAGCGCCGTAGGGGTTGCCCCCCGGCGGCATAAACGGATCCGGAAACCCCGGCATTCCACCCGGAAACCCCGGCATCATGCCGCCTCCCATGCCGGGATTGGCCTTCGCCCGTTCCTCCGGCGTCATGCTTGTGCCGCCCTTGCTCTTGAGGAGGGCGACGGTGGCCTGCCCGGCTGCCGACGGTTCCGGCGGCGCGCCGCCGAAGCCCGGCATCTCGTTGACATATAGCGCGGCGTCCAGCGGGGTGAGGCCGATCTTGTTTTTCTTGTTTACCCGCGCGCCCTTGTCGAGGAGCAATTCGCACATCGCCTTGTTCTCCTGCATGGCCGCGAGGTGCAGGGCGGTGGCCAACTGGCCGTCCTTTGAGGTGGCGTTGGGGTGGGCCTTGTTTTCCAGCAGGCGCCTGGCCAAGTCGATGTCGTCCGCCTCCACGGCGATCATCAACTCAGTTTGGCCAAACTCGTTGTATTGATCAAGCGGTTCGCCCTTGGCCAAGCGCTCGTTGATGGCCTTGATCTCCTCCTCCGGATCCATCATCCCCATCCTAAATGGATCCATCCCCATGCCGAAGGGGTTCATCATCCCCGGCATCATTCCCATGCCCGGCGGCATCATCCCGGGCGGCATCATCCCCATCCCCATTTTCTGCATCTCCTCTTCAAAGAACTTCACCGTAGCCTGCTCCCGCTGTTCTGGTGTCATGCTGCTGCCGCCTTTTCCCTTGAGAAAGGCGACAACGGCCTCGTACTCCTGTTTTTCCGATTCCGACTCGTCGCTCTCAAGCTGTACCAAGGCGTTGTCCAAAGCGGTTAGTTGAGCTTTGTCCTTTTGGTTAATGTCCGCCCCGCCCTCTACCAGCAATTCGCATAACTCCCTGTTGCCGTAACCGGCGGCCAGATGCAGCGCCGTTTGTTCCAGTCCCCCAAACAACCCCATGGCAGCTTTCTCCGTGGCGTTGGGGTTGGCGTTTCGTTCCAGCAGGCGCTTGGCCAAGCCGACGTCGTTCGCCTCGACTGCGATCATCAGTTCAGTTTGGCCAAACTCGTTGTATTGATCAAGCGGTTCGCCCTTGGCCAAGCGCTCGTTGATGGCCTTGATCTCCTCCTCCGGATCCATCATCCCCATCCTAAATGGATCCATCCCCATGCCGAAGGGGTTCATCATCCCCGGCATCATTCCCATGCCAAACGAATCGTTCGGATCCAGTTCCGCGCCGGGATTCGCTCCCGGTAGTTGTCCGGGGCTGGGCGGGAGGGTCTGGGTTGCGGGCCGCGTTGCGACTTCCTGCTCGTCTGCGGAATCGCCCGGCCCCATCAGCAGGTACACGCCCAAGCCGCCGAAGAGCAGCACGCCGGCGACGATGCCCGCGATCAGCGCGGGTGATTGCCGGGACTCCCCGGCCGGCTCCTCCTCCGGTTCGTCGAAGGCGTGGGCGAAGGCGTGGGCGAAGGCGTGGGCGAAGTCGGGGATGGTCAGCGGATGGTTGCAGGCCGGGCAGTCGATCATTTGGCCGGCCAGCTCCTCCGGCACGGCGAGGTGTTGGTCGCAACTTGGGCAGTGAATCTTGTGTTCAGGCATAAGTCAGCTCCGGTTGAAAGAATATGTTCCCCCCGGTTTTATTAAACGTCAAGTGATTCTTTACAACATTCCTCCCCGATGCCGGAAACCGGGGGTTGCGCGCGGGGTTCGCCGGGGGGCGAATTCCGCATTGCGTCGGGGCGGGAGGCGGCTAAACTTTGCGGCCGTCAATCGGCCGGCATGAGCCACAAGGAACTCCACTCCCGCGAAGACATCCCCGACGCATTGCAACAGCAATTCGCCGTGGTGCGGCGGCGGCTGTGGCGCGTGGAGACGGCGATGGCGCTCTGCCTCGCCGCCGCCGGGTTGTTCGGCTCGTATCTCGTCCTGTTTTTCTCCGACCGCCTGTGGGACAGCCCGGGCTGGCTGCGGCTGGGCCTGCTCGCCGCCGGAATCGGCATCACGCTGGGCTCGGTGGGGTGGTGGCTTGCCCGCTGGGTGTTCCACCGGCGCGACACGCGCGCCTTGGCCAAGCTGGTGCAGCGGCGGTACCGGCGGCTGGGCGACCGGCTGCTTGGAATCGTGGAACTGGCCGACGAGGCCAAGCGCCCGGCCATTTTCTCCCCATCGCTCTATCGGGCGGCAATCGGGCAGGTCGCCGGCGAGGCGTTGAAGCTGGATTTCCGGCAGACGGTCAACCCGCGGCCGGCCCGGCGGCGGGCCGTTCTCGCGGCGGGACTCATCGCGGTGGCGGTGATCGCGTGGGCAGTCATCCCGCAGGCTGGCTGGAACACGCTCCAGCGCTGGGGTCTGCCGGTGGCCGACATTTCGCGACACACGCTTGTGCGCCTCACCGGGTTTCCCGGCGAGATGGTCGTGGCCAAGGGCGAGTCGTTCGGCGTCAACGGCGCGGTCGAGTACCGCTCGTTCTGGCGGCCAGGCACCGGCTCGGCGCGGTACAACGACAGCAAGCCGATCTCCACCGATGTTACCGACGCAAATGTCCGCTTCACCATCCCCGGCCAGATCGAGGACGGCGCCCTGACGGTGAAGGTCGGCGACGCCCGGCACGCGGTCGCGGTTCGCCCGGTGCAACGCCCGGCAATGCGCGAGCTGCACGCCCGCATCGAGCTGCCGGCGTATCTGCAATACCCGGTGCAAACCGAGACGGTGCAGGCGGCTTATTTGCCGGTGTTGCGCGGCAGCACGGTGTCGTTCCAGGGCCGCGTTTCGCGCGATCTCAACGACGCGCAGGTGGCGATCGACGACGAGGTGCCCCAGACGATGAGCGTTCGCAACGAGCATTTTTCCAGCCCGGCGCATGAGGTCGGCGACACCTCGCATTTTGCCTTCACGTGGCGGGACGAGCACGACCTCGCCGGGGCGGCCGCGTGGCAGTTGAATGTCGAGGCAACCGACGACGACGCGCCCCGGCCCGACCTCGGCACGCTGGGCCGCGATCTGGCCATTCTCGAGACCGAGGTGCTCGAGCTGAATGCCACCGTGCGCGACGACTTCGGCGTGAAGGCGGCCGGCGTGGAGTGGCGCGCGCTTGGCCAAGCGGAGGAGGCGCCGGTGCAAACCGCAGGCACGCTGACCGCCTTGGCCAACGGCACTCAGGAATCCGAGTTCGAGGCTGGTTTCCACTTCAGCCCGGCTGTGCTTGGGATCGGAAAGGATACCACTGTTGAGCTGGCCGTCTGGGCGACCGACCACCTGCCCGGGCGCGAACCAAGCCGCACGATGCCGTACCGGCTGCACATCCTCGGCACCGAGGACCACGCCGAGATGGTTCGCCAAAAACTGGAGGACATCCTTGAAAACCTTGAGGAGGTGTCGCGCACCGAGGAGGACATCGCCGAGGAGACCCGCGAACTGGCCAAGGCCGACGACGACACGCTGGCCAAGCGCAAAACCAACGAGAAGATTGAGCAAACCGCCGACGAACAGCGCGACAACGCCGAGGCACTGAAGGACCTGGCCGAGGAGGGGGCCAAGGCGTTGATGGAGGCGATGCGCAACCCGGCCTTCGACGAGCAGACGCTGCGCGACTGGGCGCAGAACCTGCAGCAAATGAACGAGCTGGCCGACCAGCAGATGAAGCAGGCCGAGTCCAAGCTTGGCCAAGCGCAGCAAAGCAGCGAGCCGCAGGAGAAAAAGGAGAACCTCGCCGACGCGCTCGAGGAGGAGGAGGAGGCGCTCGACGAGCTGGCCGACCTGCAGGACAAGGTCAACAGCGACCTCGACAACCTGCAGGCGCTGACCTTGGCCCAGCGGTTGCGGAAGATCAGCAAGGAGGAGATGGCGCTGCGCAAAAAAATCAAGGACATCATCCAGGAAACCATCGGCCTGACGCCGGACGATCTGCCGGAGCGCCACGCCCGCGCCAACACCCGCTTCACCAAGTCGCAGGGCCGCACGCATGCCAAGGCGGTCGAGCTGCAGGGCGAGATCAGCCGTTTTTACGAGCGCACCGGCAAGGGCCAGTACGGCGAGGTCAGCCGAGAGATGGAGACGGAGAAAACCGGCGAGGCGCTCGAGGAGATCGAGCAGCAGATTGGGGCCAACATCTCGATGCTGGCCATCCGCAACCTCGGCAACTGGTCCGGCCAGTTCGAGGAGTGGGCCAAGAAACTCGAGCCGCCCAAGGAGGAGTCCGAGGGCGGCGGCCAAGGCAGCGGCCAGGGCGGCGAACAAAAAATGAACGACCTGATGAAGCTGCTGTTCTCCATGCTGCGCCTGCGCGAGAGCGAGCTGCGGCACCGGCAGCAGACCGGCCTGCTCGAGCAGCAAAAGGGCGACGCCGGCATGTATGCCAAGGGCGTCGAGCGGCTCACGCAGATGCACGCCGACTCAATGCTCGAGCTCAACCGCATGCAGTTCGAGACCACCGAGCCGGCGATGCTGGATCCGTTGCAGGAGACGTTTGACTCGATGGAGATCACCGACAACCTGCTCGACAAGCCGCAGACCGACGCGGTGACCGTCGAGGCGCAGACCGGCACCATCCGGGCCATGTCGGACGTCATCAACCTCATCAACGAGGAGGTCAAGCGCGACAGCGGCCAGCAGGGCCAGTCGCAGGCGCAGCAGGAAATGGCGTTCATGATGGCGATGATGGCGATGAAGGAACAGATGGGCCAGGGCATGCAGCAAAGCCAAAACGCCGGCGGCAGCCAGGCCGGCGGCACAACCCAACAGGCGGCCTCGGCGCTGACCGGCGACGCCGTGGGGCGCGAGGAGGCCGGCCGCTCCGTCAGCCGGGGCAGCGGCGCGGCGGCCCGGTTGCCGGAGGAATTCCGAGCGGCGTTGCAGGATTATTTCAAGGCGGTGGAGACCTTTGAGGGGGAACGGAAGTGATGCGTCGAATGCGGTTGTGGCTGCTCATCGCGATTTGTTTTTCGGCGTCCGTTCCGGCCCAGGCGCAGAAACTGTTTGAGGAATCGAGCGACCTGTTGCCGAAAGAGATCGAGCGCATGTACTCGAGGGGCCTGCAGTACCTCGTGCAGTCGCAGCTCACCGCCGGCAACTTCAAGGACAAGCCGTACGGCACGTCGCCCGCGGTGGTCGGGCTGGCGGTGGTGGCGATGCTCGCGCACGGGGACGACCCGGTCCACGGCCCATACAGCGGCCCGATCAAGCGCGGCCTCAACTTCATCGTCAGCCGGCAGAACAAAACCACCGGCTACATCGGCACGACGATGTACAACCACGGCTTCGCCGCGCTGGCGCTGGCCGAGGCGTACGGCGCAGTGGAGGACGACCGGCTCGGCCCGGCGCTCGAGAAGGCCGTCGGCCTCATCATCAGCTCGCAGAAAAAAAACCCGCGCGGCGGCTGGCGCTACTCGCCCGACAGCACCGACGCCGACACCACCGTCAGCGGTGCGCAGATGGTCGCCCTGTTCGCCGCGCGCAACGCCGGTCTCGCCGTGCCGGAATCGGCCATCCAGACCGGGCTGAAATATTTCAAGTCGTGCCAGACACCGGAGGGCGGGTTCGGCTACACCTCCAACCGCGGCCCCAACGCCGCCCGCTCGGCCATCGGCACGCTGGTGTTCGCGCTGGCCAAGGAGAAGGACAGTGCGGCCTTCCGCAAGGCGTTTGGCTACCTCCGCAAGGCCCCGGAGACGTCGAGTTACCGAAACTATTATTTGTACTACGGCGCGCAGGCGTTCTTCCACGCCTCGCCGGCGGAGTGGGCCAAGTGGAACCGAAAAAACATCGCCACGCTCAAGCAGAACCAGAACGAGGACGGAAGCTGGAGCGGCCAGTTTGGCACGACGTTCGCCACCTCCGCGTCGCTGCTGTCGCTCGCGCTCAACTACCGTTTCCTGCCAATCTATGAACGGTAACCCGGCCCAGCCAACGCGACGCTTCCGCCGGGCGCTTGGCCTGGCGGCGATTGCGCTTGGCCTTGGCCAACCGCTTGGCCAAGCGGCCGGCGGGGACGACCTCGTGCGGTTCCTCGACGGCTCGATGCTGCACGGCGAGCTGCAACAAGTCCGCCTCGACACCGGCGTGCGCTGGGCGCGGACGGACCTCACCCAACCGGTCGATTTCCGCCCCGACAACATGGCGTGGATCCGCTTTGAGGGGGCGCGCCCGGTCGAGCGCCAACGCGAGCCGTCGGTGCACATCCGGTTTCACAACGGCGACGAGGTGCTCGGCAACCTGATCGCGCTGGACGAGCAGCGCGTCCGGTTCTCCACCTGGTTCAACGAGCAGTTGTCGGCTCCGCGCGACGGCCTCCAGTCGCTGGCGTTTCTCTCCCCCGGCTTCCGCATCCTGTACGAGGGGCCGACGACCCTCGACGGCTGGAAGCTGGGCCGCGACCCCAAGGCGTGGAAGTACCGCGATGGCGTGTTCATCTCCGAGGGCGTCGGCGTGCTGGGCCGCGACTTCGGGCTGAAGGGCTCGTCCCGTATCGAGTTCGACCTGCAGTGGAACGGCACCTTCAGCCTGATCGTCCCGGTGTACACCAAGACGCTTGACCGGTTCGACTACCGCAGCAACTCGTACATGTTTTACATCAGCCGCGGCTACGTCAGCCTGCAGCGCGTGCAGAACGGCGCCGGCGTGCGCAACCTCGGCCAGGGGCAGATTCCGGAGATGCAGTCGAAGAACCGTGTGCAGGTCGAGCTGCGCATCAACAAGGAGAAGGCCGAGATGGAGCTGTACATCGATCGCAAGCTCGTCCGCAAATGGCGCGACACTAACGGCTTCGCCGCCACCGGCTCGGGCATGGCGTTTTTCTCGCAGCTCAACGGCCCGATCGTGCGCGTGAGCAACCTGCGCGTCTCGGCGTGGGACGGCCAATCCGACCCGGTCCAGCTCGCCGTCAACGACCACGCCGAGGACATGGTCTTCCTCAAGAACCGCGACGAGGTGCCCGGCAAACTCAAGTCGATGGACGGCCGCACGGTCGTGATCAACTCGCTTGGCACGGATCTCGCCATCCCGCTCGAGCGCATCACCCGCGTCGCCCTCACCAAGCCGGAGGCCAAGCCGGGAGCCAAGCGGCCGTGGGAGGTGCGCGCGCATTTCGCCGGTGGCGCGGCCGTGTCCTTCGACCTCAACCAATGGGACGGCACCACGCTTACCGGCCGCAGCCGAAACTTCGGCCCGGTGACATTCGACTCGAAGTACATCCGTCGGCTGCAGTTCAATCTCGGCACCTCGCAGAAAACCAGCGAGACGAACGTCGGCGCCGCCAATCCACTCTGGCCCTGGGATGATTGACGCAAGAAAACCCTCCCCGCTTGGCCAAGCGCCCCCCCGCTTGGCCAAGGGCGTGTTGCCTGACTCCTTCTCCCTCGGGGAGAAAGTGGCCGCAGGCCGGATGAGGGTGAACGCTCTCGCCTGTTTTTTTGCAGACCTCACGCGCTCTCCCTCTCTCCAACCCGCTCCCGCTGGGCGAGGGAGCCTCCCCATTTGGGTCCCTTGGCGTTCGTTCGCCGTTTTTGTTCTGGCCGCGACGGCCGCGCTTGGCCAAGCCGGCGACCACACATCCACCCTCCAGTTCAAAAACGGCGACTGGCTCCGGGGCACACTCGCCGCGTACGACCAGGCGGGCGGTGTGACCTGGCGGCACGTCGACACTGCGGTTCCGCTGCGATTCAGCATGGATCAAATCACCGGCATCACGCTCGACGGCACGGCCGTTGGCCGGCTCAGTGCCGGGAATCTCTGCGAAGTGCAACTGGTCAACGGCGATCATTTCCGCGGCAACCTCGCCGGCGCCACGGCTGAGCATTTCCTGTTCGACACATGGCACGCCGGCCGGTTGCAGTTGCGGCGCAGCACCGTCCGCAAGATCGCCCCGATGCCCAGAGGGTTGAAGACGCTTTTTCAGGGACCGGAAAACGACGCCGGCTGGACGCACGGCAAGATCAACAACGAGACCATCGGCGAGTCCGGCAACTGGCGCCACCACAACGGCGGCTTCCACGCCAAGGCGGCCGCCTCGATCGCCCGTGACCTCGGCCTGCCGGACCGTTCACACATCTCGTTCGACCTCGAGTGGAGCGGCTCGATGCACCTGGCCTTCGCGCTGTACACCGACTCGCTCCAGCCGATCAGCCTGTCCACCAAGGAGAACGAGCCGGACTTCGGCGGGTTTTACAGCGTGCAGGTCAACAGCTACTCGGTGAACCTGTTGCCGGTTAAGAAACGCGAGCCGCTCACCTACCTTGGCCAGGCGACCGTGCCCGGCTTTCGCAACCAGTCAAAGGCGCGCCTCGAGTTTTTTGCCAGCAAGCCACAGCGGCTGATCGCCGTGGCGATCGACGGCAAGGTGATCCGCAAATGGACCGACACCAAGGGCTTCGCCGGCGAAGGCAGCGGCGTGCGCATCGTGCATCAGGGACGCGGGGCTGTGCGCATCAGCAACCTGCGCGTCGAGGAATGGGACGGCCGGTTCCAAGGCCCGCCGACCCATCCCCTCGGCGCGAAGGACGACCTCGTCAAGCTGGTCAACAACGACCGCATGCAGGGCCGCGTCGACGGGGTTGACGGCGGCAAACTCAATGTCACCACCGCTGAGGGCGGCTTCCCCGTGCCGCTTGACCGCGTCAAGCAGATCGAGCCGTCCACGGGCAAAACCGCTGCCACCGTGCCGCTCGAGCACCGCGTACGCGCCCACTTCAGCGACGGCAGCCGGCTCACCTTCAAGCTGAACCGCTGGGCTACCGACGGCGTCGAGGCGCAAAGCCCGGCCTTCGGCACCGCCACCTTCAAGCCCACCTCCATCATGCGCCTCGAGTTCCAGCCGGGGAACAAGTGAGCGGTGAGCCGTGGGCAGTGAGCGGTGAGCGGCGTCTCAGCGCCCTCTGCGTTTGGTTCAATTACTGGTCTTCCGGTAGGCGGCGTAATTCGTCGGGATGCCTTGGGCGTTGAACTCCTGCTCGAAGTCGGTCACCAGCGCCTTGAGCGTCCCGGGCGTTTCTGCGCGCTCGAACCCCGGCGCGCTGTCGAACAGTTCCCGCATCTTCTCAAAATAGTCGACGTCGTCCGTCCGCAAATAAACGATGCCGTCCTCCCGCAACAGGCGTCTGGCCAAGGGCGGGAACGGCTCGCTGATGAGCCGGTGTTTGTGGTGCCGCTTCTTCGGCCATGGGTCGGGAAAGTAAACGTGAATCGCATCGAGCATCCCCGGCGGCAGCAGGTATTCGAGCACGTACGCCGCCTCGGCCCGGAGCAGCCGGAGATTGTTCAACCCGGCGCGATGCCCCTTGCGGTCGAGCTTGGTGATGCGCCCGAGCAGCCGCTCCAGCGCGACGATGTTCGTCCCGGGATGGGCCAAGGCGTACTGCAGCGTGAACGACCCGTCGCCGGAGCCGAGTTCGAGTTCCAGCGGTTGCTCCACCGGGAACAGCTTGGCCAAGTCGATCGGCTCGATGGCGGAAGTGATCGGGTGAATCAGCGACTCGCCCGGCGGCAATGCCTTGTTGCGACTCACAGTTCAGCGGTAGTCGCCGCCGTTGAGGCTGTTCACGACGGATGACTGCCAAGCGGCCAAGCCGGTTTTCATCCGGGCCACGCGCTTGGCCAGTTTCGCGCCGCTGAGCAGATTGTTCGTCTCCTTCGGATCGTTGCCCAGATGGTAAAGCTCGTAGGTAAACGCGCCTTTGTTTTTCTTCACCGGCACGCGGTGCAGCTTGTAGTCGCCGTCGATCCATGCGGCGTGGCCCGGCAGCCTGTTGGTCGGGTATTGCCGGTCAATCTGTCCCTCCGGCTCGGCCGGTTGTTGGTTGCCGGCGAGTTGCTCCTGTCGCAGCGCCTCGAGCATTGCCCGGCTTTTGCGGCCGCGCCCCTGGGTTGGGTACGTCCAAAACCCCATCGGCTTTTCACGGCGCTTGGCCTTGCCGTCGAGCAGCGGCACGAGGCTTGTGCCGTCGAGCACCGGCTGGTTGTTCGGCGGTGCGACGCCGGCCAACTCGAGCAGCGTCGGGTAAATGTCCGACGTGTTGGCGTTCTTGGCCGTGATGCGGTTCGACTTGATCCGCGCCGGCCACTCGATGATGGCCGGCACGCGGATGCCGCCCTCGTACAGGCTGCCCTTTCGCGCGCGCAATCCGCCGGTCGAGCCTTTCGGGATCGCGCCGTTGTCGCTGCAATACCAAAGCACCGTATTGTCGGCGACGCCGAGTTTGCGGATGCCGTTTCGCAGTTCGCCCAGCGCGGCGTCCATCGCCGTGATCTCGCCGTAAAAATGGGCCGCGCCGTCCGGGTGGTCAGCGTACATTTTTTTGTATTTATCGACCGCCACGTGCGGGCTGTGGGGATTGCCAAACCAGATTACCGCGAGGAACGGCTTGTCGCGCTTGGCCGCCTTGGCGATCCACTCCAGCGCGAGGTCGGTGGTGACGTGCGAGCTTTCGCCGTCGGTCTCGATCACTTTTCCGTTGTGGCTGAAGAGCGGGCTGTTCTCGTAAAAATTCGGGCTCGAAAACCAGTCGTCGAATCCGCTGTTGCCGGGGCTGGCCGCGCCGTCGGCGCGCATCGAGCCGATGTGCCACTTGCCGAAATGCGCCGTCGTGTAACCGGCTTTTTGGAGCGCCTCGGCGACGGTGATCTCCTGCGGCCGCAGCGTGTGGCCCCACGCGAAACAGCCGAAACGATTCGGGTGGCGCCCGGTCATCACGCTGCCGCGCGTCGGCGAGCAAACGGCCGCCGCCGCGTAAAAGCGATCGAACCGCAGGCCGGTCCGCGACATCTCATCCATCACCGGCGTCTTGAGCACCGGGTGGCCGTTGTAGCCGGTGTCGCCCCAGCCTTGGTCGTCGGCCATGCAGAGGATGAAGTTCGGCCGCCCGGCCAACGGCTTGGCCAAGGCGACCGTCGTGAACAGGATCAAAATGAAAATGCGTTTCATGAGTCGTTGCCCGACACGGGCACGCCGGAAAGAGTTGCCGCCAGACGGCAAATAGTCGAGGGCCGCTTTGGCCTTGCGCGGCGCGGTGCTTGGCCGGATGCTGTCGCCGCTCAATTTCACGATGAACACCAAAACAGTCTCTTCCATTGTGGCGCTTGGTTTCAGCCTCGCGCTTGGCCAAGCGGCCGATCCGACGCAAGAGCGGGTGGCCAACGGCGTCGCCGCCGAGCTGCCGTCGCTCGTCTCGCTGTACAAACATTTTCACGCCAACCCGGAGCTGTCGTTCATGGAGGCCGAGACGGCCAAGCGCATGGCCGCCGAGCTGCGCGACGCCGGGTTGACCGTGACGACCGGTGTCGGCGGACATGGGCTCGTCGGCGTGCTCAAGAACGGCGACGGGCCGACGCTGCTCATCCGCGCCGACATGGACGGCCTGCCGGTGCGGGAGGAAACCGGCCTGCCGCACGCCAGCAAAAAACAGATGACCGACGACTCGGGCAACACCGTTCACACCATGCACGCCTGCGGGCACGACGTGCACATGACGAGCTTCATCGGCACGGCGCGGCTGCTGGGCCAACTGCGCGACGCATGGAGCGGCACGCTGGTCATGATCGGCCAGCCGGCGGAGGAGCGCGGCGCCGGCGCACGCGCGATGCTGGCGGACGGCTTGTACGAGCGGTTCCCGGTGCCGGACTACTGCATCGGCCTGCACGTGGCGTCCGACCAGCCGGCCGGGACGATCGGCCACAACTCCGGCTACGTCTACGCCAACGTCGACTCGGTGGACATCACCGTGCGCGGACAGGGCGGGCACGGTTCGCAGCCGCAGGCGTCGAAGGACCCGATCGTGCTGGCGTCACAGATCGTCATCGCGCTGCAGACGATCGTCAGCCGCGAGGTGCATCCGCGCGAGCCGGCCGTCGTCACCGTCGGCTCGATCCACGGCGGCACGAAGCACAACATCATCCCCAACGAGGTGAAGCTGCAGCTGACCATCCGCTCCTACACCGACAAGGTTCGCAACCAGATTCTTGCGGCGATCAAGCGCATCAGCCTCGGCACCGCGCAGGCCGCCGGCTTGGCCAGGGAGCAAATGCCGATCGTGACCGTGAAGGACGAGTTCACGCCGTCGGCCTACAACGATCCCGCCTTGGCCAAGCGCGTGACCGACGCGATGGCGGACTGGCTCGGCAGGGGCGTGCTCATCCAGCGGCAACCGACGATGGGCGGCGAGGATTTCGGGATGTACGGGCGGACGAAGCACAAGGTGCCGATCTTCATGTT
>JACKQG010003894.1_pt1 | contig 17804 bp, 10 predicted proteins | sample 8237621 | NCBI WGS metagenome assembly JACKQG01 (sample SAMN15677084, study PRJNA649215) | marine metagenome | biome: marine; feature: Black Sea; material: saline water; isolation source: suspended particulate matter (SPM) from the Black Sea western gyre | collected 2013-06-09/2013-06-10 | depth...
AATTTCAACCACAGGAATATATTGAATATTTCGAGGATTGAAATTTGAGTCTGACGCGGAGATTGGCCAAAAGGGGGCGTTTTGCAAAGGTCTCGTATAGATAATGAACCATGAAATTTGAATTTGCAACCACCACCCGAATTATTTTTGGCCGGGGCGTCGTTCAGGAAGTTGCGCCGATAGCGATCGGGATGGGCCAGTGCGTTTGCGTGGTTACCGGCCGGGCGCTTGAACGTACGGCGACGCTGCTGGAAACGCTGAGAAAACAGGGACTGAAAACGGTCGCCTTCAGCGTGCCCGGGGAGCCGACAACGTCAACTGTGCTTGAAGGGGTGGAATATGCGCGCCGGGCCGGAAGTGATCTGGTGATAGGGATCGGGGGAGGAAGCGTCATCGATACCGGAAAGGCCATAGCAGCGCTTCTGACCAACAGCGGCGACCTCTTTGATTATCTTGAGGTCATCGGCCACGGTAAACAACTCCGGCAGGCCTCCGCCCCCTACATAGCGATTCCCACAACCGCCGGTACCGGGGCAGAAGTCACACGGAATGCGGTGATTGGGTCCCCGAAACACCGAGTAAAGGTGAGCATGCGCAGCCCCTTGATGCTGCCCCGTCTGGCCGTGGTGGACCCCCTTTTAACCCTTTCCATGCCCCCATCCTTGACCGCCTTCACCGGGCTGGATGCCCTGACACAACTGATGGAAGCATTTGTTTCAAACAAGGCAAACCCGCTCACAGACGGGATATGCCGTGAAGGGATGAAGAGAGTTGGCCGGTCGTTACGTAAAGTTTTTCAGTACGGAAGTGACCAGATAGCACGTGAAGACATGTCCCTGGCAAGTCTCTTCGGCGGCCTGGCCCTGGCAAACGCCGGACTGGGGGCTGTCCACGGTTTTGCCGGCCCTATGGGGGGCATGTTTCCCGCGCCCCACGGCGCCATATGCGGTCGTCTTCTCCCCCACGTCATGGCAGCAAACGTCCACGCATTAAAGCATCGTGAGCCCAACGCTGTGGCCCTTGCACGATATGACGAGGTGGCGCAAATCCTGACCGGCCAGAAAACCGCCCGTGCCGCAGAGGGTGTCTCTTGGGTGAAGGACCTGTGCGCTCAGTTACAGGTGCCGCCATTAAGGGTATTTTCCCTGAAAGAATCGCTCTTTCCGGACGTCGTGACAAAGGTGCGGGAGGCAAGCAGCACGAAAGGGAACCCGATCGTCCTGACCGATGAAGAATTGCTTCTTATCCTCGGACAAGCCATATAGCTGACCGTCTACTTAAAGGAGATAAATATGAATTATGAGACAATTCTTTTCAAAGTTGAAAATCGTATCGCAACCATAACATTAAACCGGCCCGATCGCTTGAACGCCTGGAACCACACCATGTCGGCGGAGCTCGGCCATGCCATGCTCTGCTGTGACGAAGATGATGAAATCCGTGCAGTTGTGGTAACCGGTGCCGGTCGCGCCTTCTGTGCGGGTTCGGATCTGTCGTCGGGCGACAGCGCCTTTGACACCTTTTCAAGGGAAAAAGATACCGTCCTGAGAGACAAAGAGGGCAGATACGAAGGCTATGCCGGGCCCTTTCCCTGGCAGATCCGTAAACCGGTGTTTGCAGCGATCAATGGGCACGCCATCGGCGTCGGCATCACATATCCCATGACCTGCGACCTTCGGATCGTGGCCGAAGACGCCAAGGTGCAGTTTGCATTCGTTCGACGAGGCGTACTCCCGGAACTCTGGTCTCACAAAATCGTGCCCCAGGTGGCAGGTCTGTCAAACGCGGCAGACCTTCTGCTCACCGGCCGCATGATCCGGGGCCGAGAACTCGTTGAGCTGGGGCTGGCAAGCGCTGCCTTGCCTGCTGACCAGGTGCTTGAAGCTACCCTTGAACGGGCCCGGGAAGTGCTCAAGGCAGCCCCGGTTTCCGTGGCGATTTCAAAACGTCTGCTCTGGAGAGGGCTAAGCATATCCTCTGCGGAACTCGGCCCCAAAGAGGCGCTCATGTTTGCCTGGACCTCTTCCCAGGCGGACGCCCGGGAAGGTGTAGCCTCATTCCTGGAAAAGCGTGACCCTGATTGGAAGCTCAGTGTGGCAAAGAACACACCGGAGATTGGTCTGTAAACACCCACGGGCGATAGAAAGGATAAGCTCAGGAGAACATGGGGGCAAAAAGTGCTTGTCGGTAAGCAAGACCTCGGAGATCATAACATGGCATCAGCCAAAAACCTCGGGGTTCAGGCAGTTGGGAGGTATCTCACCCTTGAAAATAGCGATCAAGTTCTCAGCAGCGATCAACCCCATTCGGGTCCGGGTTTCCATGGAGGCGCTGCCGATGTGCGGCAGGATCACCACATTGTCCATCTTGGCGAGAGCCGGATGTATCATCGGTTCATGCTCGAACACGTCGAGTCCCGCACCCGCGATCGCCTTTTCCTCCAGCGCCCTGACAAGGGCTTCCTCATCGATGACCTCTCCCCTGGCCGTGTTGATGATAAAGGCGGTAGGCTTCATCAGGGACAGATTCTCCGGCCCCATGAGACCGCGTGTCCCCTCGGTTAACGGAACATGGAGTGAGAGAAAATCGGACTCCCTCAGCAGGGCCTCCAGGTCCACACAGGTGGCACCCACCTGTTTCTCCATATCAGCGTCTGCCCTGCACTGATCATAATACAGGATTCGCATGTCAAAGCCCGCCGCCCGCCTGGCCACCGCGAAACCCACCCGGCCAAAGCCTAAAAGGCCCAGCGTCTTGTGGTGGACGTCCGCCCCCAACAGCAAAAGGGGGTCCCACCCCTGGTACCTGCCGGCCCTGGCATAGACGTCGCTCTCCACAACACGCCGGGCCACTGTTAGCAGAAGCGCCATGGTCAGATCAGCGGTCGTGTCCGTGAGCACGCCGGGCGTGTTCGTCACGGCGATCTTTCTCGCCGTAGCCGCATCCACGTCGATATTGTTGTAGCCCACCGCATAGTTGGCGATGATCTTAAGCCGGGGACCTGCTGCATCCATCACCTCAGTATCGATACGATCGGTGAGAAGCGGCAATAGCCCATCCTTTCCCTTGACAGCACTGAGGAGTTCCTCACGGGTCAAGACCCGGTTATGGGGATTGCACTCAACCTCAAAGTTCTCCTCCAACAGCGCCATGGCTGCTGAAGGGAGCCTGCGTGTCACCAGGACATCGGGTTTCATCAGTCTTTTCCCCCGCTTTCCCTCTCCTACAACAGACTGTAAGGATAAGCCCGGTTGGTCCATTCACTGCCGGGGTATGCATCGGCCAGCTTTTCATACACCGCCTTGAGGGGCTTGGGGTCTTTGGTGCTTTTATAGAGGCTCACACCCCGCAGGTATATGGCCTCCGGCGCTGAATTACTTTCAGGATAATCTTTAAGCAGTCTTTCCAGATACTCCAGCGCGGTTTTAAACTCATCCCCGTCAAAGGCTACCTTGGCAATACCCAACATCTGTGAGGGTATAAACTGGTTCGGTTCAAAAAATCCAACAGTCCGGTGATGCTCCTCTCCCTTCTCATCCAGAACCACAAGGGTCGGCGTCCATTTGACGCGGAATTGTGAGGCGAGCGGCTCCTCATTAAACTGAACCCGCAATGGAATCAGGTTCTCGCTCACAAACTCGACCACTGCATCCTTTGGATACGTAACCGCATCCATCTGCTGGCAGCCGATTCAGCCGGGGTTAAAGAAATCCAGCAAAACAGGTTTTCCCTCCTTTTCGGACCGTTGAAGCGCCTTCTCGAATACGCTCTCCCACTCAATCTTTTTAGCCATGGCGTTCCTCCTTTCCCTTTTGATGTCTCGTTTAACCTACCACAAACACCATCCTTTTTCAACCCATATACAAATCGGCTTAATCCCCTAATCAAGCTGTGACACCAGTTCATTTCAAAATCGTGCCCGCGGCTGCAACCAGGTCCGCATCATTCGCCGGCCTTTATCATCCTCGAAAATCCCCCTCTGTTCGATTCCTCGGATGAGGGTATGGTGCAGAGTGCCGGACTGATCTACTCGGGCACGAATTCAGCAGGCCTCACTTCATCGAAGCTGATGGCCTCTTCGGGGCATGTCACCGTACAAAGCCCGCACCCCATGCACTTTTCGGAATTCACAATGGCAGTATCTCCATCTCCTTCCAGTGTGATGGCGTCAAAATAACACCTTTCCAGACACGCCTCACACGAAGAACACAATTCGGAATCCACGGTGGCCGTAAACCGGCTCGGCACCACAAATTTTTTCAGGCCCGTGCGAACGGAGGGCCAGTTAAGACAGCAATCACTACAGCAGTTGCAGATGACATGACCCGGTGCCCGCTGGTTATTCCCCACATGGACAAGACCCTCTTCCTCGCACCTCTTCAGTATCTCGAGGGTCTCCTCTTTTTCAAGTTTACGACCCGTCCCCCGCTCGATGGCGTAATCAGCGGCCTTGTTGATCTGGATACAGACCTCCAGACTTTTCCCGCATTTGCCATCAATCACGCGACAGGAACAGGGAGTTACGGCCAGGCTTCTGGCCTCATTGACGATGTTTTTTATATCGTCAAAGGCCAGTATCTGGGTCTTGGCCTCAATGGTGATGTTGACCGGGATCACCCTTATGACGGGCGAAGGAAGCACTTCCTCTATCTTCCGGCTGTAGTCGTCAAACTCCCTCGCCATAAACTCCCGCCAAAGATCCAGCATCTCCCGAGGCGGGTCCAACATAACCGCGGTGGCATCGTGCATCTGAAGCAGATTGCGAACACGATAATATCGAATACCGCTCTCCTTTTTTGATTTAAACATCAACCCCTTGTCAAAAAGCGGGCCGACCATCCCTTCAATTTCCGATTCACCAATTCCGGTCTTCTCCGCCAACTCCTCAACGGTGGCGGGCGGCGATGCCGCCAGCAAGACCCTGGCCTCATCCTCGCTGGTCAAGCTCTCAAAAATCCCGGGGATAAACCTGGACTCCCCCGCCCCCAACCCTTCTGCCAATTCCTGATATACCGCTTTTTCCGTCATTTCCCTTCTCCCCCCTTAATAGTCAAATTTGGGCATCTTATCACAATGCCTGACACGAGTTCGTCATAACTTCTGTCGCAAACCTGTCGCCAATTCAGAAGTCAGATGTCATATCAATGAACCGCCTCGGCCCGGCTCCTTTGTCTCCTTAATCTGTCGCTTTACTTCTGCCACAAAAACCAAGCCATAAAGGGGTCTGCGGTCGACCCTGGCCATGGTTCCCTCCAAAAAGAGTGCTATTTTGAATAGTTAACCACATATTGGCCCATGATTCAACAAAGATCGCCTGATTTTGCCAGCCTTTTTTCCAGTCCCTGAAAACTTTTTGACAAAAGGCCGTCTTGATTTTGACCCCATCTGTCAAACAGATGCCTTATGATAACCCCAAAAGCCTTTTGCACGGGAAGCTGTTTTCATTGACTTCTGTGGTATTTACTCGTAAACGGTATAAGGCAATATTTCTGAGCCGATCTTCTTCTTTCAACCTCCAGTAGGAAAGAGGATCCAAAATGATTTGTGAGCGTCCAAAACCCCGTTACTCCGGACAGATGGAGAGCGGGGTTTTGGATTTTGTGGGCCCGTGCAAGGCGCGTGGAAAAGATATGGGGTTCAAAGTGGGAATACACCAACGAAGACAACAACGGAGTTCCCACTGATGGAGGTCCCGGATACCACATTTCTGAATCAAAGAGTGAGGCTTTTAGTTTCAGATTCGAAGAAATTGAGCACGCTTCACGATATGAGCACATTTACAAATGAAACAAATTGCAAATATGTCCAATGTCAAGGGCAGGCCCCGTATTCAGGATGATTTTTTAAACAGATGATTTGAATGTATAACAAACTATATATAGATGAATAAAATATTTGACATTATTTCTTTTGTGTGATATCTTTCTTCTCATGGAAAGTGGGGAAATAAAAGCATTGCGTTTGAAACTGGGGCATTCGCAGCAAGAATTTGCTAACGTTTTGGGTGTTTCTTTCGCTACTGTTAATCGCTGGGAAAACGGAAAGGCGAAACCTCAGAAAGATCGGCTTGAGCGACTCAGGGCTCTTTGGATGGACCATGAAGAGACCCCAACTCCACGTAGTCGGCAAATATCGTTATTTCCCCGCCTGAATTTTGAAGGTGAGCCTGAGGCGATCAAGCTTGTGATTGATGCATACAGGCTTCAAAACGGCCACCTTATTAATAAAACATTCGGACTTGAGCTTTCACGCGTGGTTCCTCTTCCTCATCAACGGATTGCTGTTTACGAGTACCTTTTGCCTCAAAATCCTCTTAGATTTATCCTTGCCGATGATGCCGGTGCCGGAAAAACAATTATGACTGGCCTTTATATACGGGAAATGATTAATCGTGGTCGATTGAACCGTATTCTTATCGCTTGTCCGGCTGGGCTTACTTGGAATTGGCGAAATGAGCTCCTTTATTTTTTTGATCTTGATTTTAAGATCCTAAAAGGGGCGGATTTTCAAAAAGGTGATCCCTTGTCGGATGATGAACCATCTCGCATCATCATCAGTGTCGATACTGCCGCCAATGATCCAATTAGGGAACGACTCGTATCTGAAAATTCACCAAGGTTTGATTTGGTTGTCTTTGATGAGGCCCACAAACTTGCATGGAATAACCCAAAGCGAAAAGACAGCAAAACCCGTCGCTATCTTCTGGGCGAAGCCATGAGTGAGCACACCACACACTTGCTTTTGCTTACGGCTACGCCCCATATGGGTAAACCATTTCCCTATTTTGCCCTCTGGCGATTGCTTGATCGCAAGGTCCTCTCTACCCCGGATACGCTACCCTCTTTGTCCCCTGAAAAAAAGTCCAGGTATTTCCTGCGCCGCTTAAAGGAAGAAATGGTTAACTACAAAGGCCAGCCTATTTATATGCCCCGCTTATGCCAGACTATTTCTTTTAAACTCACTCCCGATGAGCAACATTTTTACGATGCCTCCTCGGAATATTTGCGTTGGAGTTACAAAACGAGTAAGAACATCAATAAAAACGCTGCAGCCATGGTGGTAGCGGTCCTGCAGCGGCGTTTAGCCAGTTCCACCTTTGCCATGTTGGAGTCACTTAAACGGCGGCGTTCTCGCATTTTGAAAGAGGATATGCCGTTTATCGAGCAAAGGGCTTTATCCCTTGAAGGAATCATAGACCATTTTGACTCCAGCACGGCTGATGATAACGAACCCTCTGAGATTGGCCTTGAAAGCGATGAGTACGTTGAAGGGCAGGTCCTGTCTTTAGCCCAACCGGTGAATCCGGAACAACAGCAGAAAGAAGTGGAATACCTTGAGCGGATTATCACCTTGGGCGAAGAGGTAAGAGAGGCGCTTAATGAATCAAAATTCGTCAAATTACGTGAGCTTATTGAGTCTGCGGAATTCCAAAACGAGAAATTGCTTGTCTTTACTGAACACCGGGATACTTTGGATTACTTACGTCAGAGGTTCGAAGCGCTGGGATATACCGGGCAGATAGCCTCTATACACGGCGGTATGGAGGTCAAGGAGCGAGAAGAGCAGAGGATACTGTTTATGACTCCTGACTTTCGTCGATCCCTGTGCATTAAAAATCCTGATGCCCCAAGTGCTCGAATCATGCTTGCAACAGATGCGGCAGGAGAGGGCATTAACCTCCAATTTGCCTGGGTAATGGTCAATTATGATATTCCCTGGAACCCGGCGCGCCTTGAACAACGGATGGGGCGTTTGCATCGTTTTGGTCAAAAACATCCCGAAGTGCGCATATTTAATCTGGTTGCCAAAGATACCAGGGAAGGCGATGTTTTAACCACACTCCTGGACAAGCTGGAAGAAGCGCGTAAGGAGCTTTGCAGCGACAAGGTCTTCGATGTGATAGGTCAACGTCTTCAGGAAGTTTCGATCCGGGATCTACTAAGAGATGCCTTGTTTGAAACTCCCCCCTATTCGGCCCAGAAGAGACTTGAATCCATCTTTTCTACACAAAAGCTTAGAAGAACGGTTGAAGAACAGAGAAAAACAGCATCAACCTATGGTGATGTAGCTAAGCGTCTCGGGCAACTGAATACGGAAATCGAAGTGGAGCAGTTCAATCGACTCCTCCCCGCCTTTATCCAAAATTTTGTCGAAAAATCGTCTCAATACATGGGGCTGCAAATAGAGGGTGATCTGAATGAAGCCGCACGGTTTTCGATAACAGGTGAAGAAGGGCAGTGGTTGAGGAATCTCGCTGAAAGTCTGTCCAATGGACTCCCCGATTACCTGTCTGTTCACGGGGATATTTCCATCCCTAACCAGGAAGGCGTTAAAGTAGCCTTTCTTCGTCCCGGAGACATGATTTTTGATGCACTATGTCAGGAAGTAATGAATCGGTTTCAAAAAGATATTCAGCGTGGGGCCGTATTCTGTGATCCCAAGGCAGAAGAGCCTTATTATGCCGCGGTTTATATCTGTCAGTTAGGCGAAAGTTCATCCATTTCGGATAAAGGCCCCAGCTCGTCTTTAAGCAATCTCATGGACCGACGGTTAATCGGCTTGAAATGGGACGAAAGGGGTGAGTTCGATATCTGCCCTCCCAATCACCTATTGGCCCTGCACGCGGCACCTCCGGCCGCATTATGGAAAGCGGGAAACCTGCTGCGCAACCCTGAAGAGCATGTTGCCAAAGCTGATGCATACGCCCGAATGGTGGCAGAAACCACCTATCTTCAACAGGCAAGGGCCGCCTTCCAAGCGGATACATCATCTCGTGTGGATGACCTTATGCGCGGCTTTGATTTTCTGTTCAGCGAATTGGCCGAACGCAGGAGTGAATTGGCCCGTAGCGTCCGCCAGGGCGATCCCAAAGCGGTAAATGAGCTTGAAGATGTGAAAAAAGAGCAAGCACAACTTGAGGAGGGAAAAGCCAAGACGCTCGTTTTTGAGCAACGAAGGCCGGAACAACTGGAACTCTCCAGGATGGAAAGGATTGCAGTCGCCCTGGTTGTGCCGGATCCCAGTCCTGAAACACTCGAGACCTATGATAAAAATATTGAAGATATGGCCATGAGGATTGCCCGCAATTTTGAGGTGGACCGCTATAAGGCGCGTGTGTATGACGTTTCGTCGCCCCATCTTGCAAGAGGATATGACATCGAAAGCCACAGGGGTAACGGCGAAAAAGTGGCCATTGAAGTCAAGGGACGCGCCGGCAGAGGCCCAGTACATCTTACGGAGAACGAGTGGCCCACGGCCGTCAATGTTCGGGACAAATACTGGCTCTACGTGGTCGTTGATTGCGCCACCAATCCGACCCTTTACCGCGTGCAAGACCCGGCCTTCAAGCTGGCTGTAAAGAGCCGCAAGAGCTTTACCGTGAACATAGGCGATATTATCCGGGAGGCGGAACCGGATTAGGCCGGTTTGAAGTCAAAGACGGAGAGGGCGCAAATCGACTGGAATTAAGGCAGGAGGGATTTAAAGGAGACAGAAGGTCATGGATACTCAGGAGTTGACCGCTTTGCTTGATCGCCTGCGCGCTGAGCCGCAAGAGACGGAATGGCTTGAATTTAAGGCCGGCCGTCATGATCCCCAGGCCCTGGGTGAATACCTCTCGGCCCTTGCAAACTCCGCGTGCCTGAGCGGTAAGACAAAGGGCTATCTTGCCTTCGGCATCCAGGATGAAACACACAATGTTATCGGCACCGCTTTCAATCCTGATATCGAGAAGGGCAAAGGCAATCAGGATTTGCTCTTATGGCTATCACTCGGTTTGCGGCCGAACGTGGGCTTCGAGGCCTACCCTTTCATCTATCGCGGCCGACCTATTGTCCTGTTTAACATCAATGCGGCCTTCGACCGCCCGGTGGAATTTTACGGCGTTGCTTACGTCCGGGTCGGATCAAGCAAGACTCTCCTATCGAGACATCCGGACAAAGAGAGACGCATCTGGCAGCGTCGGATGGATTGGTCTGCGCAGATATGCGAGCGGGCCTCTTTGGATGATCTCAATCCTGACGCGCTTTCAAAGGCCAGGCATGAATATGTCACCAAATATCCGGGGAAGGAGGCCGATATCGCCGCCTGGGATGATCTTACCTTCCTGAACAAGGCACGCCTTACCATTCAAGGCGGCATCACCAGCACCGCGATTTTGCTTCTGGGCAGGCCCGAGTCATCCGCGCTGATTACACCGGCTGTGGCTCGAATCTCCTGGATCCTCAAGGACGACCGGAATCAGGAAAGGGATTACGAGCACTTTGGACCGCCGTTTCTCTTAAATGTCGACCGTGTGCTGAAAAAGATCCGGAACCTGACATTCCGCGCGCTGCCCAGTGGAACGCTCTTTCCCGTCGAGATAGCCCAATACGACCCGTGGGTCATCCGGGAAGCGCTCCATAATTGCGTGGCTCATCAGGACTATAGCCTTCACGGACGGATCAATGTCGTAGAAACTCTCGATTCTCTCCTTCTGACAAATGCCGGAAGTTTTCTGCCGGGAGATGTGGAAAGGGTCATCAGGCAGGACGCGCCACTTGAGATCTATCGAAATCCTTTTCTTGCGGAAGCCATGGTCAATCTCAACATGATCGATACCCAGGGTGGGGGTATCAAGAGGATGTTCCTAACCCAGGTCAAACGATTTTTTCCCATGCCCGACTATGACCTGGCCGATCCTGAGCGTGTTGCCGTAAGGCTACTGGGATCAATCTTAGACGAGCGCTATTCACAGTTGCTCATGGAGCGATCCGATCTGGGTCTTTGGACCGTTATCCTCCTCGACAAAGTCCAAAAACGCATCCGAATCCGTAAAGATGAACACAAAAAACTCAAGGCCATGAAATTGGTCGAGGGCCGTTATCCAAATCTCTTTGTCGCCGGCAGAATTGCGGCCGTCACAGGCAATAAGGCCCGACATATCAGGGATAGAGGGCTCGATAAACGGTACTATCAGGACATGATCCTGGAGCTGATTCAAGAGCACGGTCCGGTGTCGCGCAAAGATATTGACAATCTCTTGATGGACAAACTGCCTGAGATCCTAACGGAGAAGCAGAAAAAAGACAGGATACACAATCTGCTCGCAGAGTTGTCCGGAGGGCTTCGAAAAGTGAAAAATCTCGGAACGCGGCGCTACTCAAAATGGGCCCTTTTTAATGATAAAAAAACAAAGGAACAAAGGCCCTAACATAGAAAACATTTGCAGAACACGACTGAAACACTTTGAATTTCAACAGGTTCCAATTGTTAGAGCTTTGTCCAAAAAAGGTGAGTTTAACAAAGAAATAAACAATTGACCCGGAAAACGATCTTACTCATGTCGAGGTAAAGTTCTTTTGCTAAACATATAAAAAAGATTCATATTAGCAAAGGACGGAAAAGGATATTATGTTTTAACATGCTGTATTTAAAGGAGTTTTTATTGTTAAAACGGTTTTTCTTAACAAAGGAAAAAGCAAAAAAGCGGGGAATTTAGCAATAAAACATTGCCGACCTTTCGGCTGATTAGAGATAGACGTCCTATGAGGTAAATCGTGCAAGACAAACCGAGATTGATTGAAGTGGCATTTCCTTTAAGGCAGGCCTCTCTTGCCAGTGTACACGAGAAGAATGTCCGGCACGGTCATATATCAACGCTCCATATCTGGCCGGCGCGACGGCCGCTCGCAGCCTGCAGGGCCGCTCTACTGGCCACCCTGTTGCCCGATCCCGGCGACCCTGAAAAGCGGAAGGCCCTGCTCGAAAAGATAGGCGGAAGGGTGGTCAAGCAGCAGTTTGAAAAAAGGGATGCGGACGGAAAAACAATCAGCGAGGAAAAAGAGAGCCTGGAGGACGGCGTATTGGCCTGGGGCCGGGAGAACGATCCTCCAATGGATGAATTCCGGGCCATGATCCGGGGGTTTTACGGGGACAAGGCCCCAAAAGTCATGGACCCTTTTGCGGGCGGCGGAGCCATCCCTTTGGAGGCGATGAGGCTGGGTTGCGATGTCACGGCCTCGGACCTTAACCCGGTAGCCTGGTTTATCCTCAAGTGCACCCTGGACTATCCCCGGCGGTTTGCTGGAAAGCAATGGCATCTTCCGGCTTTTGTGAAGGAATGGCCGGATTTTGTTGAGGATTTCCTTGCAGGCAAGGTAAGGAGGCGCAAGGGCAAAAAAAAGACCCATTTTTCAGATCCCAAACAGCTCTTAATGCTTAAGCTTCCAAAGGCGGATCTTGCATGGCACGTGCGCGCCTGGGGACGTTGGGTCCTGGAACGGGCCAAGGCGGACCTTGCCGCGCGTTACCCTACAATAAACAACGAGCCCACCGTCGCCTATCTCTGGGCACGAACCGGCCGCGACAAGATGACCATGGGCCGGATTCCCCTGATCAAGACCTTCTGGCTCAATAAAAAGAGCGGCAAGCGCGCCGCTATCCTGCCTGTGCCAAAAGAAGATGGCTCAGGTATTACATTTGCCCTTTTAGAGGAATCGGATCTCAAAAAGCCTGAACAGATTATCAAGGATTATCCATTCCTTGAAAAATGGGAGGTCTCAGAGGAAAAGCTTACGGCATTTTTGAATGCGGGCACCATGAACCGGGCAGGGGTATGGAGCCCCTGCAGCGGCAGACCGGGCCTGATTGCACTGACCATGGATGATCTTCGGCTCCAGGGCCAACAGGGCCTTCTCGGCGCCCAGATGACGGCCGTGGTGGTCGAAGCCACTATGCCGAATGGGAAAAGGACATTTAAGCGATATCGCCTTCCCACGGAAGAGGAGATAAAGGCCGCGGAGGTCGAGATTGAGGATCTGGAGGAGATCTTTGAGGAAGTGCCTTTCGGGCTGCCTGATGAGCCGACACCAGAGGGTGGCGGCAGCGGTGCCTCTCGTGCCTTTTCAATCCAAAGGTATGGGATGAAGAAGTGGAGTGACCTCTTCACCACGCGCCAGTTGCTTGCCCTGGGTGTTTTTGTTAAACATACGCGCGGGGCCATAGAGGAAATGGCGAAAACTGATAAAACAGCGTCGGAAGCCATCGGAGCCTATCTTTCCTTAATCCTTGATCGTGTTGCCGATAGAGGCAGTACGATATGTACATGGACTGTGAGTTGGAATAAGATAAGAAATACTTTTGCCAGATTTGCCCTTCCAATTACGTGGGATTTCGTTGAAAGCGTCACCACAATAGAAACATCGGGTGGCTATCCGGGGCAAATGGATCTGGTTGCAAAATATGTGGCCCATGCCTTGGGGATTGGGATTGAGGATGCTTTTTTGGAGATTAATAAACAGTCCGCAACATCCGGAGGCGACCCTTCTGTTGATTTGGTTTTTACTGATCCGCCCTATTACGACGCTATTCCCTATTCCGACTTGATGGATTTTTTCTATATCTGGCTGCGCCGCAGCCAATACGGGTTTGATAAAAAGATGGATGCTGTTTTCTCGGACACCCTGTCCCCAAAGTGGGACCAGAAACGCCAGGATGGCGAACTGATAGACGATGAATCCCGTTTCGGAGGAGACAAAAAGGCATCCAAAAAAGCGTATGAAGATGGTATGGCGAAAGCCTTTAAAAGCAGTTGTGATAGTTTAACCGATGACGGCCGTCTCGTGGTCGTGTTTGCAAACAAGGAAGTCGATGCGTGGGAGACCCTCATCAGCGCTCTCATTCGAGGCGGTGCGACGGTCACTGCGAGCTGGCCAATCATGACCGAGATGCCGAATCGGGTCAGAGGGGTCTCGGCCGCCGCTCTCTCCTCTTCCGTCTGGATCGTTTGTCGTAAACGCCCCGGGACAGCTTCCAGGGGGTGGGATGCCCATGTCCTTGAACAAATGAAAAAGACCCTGTTCGATCCCCGGGAGACATTGGGGGGCCGGAATATCCTTCAATACTTTTTTGACCTTGGGATTCGCGGTCCAGACTTCATCTGGGCAGCGTTGGGGCCTGCCTTGCAGGCCTATAGCGCCCATCCTTTTGTTAAAAGGGAAGGTGGGGGCATCATGACCGTGGGCGAATTCCTGAAAGAGGTGCGGAGGCTTGTGCTTCAATTCTCTCTCGGGGAGCTGCCCGGTTTCAGGGACGTCCAAAAAGAGACAAGGGGCCGGGGGGAAGCTATCGAACTGGACCCTGTCACCCAGTATTACCTCCTCCATCGGGCCTATTTCGGGTTAAAACCTGCACCTGCCGGGGCCTGTATCCTGTATGCCAATGCCTGTGGAAAGAACGAAACGGAACTCAAGCTGGTATGGAATATTATTGAGCAAGGGGGGCAGTCAAAAAGGGGACGTCCCACCAGGGAGGAATCAGAAGGGGCGGATGTCGAATCGGAAGGGGCCAAGGGGAATGAATACCGCCTCCTTGACTGGACGGAACGTGTAAATAGCGATAACCTTGGCTCGTCTCGCTCCGGAGAGCCTGCGCCCCTTATAGATCGCCTGCATCGCCTTATGGTTCTCTTTCAGAAGAACAGGACAAGCGATGTGCAAAGTTCGTTTGATGCCTGGGGTCTTGCAGGTGAAAATGCCTTTGGCCCGTTGCTTCAGGCCGTGCGCGAGCTTGCCGCGAGGGACGGGCAGGATACGGAGAGGCGCATGGTCGAGGCCCTTGCCACCCAGCTTAAAATGAATCGTAAGGTGATCATCGAGGACAACAGGGTTCACGAAGCGCCTCTTTTCAATGGTGATTGGGGCGGTAACAAATAACCGCGCCTTTCGCCTTATGCCTTAAACCTTTAATTAAAGGACATTACCGTTATGGGTAAAAAAGCAGATATCCAGCCGTGGAAAAAGACATGTGTTCTCAGGTCTGAAATCAGGGAACGTAAGCTCAGCGCAAGTGATTTTGCCATTGATCTTCATCAGGTTATCAGCGGCGGACCCGGGAGAAAGCCTTTCTATTGCGACCCTAAACAATTTTTTTCAATCACCTATGCCACGCAGAACCTCCGTCAGTTCTGCAAACTCGTTCTACAACGTCTTGGAGAGGGAGGCGGCGGCGAGTCCATCATCAATGTGGCCCAGACCTTCGGGGGAGGAAAGACACACACGCTCACGGCCCTTTACTACCTGACCTCCCTGGGCCCTGATCTGCCGAAAAAAGAGACCTCCGTGGGGATGATCCTGAACGACGCCAACCTCAAGGACCCGCCCTCAGCGCGGATTGCGGCGGTTTCCTTCGATAAAGTGGATTGGGTAACGGGGTGCGAGGTCAAATCACCCTCAGGGGAACTCCGGCGGTTCCGGATGCCCTGGAATCTGATCGCGTGGCAGCTTTTAGGCCAAAGAGGGCTGGACATCCTGCAAAGGGATGAAACACAACCCGATTATGACACGCCGCCTGCGGATACCCTCTGGGGGGAAATCCTTCAAGAGGTAGAGGCATCGGGGCCGGGAGCCCTGATTCTGATAGATGAGTTTCTCATGTGGGCCCATGACGCCGCATCACCCGATCCGACTGGGGAACGGCCGGATCGGGGTCCTTTTTGGATCGATCGGCTGAAAAACTTTTTTCAAAGACTCACTCAGGCGGTGGAGTCCTCCCTGCGTTCATGCATTGTTGTCAGCCTGTTGGCTTCAGAGCCTAATAAGTTCGACGATCTGGGAAAGGCCGTATTAAATTCATGCAACAGCGGCCTGAACAGACTGGCATCTCCCCAGTCTCCCGTTGAAAAAGACGACCTGGCCGAACTGCTGCGCCGGAGGCTCTTTAAAGAATATCCTGAGAATCCCACCGACCGGCACAAACATATTCTCGCCTTCTGGAGTCGTCTCGAAACGGTCGACCCGATCCACGCCAAGTTCCCCGACTCCCAGGAACGTCTGAAAAAGGGCTATCCCTTTCATCCGGATCTTTTGGATCGGTTTTTCGGGAAATGGATTGACCTGAATCAGTTTCAGAGGACAAGAGGTGTGCTCCAGACCTTTGCCATGGCCTTGAGGGATTCGGAATCATGGGATGATTCCCCTCTGATTGGCCCTCAGGTCTTCCTTGCCGCCCCAGGGAAGGACGGCCTGAGCGAGGCCCTGCAAAAGTTGGCTGAAAATGCCAAGGATTCTGATCCGGATCGGAATCCCCAATGGCCCGGAAACCTCAAGACAGAGCTTCCTCGCGCTCTGGCGGCCCAGAGGGCTGATGCCCCGACGCTGATCGGCCGAGAGATCGAGGCCGCCTGTGTTGCCGCATTCATTTATTCCCAGCCTATCGGAGAACAGGCAGAGTTGACCGATATCCGTTGGCTGCTGGGCGCAACCTGCGACATGCCCGCCGTGTTCAATAACGGTTTGATTTCCTGGGCAAGAACCTCATGGTATCTGGAGGAATGCGAGACAACCGAAGCAGGCACGGATGTCCCCAAGTATTGGAGACTTGGCCCCAAGCCGAACTTGAATCAGTTGCATGATTCATATAAAAGGCAAGCCTTGAAACATGCCAGGAGCAAATTCGACGACCTGGCCCGAACAAAATGTCCCCCTCTCTATGAAGGGTGTCTTGAGGATGGTGTAAAACCTCACAAGCTTCCGAAGTCTCCTGCCGATGTGGGGGATGACGGCCAGTTTCGCCTTGTCGTATTAGGTGCGGAATATGCGGGGATTGTCGGTGATCCTCCAAAACCCGAAGCATCCGAATTCATACGGACCTATTCATCCTCATTGGTCACAAGAACCTATCAAAATATTGTGCTTGTTGTAACGCCCAGTATCCCCGGCCTTTACCAGGCGGAACAACATATCGCGGATTGGATGGCCTGGGGGGAGATCAAGCAGTCCGGTCAATACAAAGAGATGGACTCATTCCAGCAGGAGACCGTGAGAAAGAGAGAAAGGGATGCCCTAAAAGAGGCTCAGACTTCCGTAAAAAACGCCTATGAGCTCGTGTTGTATCTCCACAGCGACGGCACGATACAATCCAAAAAGATTACTATGGGGGCACAGTCCCTTTTCGCAACTTTATTGATGGAAAAGGACTTGCGGCTTTTTAAGGAAAAAATCGACGCTGAGGCCATAATGCCGAACGGACTTTATCCTGTCTGGTCCGGTCAGGATGCAAGCATCAAAATATCCGGGCTTTATAACGCATTTGCTCGGCAACCCAATCTTCCAAAACTCGTTAGCCAACGAACTGTTATAAACACCATCGAAGATGCTGTTTTGAAGGGCGTACTGGCACTGCGCTGTCAGCGGTCGGACGGTTCCGAGCAGTGGTACTGGAGAAACCCTATTGATATGGCGGATTGGGACAAGTTGGGAGAAGCATGGTTGCCGGCAAAGAGCACACTCAATGCCTTAAGCCCATCTACTGTTCTGCCTGATGCATTGACCGGCCTGTGGCCGGAGGATGATCGAGGGGTAAAGTTGTCAACTTTGTGCTCATGGTTCGATGGGTCTCATGCCTACGAAGAAAGAATCAGTCCTGATTATCCTCCTGAACAGCGGCCTATCCCAAAAGCGGATTATAAGCTTGTCCATAAAGCAGTGAGCAAAGCCATCTCCGACGGGGATCTTTGGCTTGTATTTGGAAATGACAGCGTATCGGGAGAGGAACCTTCGCTGATTCAACTTGATCCTGAAGCAATGCTCTACAGGCCTCCACAATCCCTGTCTGCCATCGATTTTCTTCCATCTGCTTTACCCGCTGCCTGGTCGAGCGATCCCGATCCGGAGACGACCGTCTCGAAACTCTACGCCGAAATAAAGGAAGACAGAAGCAAACCATGGCCTATAAAGCTTTATTTAGACGGACTCAACGCAGCCCTTGGACAGGGTTTTATGAGCAGACTTTCCGGGTCAGGCCCCATCAGCTCCTTGGATCATGAT
>JACKQG010003895.1_pt1 | contig 17802 bp, 10 predicted proteins | sample 8237621 | NCBI WGS metagenome assembly JACKQG01 (sample SAMN15677084, study PRJNA649215) | marine metagenome | biome: marine; feature: Black Sea; material: saline water; isolation source: suspended particulate matter (SPM) from the Black Sea western gyre | collected 2013-06-09/2013-06-10 | depth...
ATCGCTGCCGGGATTACTGCTACTTTAGACGTCTCATTTGACGTAAACGCAGCGGGCGCTTTCAGCTTTGACCTGAAAATTTATAGCAACGATTCGGACGAAAATCCGTATGACATTGCAGTTTCCGGCACAGTTGCGGACACTGACAATGATGGTGTGTCAGATGCTGACGAAGGCGTTGGCGACCGAGACGGTGATGGAATTCCCAACAATGAAGATTATGATCCAACCGGCTATTTTTACGATGAAGACGACGGTAAGATCATAGCGGGTGGTCAGATCACTGTAATCGGGCCCGGGGCAATTACAATGGTGCAAGATGGTTCCAGCGGCTATTACCAATTCCTGACCGATGGTACAGCCGGGATTTATACGATAGCTGTAACACTTCCACCCGGATATGTCTGGAGTACAAGTTGTCTGGTAACAACCGGAGCATTGAATCCACCTGCGCTGCCAAATCCGTACGTGCTGGGAAATGGAGAGAATGGCAACAGCGGTTATCTCACATCAAACGCGTGTACGCAGTTTTATCTTCAATTTGATTTGGAGCCGGGTGATCCATTCATTTTTAACAATAATTTTCCATTAAACAATTTACAACCGATCAATATTGTGCTGTCTTCTTTTACGGCTGTTGTGGAAAATAATTCTGTTTTACTAAATTGGGAGACTGAAACCGAACCGAATAATGCCGGCTTTTACGTTCTTCGAAGTTTACAAGAAAATAGTGATTATATCAAAATAAATCCTTCTTTGATCCCGGCACAGGGTGATGCGTTTACAGGTGCGATCTACGCTTACACGGATTTGCCAGGAGAAACCGGGACCTTTTATTATAAACTTCAGTCGATCAGTCTGCAGGGAGATAGTGTTTCTTTTGGACCGATCACTGTTTCCGTATCATCAATCGACATAAAAAGAAACATCATCCCTGGTGAATATTTTCTTTCCCAAAATTATCCCAATCCTTTCAACCCGGAAACTATTATTGAATACGGCTTCCCAAACGCAGGACAGGTTGAAATAAATATTTATGATCTCAACGGGCAACAGGTGCGTAACCTGGTTTCCCAACAACAGTCAGCCGGTAACTACCTGGTGAAATGGAATGGAAGGGATAATAATGGCAACAAGGTTGTTAGTGGTTTGTATTTTTATTATTTTAAGGCTGGGAGTTTTAGCCGGACTTTGAAGATGATTTTGATAAAGTGAAAATTGAAAGAGAAACCACTAATTTCACGAATTAACACGAAATTCAATTGCACTAATTTCAATAAAATCAATTAGTGAAATTAGTGTAATTCGTGGTTAAGTTTTGTAAAACAGGAGAATCACACAATAAAAAAATCAGAAACAAAAACCAATAAAATCCTTACGTACCCAAACAAAGGGCACAGGGATTAATTCCTGAACTTAATGTCATTGAATTTGGATTTATCTTGTAATTTTTTTTCGTGAGTTACAAAATAAACCTTGACATTTAACAAAAAATTACTAAATTATATTCGCTATACTAAACATTTACTTGTTTATTATGAATTAGCGCAGTAAAATGTGCAAAATAATATACAATTTCAAAAAAATTTTCCCGTTTCACAAAATTCATTATTTAAAGAATAGTACAATACAATTGCGAAACAACAACTTACATCATAATTATAACTCTGCAACGTGAGGTGTACAATGGGTACTAAAAAAGCATTAACTTCGATCCTATTAACATTAATTGTATTCACTGCTGGCACACTCTTTTCTCAGAATTTATCTCTCGATCAGGCAAAACAAGTTGCAAACAGCAATGTAACTTCTCTTACTCCTGCTGAAAATAAAAATACTTCTGTTGACGAAACAAAATTTTTAGAAACAGCCGATGAATGGGTAAAACAATATCTGAGTACGTGGAAAAATACTTCGAACGCTGTTCTCACCAAACCGACTGCCTCCATGCAAATAGACGTGTTGGCAAAAGGGCAGCCTGATGAGTGTTTCCACGGCATCGGAAGCCCGTTGAATTTTTACGATCCCCAATGGGATAATCAACCGATTAATTGCCCGGCCGGTACGCTTAAGGTTAATCAAGGCTATGTTTGGGGGATGACAAAATCCGGGGACAATCTCTGGTTTGGAACTGTTGCCAACATGCATGCGCTTGTTTTAGGCGGCATACTATCTAACCTGGGAATAACCGATCCCATTCAAACATCTTCCTGGGTGGCTGAATATGGTCAGAGTCAATATCCAACGTTAGCGCCGCTTCCTGATTTTTTGAAAGATTGGCGACCACCGCGCATGTTTGTTTATGACACACAAAATGATATACTTTCTGAAAAGACACCGAGACAGATCACAGAACCTGTGGGTTATGCTGTGCTCCAAACAACCGGTGGTATTCGAGGCGCCGGCACATTGGGAGACGTTGTATTGATGGGCGGACCAACGCTTGCCGGCTTGGTGCCCGGAGTCGGGGTTGGCATAAACCTGTTTGCTTTTCATGCACAGACAGGTGCGTTTTTGGGAGCCACAACTTTAGCTCAATATAATGACATTCGTTCATTTTTGGTTGTATATAATGAGCTTTACGTTGGTGTAGGCAGCAACATCGGGGGCAACGTACTGCGTTGGATTGGAGATGTAAATGATCCTTTTCAATTTGAAGTGGTTGGGGCTTTGGATGGTGACGCGGCGAATATGGCGTTTTTTGAAAATCGTATCTTTGTTTCCACCTGGGGCTTACAAATGTTCGGATCAGGCGGTTTGTCCGGTCTGTGGATGAGTCCTGAAATTGCACCCGGCGGAAAACTGGAATTTGGAGATAGTGGGAATTGGAGTAAACCCTGGCAAATTACCGAATATGAACCGGACATTATGACTGCGCAATCCACTTTTGGCGGCGCTTTGGCTGCTTATGATGGTTATCTTTATTGGGGTACAATGAATGTCCCGCTAATGTCTCTCGCGGCTCATATTGGCGCCTACGGCATACCGCAAGATGCTCAAGGTATGATAAGCGCTTTTTTAGGTACAGGTCGAGCCATCAGTATATTCAGGGGGCGGAATTTTACGCCTGGTAAACAAGTGGAACTGCTGTATGGCATGGTTTCTTTGCCACAATATACCCCAGATGATCTATTAAATCCTACTGCCGGTGGAAGTTGGGAATTGGTTACCAATGGTATGGGGGCTATGCCGCTTTATGGTCCATCCGGGTTTGGGAATTTTTTCGACACCTACACCTGGAGCATGGCAGTTCATCAAAATGAATTATTCGTTGGCACTTTTGACTGGAGTTATCTGCTTTCAGATTTGCTTATTTATTTAGGTCAGGTTATGGGGCTGCCTATGCCTGATATGAGTTTGATTGATGGAATCCTGGCGCCCATGGCAAACTTCTTTGGCGCTGATCTCTTTCGTTTTACATCAAACGATTTACCGGCATTCCCGGAAGACATTAGCGGTGTTGGTAACTATTTGAATTATGGCGTGCGTAACATGATATCTGATGGCGATTTATATATGGGGACAGCCAATCCCATGAACCTGATGACAGACTTAGCAGACAGCAAGCCGGAAGGTGGTTGGGAATTATTAAAACTATCGGGGCAGCCGACTGATCCTGAAGACATCCTCGCCATGCTCAAACTTTTTTGGCAGAATATTTATTTAAACATATACAACTGCTGCGACCCATCGCCTACGCTCAATAAATGGCTGCTGGCAAAAGCTGCGCCTGATGAGTGCTATTTTGGGCCTGGCGATCCGGCTAACAATTATAATCCGCAATATGGAAATCTTCCCATTGATTGCAGCGGAGGCGGAGACCCAAAGGTCAATCAAGCCTACGTATGGGGGCTCACTTCTTCCGGGGACAATCTCTGGTTCGGCACCTGGGCAAATGGGCTGCAACAAGTATTGGGAACAATGAGCACCATGATTGGTATTGACTTTCCACCTATTCAAACCAATTCATGGGTGGCAGAATTTGGTGCAAGTAAACTGTCGCCGCCATTACCCCAGGGTTTTGGTGACTGGCGACCGCCGCGAATGTTTGTCTTTGAAACCAAAACGTGGCGACTAATAGAAAAAACACCCCCGGATCCTTTATTACAAATAACCTCTGGCATTCGTTCTGCCGGTTCGTTAGGAGATGTTGTATTTTTCGGAGGTCCCGCCAGCATTATTCCGGGAGCGGCAACCGGGATTAATCTTTTTGCTTTTAATGCGCAAACCGGACTCTATTTAGGTTCCACCACAATACCGGGTTATAACGATATTAGGAGATGGTTGGTTGTAAATGGTGTGCTTTATGCCGGAGTTGGCACAGCAACCGGGGGCAAAGTACTAAAATGGACAGGCAGTCTTACCAATCTATTCCAGTTTGAAGAAGTCGGGACTTTGGGTGAAAATGCTGCTTACTTGGCTTTTCATGAAGACCGGATTTTTGTTTCCACCTGGGGCGGACAGGGATTTGGTGTGCCAACTGCAAGCGGTATCTGGATGAGCCCGACTTTGAACGGCGGCAGCCTTACAACTGGTGATGCGGGAAATTGGCAAAAAGTCTGGTCCATCACAGATTATGAACCGGACCTGGTAACTGCCCATGTTACTTTGGGCGGCGCATTGGCTTCGTTTGATGGATATTTGTACTGGGGCACCATGCATGTTCCGGCTATGGCAGCCATCGGTCACTTCATGACTTATGGTTTGCCGCAACAGAATCCTCTCGAAATAGTGGCGCCAGTAATCGGTACATATCGAAGCATCAGTTTATTCCGTGGAAACAATTTTGGCACTCCCGGTGAAACACAGGAGGTACTCTATGGTATGCCAATGTTGCCCGCCTATAACCCGGTCTCTGGTACATGGCAGATTGTGCCCAATGGGATGGGAAACCCGTTATATGGTTTATCTGGGTTTGGAAATATATTCAACAATTATACGTGGAGTATGGAAGTTTTTAACGACCAACTTTTTGTGGGAACCATGGATTTCAGCTATCTCGGTCCTGACCTCATTCATTCAACCATTCAAATGGTTTTGGATGGTTTGAATTTCCAACAACCAATCGATCCGGCTCTTATCACGCAAATTGCCGGGTTCTTTCATAATATTGACTGTTTTTTTGGCGCAGATCTCTGGCGTTTTCCGTCTTCAGCTTTACCGGCAGTTCCGGAAGATGCTACAGGAGTTGGTAACATAACGAATTACGGTGTGCGAAATATGGTTGTCATCGGGAACAATAACCCGCTGAATCTCAAAAAAAGCACGGGCAGCACCAATACGGGGTTGGTTTTGGGCATGGCAAACCCGATGAACCTGTTGACCGATCCCTATGGTATTTTTCCCCACCAGGGTGGCTGGGAATTAAAATTACTCGCCCTGGATGTTGATAAAGATCGTATCCCGGATTTCACGGATGGTGATAATGACAGGGATGGGGACGGGATTATAAATTTCCTGGACTATGATCCAACCGGTTATTTTTACAATGAAGCAACCGGTGAAATAGTAGCCGGCGGCAATATTTCTGTAACAGGTCCAGGTCCTGTTGTGATAGCTTATGATGGTTCAAACGGGTATTACGAATGGTACATCACATTGCCCGGCGTATATACAATTCACGTAACATTACCTGCCGGTTATATTTGGAGCCAGACATGTCTGCCCCAAACCGGGCCTTTTGATCCAACTAATCAGGGGCAAAATCCTGTCGTTCTGGGAAATGGTGAAAATGCGAGTACAGGTTTTCTTACATCAAACGCTTGCACAAACTTTTATTTTGATTTTGATTTAGCGTTAACGGATCCGGTGGTCATAAATAATAATTTTCCGTTGACAAAGCAGGAGCCGACAAACATTGTACTTTCCTCATTTGCTGCAGCAGTTGAGAATAATTCTGTTATATTAAACTGGGTAACCGAAACCGAGCCTGACAATGCCGGTTTTAACGTTTTCAGAAGTCAGCATGAAACCAACGATTTTGTGCAAGTTAACTCATCATTGATCCCGGCTAATGGCGATGCGTTTTCAGGCGCAACTTATGAGTACACAGACCAGATAACTGAAACCGGAGCATATTATTATAAAATTCAAGCGATAAGCCTGCAGGACATCAGGAGTTTTTATGGACCGATCACAGTATCTGTATCTTCTGTTGATATAAACAAAAGTGCTATCCCGGATAAACATTACCTTTCTCAAAATTATCCCAATCCATTTAATCCGGAAACGACGATAGAATTTGGATTGCCCGAAGCCGGATTTGTGGAAATTTCTATTTTTGATATTAACGGAAAATTAGTGCGTAAGTTGGTTTCCGAAGAAAAGCATGCTGGCAACCATTGGATTAAATGGGATGCCCGGGATGAGAGCGGGAACCAGGTTAGCAGTGGTGTTTATTTTTACCAGGTTAAAGTTGGGGATTCCGGGGCAGGTTTTCAGCAGACAAATAAAATGATATTGATGAAATAAGATGAACATCCCCCCTGTTTCCCCCCTTCGATGGGGGGACTAAGGGGGGATGTCATAAAACAGGAGAAGCACACCATAAAAAAACAGACACCAAAAAACAAACAACCCTAAAAAAGAAACAATACCATAAACCAGCCATCGTTCACGCCACTAAAATCGAAACATTAGCCGGGATTTGTGCGCAAATAGTTGGGCAGTCTTGCGTGCCAGCGTTTGATTGAGAATTTTCTGTCATTCATCTTGTTAAAAAAGCCATGCCCATAAGTGTATGGCTTTTTTGCCACTTATTAATCCCAACCTGGACGAGCCAGAATCTCCATCAACTGAAATGATAGATTTGTTTGAGTTTCCTTTTGCAGCAAGAAAAGATCTTTTTAATATGAGTAGTTTGTGCAATTGGAGTTAACGATTTGTATTGTATAAGTTAACAATATTAACAAACTGCAATCATTTGATATTTTAGTATTATTGACGATATTTTATATTTATTTTTCATTACCGGACACTTCTTGATTTGTGTTTACTATGGTTGTCATTCCCGCATGTTTTTAGCGGGAATCCATTGAAGTTTAACAAAATGGATGCCCGATAAAAGATTTCGGGCATGACATTACAACAAAAACAGCACCTTTTAAAAAGTGTCCGGTAGCAAAATTTATTTTACAGAATCTGAAAATTTTACTTGACATTTTTGTAATATTTTATTATAATAAACCATATATTATTGTGGGGAACGATGTGCTATTTCTTTGCTTAATTTTGCTTCTTTGGTTTCAAACAAACTTTTGCTTTTCAACCCCCAAATAAAATTTATTAACAATTTGTAATAAAAAAATTGATTTTTTTTGTCTATATAAATGAGTTGAAAACGATAATTTGATTTCAATTGTATATAATCCATTTTGACATTGTTAATAATATATTTTATGAACAATAGAGGAGAAAGCCGAAAACCAAATTAGCTTTTTTTTAATTTCCATCTAAATTAGTGAATTTTATTTTAAAAAATAGAGGGGCAATTTAGGGGATTGGATAAAAACCATAGACATTTGAAACGTTCTTTACCTTTAAAATAAGGAGTTAAGAATGACAAATGGCCAATTAATTTTATCCCACTCCCTTAAAATAGCTTTTGTAAACATTAATTAAACTCGGAGGGTAACATGACAAGGAAAATGAAATTTTTGTTCTTTATTTTCTTTTGTCTTCTTTACCGCCTTGTTTTTGCCCAGACAGATACATTAAAAATTATTGACACCACCGCAAAAATTGGTACTGAAGGCAATCTCGTAGAATTATACTTAATAAATGATATTCCAATACGTGGGATTCAGTTAACACTTAATTATTCTGCTGACATTTCACCGTTTGAAATATCACAAACAATTAGAACTCAAGGTTTTAATATTGAGTTTTATGTACCCATTCCAGGCGAAATGATCATACTTATATATAAGTATTCGTCGGGAAGTATCACATCCGATATTGGCTCCATTTTGGATATGAAGTTCAATGTTTCCCCTGGTGCATTACCTGGTTATCATCCACTGGAAATGAAAAATGTGTATGCATCAGATATGGATGGTCAAAGTGTTGAGCTAAAAATTGATGATGGCGTTTTTATCGTTGAACAGGATGCAACTCCTGTTGAACTAACAAGTTTTAATGCATCTTTTTTCAAAAACCAAAATAAAATTAAATTAGAATGGGGCACAAGTTCTGAATCTAATAATTATGGTTTTGAAATTCAACGAGGCGAGGACAATAAAAATTTCAAAAAAATCGAATTTGTAAATGGAAATGGCACAACATCATCTCCTCATAAATATTTTTATTTAGATTCTGATTTTTCATCGGGAACAAATTACTACCGGCTAAAGCAAATTGATTTTGATGGTTCATCGAATTATTCAAAAACAATAGAAATCACACCTTTATTGCCGACAATTTATAAATTATACCAGAACTATCCAAATCCATTCAACCCGGAAACAACAATTGAATATGGTTTGGACAAGCCTGGTTTTGTTGAATTAACCATTCATGATATCAACGGTAAATTGGTACAAACGTTGGTTTCGGAACAGAAGCAAAAGGGGATTCATAGCGCTAAATGGAGTTCCCGGGATAATAATGGTATTCAGGTGACCAGTGGTGTATATTTTTACTTTTTAAGAGTTGGTGATACCACTGGAAAAAACAAGGGATTCAACCAGGCAAAAAGGATGATTCTGTTGAAATAACTTTTGCCAAAGTATCGGGCGCTTCGGAATTGCCCGGTCCTTTTTTACTAACTGATTTTTGTAAATTTCACATCTCTCAAATAAGCCATATACATAAGTGTATGGCTTATTTTTTTGTAATTACATCTACGCATTTTAATGGTTTTGCCTGTATTTTGTTTTAGTATAAGTTTTCTGTTGTTTTATTTACCCCGCATTATTCATCCCGACTTGTCGGGATATTTCCTTTTTTTATAATGTAGCTGTACAGGCATCATATTTCTAAATGCAGCGGGATAATCTGAATTATTCACACATTAAGGTATAAAACATAAAAATTGAGTTTCAAATATCAACCATATTTAACAAATTGTTATTAATTAAATTATTCCAACTTTGATAAATGTTTGTGAATAATTCAGGTTACACAAGTTTTTGAATAATTCAAAAATTTGATGAAACACAGAGTGATTCTGGATGCTGGTTGCTGGAAACTTGATACTGGTTTCTGGATGTTCGATACTGATTACCGGATAATCCCATCCAGCATCAAGCGGAACGTCCGCCATCTTTTTAGGCGGATATCAAGTATCATTTCAAAAATTCAAAAAATCATTAAATTAAATTGTACCGGTATATTTTCTAAACACAAAAAGAAAAAACATGATATCAAAAAAAATTATATTAAGATTTATTATTTTAGTAACAATATTGTTTAATTATCAGCACGGTTTCGCACAGCTTCGAATAATGCCGCTGGGAGATTCAATAACACGCGGTGAAGGATTCGGCTGGCCCTATACAGGTTACCGCGATGATCTTTTCACATTGTTAAATAATGAAGGATGGGACTTTGATTTTGTCGGCAGCCTGTCAGACGGCGGTGGATTTGATGCTGATCATGAGGGACATGGCGGCTCGCAAGCTGACGAGATTGAAACAAATGTTAATAGCTGGCTAAATCAAGAAGAACCGGATATTATTTTATTGCACATCGGCACCAATGATGTCAGTGCGGAACATTCCAATTCAAGTACAGCAAATGAAATTGAAAGTATTTTAACAAAAATTTATAATTATAGTTCAACAAGCATCATTTTGCTTTGCAAGCTAATTCCCAGGATTGGGCTGTACCAGGAGAATGAAGACCTTAATGTACTGATTGAGCAAGTTTATCAGCAAAAAAAGAATGCCGGCTACAATATTTATTTAGTTGATCAAAACGCCGCCTTTAAAGAGAATCCAAACTGGGACCAGGATTATCTTGTGGACAATGTACATCCATCCAACCCGGGTTATACTGTAATGGCGGATGAATTTTTATCGGTTTTAAAAACAGTTAAGTTCTGGTTGAATGTTTCAATAAATCCACCTGGGGCAGGATCTGTTCAACTTAATCCGGATAAAACAAAATTCAATTACAACGAGAGTGTGTTGTTAACTGCCCACCCGAGTGGTGGTGAAGAATTTGAATTTTGGTCAGGCGACATAGCCAGTGATAATGAAAATCCCAAAAGAACATATATGTGGAGATCCCGCAATATTACAGCTAACTTTACTGGTGGGGAAACAGAAACTGTTTCTACGCCGAATAAGCCCAGTGGGCCTTCAAGTGGTCAGAAAAATTCAAGTCTCAGTTACAGCACCGGCGGCGCGACAAGCAGTTTGGGACATAGTGTCGCGTATCAATTTTCCTGGGGAGATGGGCAGACTTCAAGTTGGGGCGGAACAACAGCAAGTCACAGCTACTCAAGCGAAGGAACATTTCAAATTCGCGCCCGTGCCAGGTGCACAACTCACACAAATATTGTCTCTAATTGGTCGAGCAGCAAAAGTGTGACCATTGATTCCGAGTCCGAGGTAGTTACAACACCTGACAGTCCCGCTGGTCCTGGTAGCGGATCAGTCGGACAGAATTTGAATTATGTTACCGGCGGTTCAACATCGAGCAAAGGAAATGAAGTTGAATACCAATTTAGCTGGGGCGATGGGAATTCATCAGGATGGGGGAGCGCTTCAGGTAGTCATAGTTTCAGCAGTTCGGGAACATATCAAATACGAGCGCGTGCGCGATCAAAGCCGAATCCTGACGTGGTTTCCGGCTATTCCGGCAGCCGGAATGTAACAGTTGGGGATGTCGCCGGAACCCACACACTAACTGTTTCAGTGTCACCGGGAGGCGCCGGAAGAGTAGATAAATCCCCGGATAAAAATGAATATGAAGATAATGAAATCGTTTCGTTAAGAGCCAGGGCAACAGATGACAGTTACCAGTTTCATCATTGGAGTGGTCATTTAAGCGGAAATCAAAATCCGAAAAATATTACTATGAATTCGGACAAAAACGTTACCGCACATTTTACTGTTGAAACTGTTTCCGTTCCGAATCCACCGGACGGTCCGTCAGAAGGTATTGCGGGTACAGACCTGGAGTTTACTGCTGATGGGGCACTGAGTAGTTTTGGGCACCCTGTAGAATACCAGTTTGATTTTGGAGATGGCAATTTGTCGGAATGGGGTTCATCAATAGTAAACTATGCATATTCAAATATTGGATCATTTGAAGTTCAGGTACGAGCACGCTGTTCCAGTCACATCGCGATTGAATCCGACTGGTCCGGAAAGTTAGATGTTAGCATTACAGGATTAACTTTAACCATCAATGTTATTCCTGAAGCTGCTGGTTCTGTTACTATAAATCCCAATAAAGATGAATACAATTATTTGGAATCTGTTAACTTAAATGCAATCCCTGTTGATGGAAGTTTTAAATTTGACTTCTGGGATGGAGACATTCAAACAAGCAGCAACAATCCTCGTGGCATTACTATGAAAAGAGATCGCACAATTACGGCAAATTTTGTTAGTGAAACGGTTTCAGTTCCTGATGTGCCAACAGGTCCGATACAGGGAAGAAAGGAACAGGAGATAACATTCTCTTCCGCTGGAGCAGTTTCCAGTTTCGGTCACGAAGTGGAATACCGGTTTGACTGGGGTGATAGTACCTTTTCAGACTGGGGTTTAAGTTCCCAAAGCCATACTTTTCAAACAAATGGCTCGATGGAGGTAAAAGTTCGCGCCAGGTGTAAAGAACATAATCGAGTTATTTCCGATTGGTCTGAAGCGTTGATAGTGGACATTGCCGATTTTACACTGAATATAACAATTGAACCTGCCGCATCAGGGAGTGTAACAAAAAATCCGGATAAAGGAAAATATGACGACGGAGTGATTGTGGAATTAACGCCACAGGGAGCGCCGGGTTATTCATTTGAGCGCTGGAGCGGCGATCTTTCCGGTGTAAATAATCCTGACACCATTACAATGAACAATGACAAAAATATCACTGCTCACTTCCTGCTGACTGATGAAATCGTTTCTATCCCTACAATTCTGACAGGGCCTGAAACCGGAATTATGGGAAGATTTTTGTCTTTTTTCACAGGCGGTTCAACCAGTAATTTTGGAAGTGATGTTGAGTACCGGTTTGATTGGGGAGATTCATCAAATTCTGTTTGGGGTGATAGCGTCCGGATTCACCGATTCATGTCTTCGGGCAAAAAACAAGTACGTGCCAGGGCTCGATCAAAATCAGATACGACCATTTTATCAGAATGGTCTGAGATAAAAGCTGTCAACATCAGCAGTTTTACACTCTCCGTTTTTATTGATCCCGAAGGCACCGGAGAAGTTACCACCAATCCGGATTTGTCCGAATATGCTGATAGCGCGATGGTCGAATTATTTGTAACGCCGGATTCCGCGTATAGCTTTGTTCACTGGAGCGGCGAAATCACCGGCAATCAAAATCCAGCGACTATTATTATCACCAAAAATATGAATGTAACAGCGCATTTCGAGACCAAATCAGAAGAAGTTACAACTCCACATACGCTGGTTGTGCCGGAGAATCCAGCCATTGGAGATAAGTTAGCTTTTATTGCCGAAGGTGCAATTAATAATTATGGCTTTGAAATCGAATATCAATTTGATTGGGGAGATAGCACCGTCTCCACATGGGGTACAAATGAGAGATCGCATACTTATTTTACCAGTGATACATTCCGGGTAAAGGCACGGGCGCGTTCAAAAGTACACCCGGAAGTAATCTCAAACTGGTCAAATCCACACGACATTATTTTAATAGGTCATAAATTAACCATAGTTGCTGAGCCTGATGCTAAGGGATTAATTGCCACCCATCCGAATAAATTCATGTACTCCGCATTGGATACGGTTGAGCTGTGGGCAGTTGGTGTCCAGGGTTATAGATTTGATTCATGGAGCGGGGACATAACCGGCAATATAAACCCGGGCAGGATTGCCATGAATGGTGATAAAAAAGTTTTTGCTCATTTTGTCGTCAAAATTGAAACGTTGCGAGCGCCGCTTTCTCCACAAGGTCCTGGAAATGGCTATCGCGGGCAGTTGTTGAATTTCTCCTCTAATGTTCAACAAAACAATTTTGTCGGCAATGTGGATTATCAATTTAGCTGGGGAGATGGTTATGTTTCTGATTGGGGCGATTCAACTCAATCACACTCTTATTTTGTTTCAGGAAGTTATCCATTAATCAGCAGAGCGAGATGTCTTTCCGATACGACTGACCTATCTCCATGGTCTGATACAACCGGCGTTATTATTACCGGGTGTAAATTGACCGTGAATATGCATCCGGGAGATGGTGGCGTTATAGTTATTAAACCGAACGAAGATAATTATGATTATGATACGGCTGTTACCTTGAAAGCGATAAATTATCCAAAATATGAATTTGCGTATTGGAATGAAAATATAAATGATACCGCGAGCACAAAAATTATTATTTTAAGAAGTGATACAACAATGAATGCTCTTTTTGTGCCTGCTTCAAATGTGGAAAATAATTTGGCAGGGACACCAAAAGATTTCGTTCTCAGACAAAACTATCCCAATCCCTTTAATCCGCAGACAAAAATTGAATATCAATTAGCCAAAAATTGTTTTGTTAACATTACGATTTACAATATGCAAGGGCAAGTCATTAAAGTATTGCTCGAAGAAGAGAAGTCGGCTGGCTGGTATTCGATTAAGTGGGATGCAAAAAATCAGCAGGGAGTGAAAGTGCCATCAGGAGTTTATCTCTATCACATAAAGACTGAATATTATGAACAGGTACTTAAAATGATTTTGATGAAATAAGATGTACTCCACCTTGAAGGTGGGGTACATCTTTATACTATAAAGAAGAAAATATTCTCCAAACTGATTTCAAAACCTTGCAAAATCAATGATTTTGCTGTTCCCTGAGAATTCAATCGTTGATTTAATTCAAAGAAATTCCCCTTGAGCTCAAAAATCTCAACCCGCTGCTTTTTTGGATCAACAATCCAATATTCTTTCACACCAAATTGTTCATAAATTTCTTTCTTCTCGATCATGTCATAATATGCAGTACTCGGAGAAAGAATTTCGATGACTAAATCCGGTGTTCCTTTAATATTTTTCTCTTCAATAATATTTGAGTTGTCATCAGAAATAAAGATAATGTCAGGCTGAACCACATTTGTTTCGCTCAGAACAACATCGATAGGGGAATGAATCATAATACCCATTTGAGTTTGTTTGAGAAAAGCACGAATTTCTTCTTCAATATTTCCACTAAGGATTTGATGAATAGTAAACGGCGCAGCGACTTTTACAAATTCTCCATTGATCAACTCATATCTTTTTCCATCATTTGGCAGATTGAGATAATCCTGGTATGTGTGTCTTTGTGATTTAGCTAAATAACTGGCAGCTCTTTCTTTTACTCTCATTGAAAAACCTACAAGAATTGAATTTCATAAATTAATACGTTTGAAAGTAAATAATTTATGACAGAAAGTCAAGATTTAATTACTTTATATGTAAAACCCTGGTTATCGGTGGATACAAAAAAACACAATATAATAATTATGATCAAACAGGAGTAATGGAGTTTGTGTTTCAAAAATCCATTACTCCATTCCTCCAACACTCCTTTCTTTCATTTATTTGATTAAGCCTGCCCTGATTGCATGATGTAAAAATCCCCACTGCTTACAAGGTTTTATTTCCTCCAGAAGTAAGTCGCTTTCAACATCAGCGTACGATTTGTAATTTCACTTTTCGATGCCCCCATTTCCCTGCTTTCGTTATAAACCAGGTACAAATCACTTCCCGGGCGGTAAATCCAGCGTAACAAAATATTAGCAAGCGTTAATATATTTCCATCATTTTCCTTGCGGTCATCATTATATTGCAGATAAGCTTTTAAATACAATTTGGTTGAAAAATAATAATACAAACGACAACCCAACGTATGGGTATCAAATTTTCCCTGGGGTAAGTTAACATGGTTAAAACTAAAATCAAATTCAATTTTGGTTCTTTCAAAATTATTAATTACAAGTTCCGGACCAAACCGCAGTCCCTTGCCCGTATAATAATCTCCGTAATTCATAAAAAAGCCAGCGGACAAATTTGCGCTTTCATTTGACCTCACCCACAAAAATGAATTCCATCCCCGGTATTTACGTTTGGGAATATTTATCCCGGGACGAACTTCCCAATCGTCATCCAAAAATTCCGTTTCCCGGTTGATGCCGCCATAAATTCGGGCGCTGTTTTGATAACTAATGGAGAAAGAACTGTTGATTTGGCTTTCCAATATCCTGTTATTAAAATCAGTCATATAAGATGGTCTGAATCGAAAACTGAGTTGACGGACAGACTGCCAGCGCTTCGGGCGGGGATTGTATTCAATCGAGCCGCGAGTACTTTTAATATTGGTTCTTCTAACATATCCTAATTCAGCATTAAAATTTTCCTGAATACCGAGATGAGACAATTGAAATTCCCACAAGTCAGAGTCATAAGAAAAAGAGGCAAAACCGGCAAAATTGTTTTCCTGCATGTTTATTAATTCACCATCATCCTCTTCGTCTGGCCCGAAAGTTCCTGCTAATGCGCCACTAATCAGGATCCGATCAGTGATGGGGAAATTAACATCGAAGCCCCCGGAACGATTATAATGACGTGACTGAATCTCATTCTTATTTAAGAACATCACACCGATATTAGATCTTTTCAAAATTTCACGGCGAAACCGTAAAACCGTAAAATTCGTAATCCTATAATTTTTCTCTTCTTCATCATCCTCATCATAGAAATTTACGCCTTCGGTTTGCATGTGCAGCATTCCAATTTGGTATTTGCCCATCTTTCCCAGGACTTTCGCGCCACCGGTTATTGGCTGTTCATGTCCTTCAACAATGCCAATGCGGCGGCTGTAAAAAAGGCGTATGTTGTTGCTTGCTCCGCCTCTTCGCCTGCCCGAAGTAGCGCCGCCGAAGTTAAACATTTCCGCCCCATCCAAAAAGAACTCTCTTTTTTCAGGAAAATACAATGAAAACCGCGTGAGGTTCACCCGCTCCTGGTCAGACTCAACCTGGGCAAAATCTGTGTTCCAGGTCAGGTTTACAGCAAGATTGGGAGTGATGCCTATTTTTGCATCGATTCCAAAATCGTTTACACTATTGAACCTGAAATCTGTCTCTGCATCTTTTTCACTTCCTGCTAAAATGTATGGCTCAACTTCCCAATTACCACCAGCGCGCATTTCAGTCAAACCGGTTAAATCGCCTGCCTGTGACAAACGAAAAATACCCATGTACCCGACGTCGCGAGAAACCATTTGCCAATAAACTTGTTCATTTTTGCGGCGGATGCCGCGGGCAAAATTAATACCCCAGGTTAGCGTATCTTCATTGGCAAAACGCAATGTTTTCCAGGGGATGGCAATTTCGGCAAACCAGCCATCCTCTGTAATTTGCGCTGCGCAATCCCAAATGCCATCCCAATCCGGGTTAAAATTCTTCCCTTCATCTCCGAATGTGGCATCTCGTTTGGCGCCATTGGGATTTGTTTTGAAATAATAACCATTACGAAGATCATGGTAAGAATCGATCACAATCTGAAAATAATCATCATCTTCCAGCTCACTGTCCCGACGCATATCACGGGCAATAATTTTATCCGCTTCCGAATCAAAACACCAAATCCCGATGTATAATTTTTTCAGGCTCTGCAAGATCGCGACCTGTGTCTTTTCGGTTGCAGGTTGGCCCAGGTTTGGTTCCCGTTGGATGAAATTTTCCTGGAATTTAATATTCTGCCAGGCTTCTTCGTTCAGGTTGCCATCGATGCGGAGATTATCTGTAACTTGGATTGAATTGATAATTCTTTGCCCTGAATTATTTTTTGGCGAATCATGATTCGAATTTTGTGTTTTTATTTTAGCAAACAGGTTCGTGTGCAATAAGAGAGTAAAAATTAAGAAATAATTCGGTAATCGAGTTTTCATATTTTTGGCAGTTGTCCCTTTTTGTTTTAGATTCTTTACAATGCTTTACAATGTTTGTAATATGTTTTGCATCTTCCGAAACGAATATTATACAAATGGCCTGCTTAAAACCATTGGCACCATTATTGTTAAAGTCTCAATAATTTGCTACATAATTTCTAAGTTCCTATAGCTTTTCTGCATTTTATCCCAAAAGCCATCACTCCAATCCATGACAACAACGCCATTCCAATTATCAGGTAAGGATTTAAACACTGCATCGACCATTTTTCTCCCATAACCTTTGACAGCAGAATTAATCTCATAGAATTGCACATTATTATAAGCAAAATCAATAATTAATGATAAACCTACTGCTGTGGGATGGTCAGGTTTAGTAATAGGAATTTTGAAACGTCCTTCAGTTACATCACTTGAGGCCAGTATCATATCTGGTCTAATTCTTATGAATTTTATTTGTTCTATTTCTGATAAGTTTTTTGTTAGTTTTTCTACTATTGGGTGTATCTTATTTATTTTGTTTGAAATAAAAATATCAGCAGTAGTTATGGTCTTTTTAAATTCACTCACAGATTTGTATTTCATTTTAATACTTCATCTATTTTTTCTTCTACGGAGTAATTTATTTGTATCATGAACTACACAATGATAATCCCCAGCGCACTAAAGTGCAGGCAAAGGCTGAGGCGAAGGCGAAGGAAAAAAATCCTTAATCCCTGTGCCCGAAGGGTGCTTTTATCTTCT
>JACKQG010003896.1_pt1 | contig 17801 bp, 15 predicted proteins | sample 8237621 | NCBI WGS metagenome assembly JACKQG01 (sample SAMN15677084, study PRJNA649215) | marine metagenome | biome: marine; feature: Black Sea; material: saline water; isolation source: suspended particulate matter (SPM) from the Black Sea western gyre | collected 2013-06-09/2013-06-10 | depth...
ACCGGATTCCTTTTGTGGCAGGTGCGTTTTTCAGCCTTATTTCATTGGCGGCTGTGCAGAAAATCTAAAACTCTATCCCTTTGCGGGCCTGGGCTCCTGCATAATAGGCGTGTTTTATCTGTTTGTACTCAGTAACATAATCCGCTAATTCAATAAGCGACCAGGGCGCATTTGCGCCGGTCATCACCAGCTCTATTTTCCTTTTGCATTTTTCAATTAGATCCCTCACCTGTTCCTCTTTTAAAAGGTCGAAAATAAGAGTGTCTAATATCTCATCGCATACCAATAAATGGGTCCCTTCCTCAACCGCCTCAAGGGCATATTGTAAGGCTTCCGATGCATGCTCGTAATGCACCCGATCGGGTCCTTGAGACAGAATAAAGGGGTGCCTGCCCGGACACTGGTATTGGATATTGGGGATATTGGCAAATATTATTGTTTCCCCGGAGTTGCCGGATTTCATAAACTGGATGAAATTTACCTTGAGACCTGTCCCCGCTGCCCTTATGGCCAGCCCTACGGCCCTGGTGGTTTTCCCGACACCCTGTCCGTAATAGATATGGACAAGACCGAGCCCTTTATCCTTGATTAATCCTGATCTTTCTTTTGTATAGTAGATGGTGTTTACCTCGTAGATTCAATTGCCAAAAGTTCTTATCTGAGAATGGCTTTCCATGTCAACCGTTTTCATAATCGCAACTGGATTTTTTAGCTTCAAAGGCAATTTCTTTTACACCGCCAGAGTGTACGGTGCGGATATAGCATAAATATTACAACATATTTCTTGACATCTTTCCCTTTTCATGCAATGCACCGTTAAACTTCCTGCAATCTTTCTCACGGTGAAACAGGGAATTCGTTCAATTAGGCTTATCTTCAAGGCTTTATCATGTTCAATACGGTCAACAAAACAGAAAAGATTTCAGACAACATTATCGCGCAGATCCGTGATTCTATCCTTTCGGGACGGCTTAAGCCCGGTGACCGGGTGGCCTCTGAAAAGGAGCTGATTGCGCAGTTCGGGGTGAGTAAAGCCACCATGCGGGAGGCTCTGAGGGTCCTTGAAGTTATGGGGCTGGTTGAGATCCGAAAAGGAACTTCCGGGGGCGCCTTTGTGGCAGAGGTGGACATGAAGACCACCATCAACAGTATCATTAATTTCATCCACTTCAAACCGGTTTCAATCAAAGAAATCACCATGCTCCGCTATTTTATCGAACCGTCCGTTGCACGTATCGCCTGTATAAAGAGAACGGACAACGATATCGAACATTTGAGAAATATAACCGGAGAGGTGGTTTCATCGGGTCCGGCAGAGGTTTCAAGGGAAATCGGGTTTCATCGTTATTTAGCGAGAATGACCGGGAATACCCTTTTGATTCTGCTTATTGATTTTGTTGATAACCTTCTGAGTACCATGAAAACGGAGCTTGATCTGGATCCTGAGTTTTACCAAAATGTCCGTAAAGCGCATGAAATTATCTTAGAGTGTTTGATTCAGAGAGATCCTGCTGCTGCCGCCATCGCAATGGTTCAGGACCTGCTGGAAGTTGGAAGAGAGATGGCCATGGTAATGAACACGCCCCCTTTCGACCCCCATGAAATGGAGGAGGCCAACTCGATGGTCGAATGGCCCGCAAACTTAGATGGCCGGATGCGTATTATAACGGCGGACGATCTTGATCTTGAAAAGAAGGGTACTGTGTCCAGGAGGGTAGGGGCGAGCCATTTGTATCTGGTTGGATGTGAGGATTAGCCGAGGGCGCACCCGGAGAAAAAATGTGCCTTCTGCAGGCTTTATTTAGGTAAATAATTGACATTTATTAATAATTAAGGAGGAAACGATGTCGGAATTACCCAAGAAACTAAAGTATTTTGTCGGCGGGAAATGGTTAGAGTCAAAAACAGATAAGTATATGGAATGCTACAATCCTTCCACCGGTGAAGTGATAGCGCTGGCTCCCCAGTGTACGGCGGATGAGGTGGAGTCTGCTGTCTTGGTTGCAAGAGATGCTTTTCCAGGTTGGGCAGATACGCCAGTCAGCAAACGGGTGCAGGTTCTCTATAACATGAAGGCCCTGGTTGACAAAAACCTGGAGGAGCTCACCCATCTTCTGGCAAAGGAGGAAGGGAAAAAATGGGATGAGGCCATGGGAGATGTGCTGAAGGTCAACGAGGTTGTGGAATTTGCCTGCGGCGCCCCCCAGATCATGAAAGGCGAGTCCATCATGAATGTCTCCACCGGTTATGATACGGTCTTGTATCATCACCCGGTCGGCGTTTTCGCAGGTATTGCACCCTGGAATTTTCCGGCTATGATTCCGCACGGCTGGATGACACCTATTTGTGTGGCCACGGGTAACTGTATGGTGCTGAAAGCTGCGAGCTTTGTTCCCCAGTCTTCGCTTCGCATGATGGAGCTGTGGCAGGAGGCGGGTATCCCGGATGGTGTTATAAATGTCGTGACTGCCGGTCGCAATGAGGCGGAGATCCTGCTGAAACATCCCGATGTCAAGGGTATCACCTTTGTCGGATCCACCAAGGTGGGCCGTCATATATACAGTACTGCAGCGGCCAACGGCAAACGGGTTCAGGCGCTGTGCGAGGCCAAGAACCATGCCCTCGTGCTGCGCGACTGCAAGATCGAGCGAACGGCCCTCGGTATTATCAACGCCTTCTGTGGATGCGCAGGAGAGCGATGCATGGCCCTGCCCACCATCGCGGTGGAAAATGCCATTGCGGACGAGCTGGTCGGCTATCTGAGAAAATTTTCGGCTGAAATAAAATTGGGACTTGCCCATGATAAGGAAACCGGGATGGGGCCTGTGGTCAACAAGGGCCATCTGGAGTTTGTTCTTGACTGGATTCAGACCGGTGTGGAAGAAGGCGCGGAACTTATCCTGGATGGCCGGAATCCTGATGTGCCGCCGGAGTGCGAAAACGGGTTTTTTGTCGGCCCGACCATCTTCGATCATGTAACCGAAGAGATGTCGGTTGGCCGCGAAGAGATTTTTGGCCCGGTTTTATGTGTCAAGCGGGTGGAGAATTTTGAAGAGGGACTCGCCATCATGAACGCCAGCCGGTTTGCCAACGGGTCTGCCATCTACACCCAGAACGGCTTTTACGCCCGCGAATTCGCCAAACGGACCGACGCGGGGATGGTGGGGATAAATGTTGGAATTCCGGTGCCATTAGGGATCTTCGGCTTTACCGGGCACAAGAATTCCTTCTTCGGCGATCTGCATGTGATGGGCAGCGATGGATTTGCCTTTTTTACCGAAACCAAGGTTGTGACCAATACCTGGTTTTCAGAAGAGGAGACGATTTCACAGAAGGTTGACACCTGGGATGGAACGATGACGTCCATGCCCACTGATTAGCTACGGGAATGCATATCAAGCCAGGGGTGGCGGAGGAGGTGGTACATCGCCACGCTCTAAAGCCTCCCTGGCAGCCTTGACCGGGATGCCTTTCTCGCAAGGGACACCCACCTGGCACAACCCGCAACCATAGCCGACGAATTTATAGGTCTCTTTGACATGCTCCCTGGAGCGGACCAGATGTTTGCGGCATTTCTCCTTGTCGTGGCCGTCCTCGGTAATGGCGCGAACCGGACAGCGATCGATGCATTTGCCACAGCTGCCATCGGAGAAAAAGAGGCAATAGGCCCGGTGGTGGGCGTATGGCCGGGGGGTTGGTTCAATGGATATCCTGGCCACTACAGATCCTGCGCGCATGGCTTTGCCTTTGGCAGTGATGAGCCCGTCGCACAGCCCGAAGGTGCCCAGACCGGCCGCGTGGGCAGCATGACGTTCAGACCAGGAAGAGGCGTAGGAAAATCGTTCCGACTTGACGATGGTCCAGTTTGGAACCAGCATGGGAGCGACTGCCGCATGACCGGTCTGTTCGAGATTCTTAACCACGTGGCGACGTAAGGCCACGTTGAACTCCTCTCCGTAGACCCTTATCCGTGCCCACTCTTCAGCTGGATACTTCTTGGCCCGGCGGTTAGCCTTGCGGACCATCTCCCGCTGGGGCAGGACCCACGAAATGACAGTAAGCTCTTCTGCCCCTGCCTGTTTATCGGGATGATGCTGGTTGAATACCTCCCATGGGGTCCAGTGAAAAGCCCCGACATACTCCTTGTACTGCTGCCAGATCGGATCTGCACCGGAGGCGAAACCCACCAGAACACCATCCCAGGCAGGCTCCTTAGCTTCGTTCCCCATGTTGTTATTGGGTGAAGTGGCTATGAAATCCCGGATCAAATCTTCGATCCGGTTCCTTGGAATACTAACGCTGTTTTCCACTGAAACCCTCCTTTTCTAAGTGAAATCTGCCCCGATGATGTCCTTGCCCGCCCTAACTATAATCCATAAGGGCTCAACCCGGAATTTCTTTTACGCGGCCGACCAATCCGCTTTCGAGACGGACTTTTATACCATGGGGATGTGTGGGAGATTTTGTCAGAATGTCCTTTACCAGACCTTCGGTCAGGTTCCCTGTTCTCTGGTCTTTTTTCAAGACAATCAAAACCTTCAGACCCGGCTTCAGATCAGCACGTCTTATTCTATTCATCAAATCTCCTTATGTCCTAAATGGCCCAGAAAGGGTTCGACAAGGACCGATCCACAGATGACAATAATGGCCAGAATCCCCCATGTGGTGATCATCTGGTTGAGAATGAACACGGCCAGGCATGCGGCGATGACCGGCTTCAGGTAGAAAAGATAGCTCCCCCTGGTTTGATCCGGTACGGCTGCCAGTCCCCCGATCCAGAGGAACTGGGTAATGGTGGTGTTGCAGATGCCGAGGCTCAGCAATGCTGATATCTGTTCAGGGGGACGCTGGAAAAGGTTCAGCGGATTGACCCAGCGCCCGAAAAATATCCCGACGCCCACCCATAATCCCAGGGCGCCGATGGTCAAGGTCAGGGTGGTAATCCGAAGGGCACCGTGCCGCTCGATAATGGGGCGCACGACCACGAGATAGCCGGCCATGGAGATCGTGCAGACCATGACCATGAGCATACCGGTCAAGTTGTTGGCCGACGAAGCCAGTTTGGTCAGATAGCCATCGGTTATGAGCAGGGCAACTCCCAGTAATGCGCACAGGCCCGTAATAATTTTGGCCGGCGTAAAAGGCTGCCGGTTAAGCCAGAGGTTAAGCAACCCGACAAAAATGGGAACCGTGGTTACTGCGGTGGCCACCTGGGGTACTGTAGCGTAGTCCAGAGACCAGTGAAACATCAGGTAACAGAAACTGACTCCCCACAAGGAAAGCAGGATAAGCTTGAGCCCTTCCTGCCGCATGGGTTCGAGGAGATTTCTTCTGGATGGCAGAAGCAGAGAGATGATCAAGAGCCCGGCACTCCCCAATATGAAGCGCCAGACCGATAGCTCCGGTCCGCTTATTTTGCACAAGACTGAAACGAATTCGCTGGAAGCATGGCCGATCACGGCCACAAAAACAGCAGCATAGGCCAGGGTGGCGTATCGGTGCCAGAGACCCATATCATACCTCCTGAGCGAACTGGATGAGCAAATCAGCGAGTTCGGCCGGTCTCTCGCCCGGTATGAGATGGCCGGCCTGTGGCATATCAACCCGTTTGGCTCGGCTGATGCGGGCAGCCAGGGCAGCCACATCCGTTTCATTATAAAACACATGATCCTGAAGACCCGTAATAACCCGGGTTGGCAGATGCAGCTCTTCATAGGGTAATGCCCAGTCGGATAGTCGGCCGGCCTCTGCGAGAAGTTTGTAGTTGCCTGATTCCGGATCAAGCCCGGTATAGTCGGTCTCGGCCAGGAAGCTGTCCCGGTTCGATTCGAGCCAGTCTTCGTTCATCAAAAGGGGCAGGTAGAGGTCCCGCAGCAACTCCAGTCCACCGACCTGGGCTACTCGGACCAGCGCGTCCCCAAGCCATTTCAGCCTGGGGCCATCGCGACGGAGTGTGTTGATGAGGACCAGGCCAGCCGCCTGGAAACCTCCCAGGACGACCCGGGCGGCAAAAAGACCGCCAATGGACAGCCCTACAAGGATAGCCCGGGGCGGTTGAATTACTTCCAGCAAACGGAGGGTATCGGCAGCAATAAGCGTATCGTCAAGTCTGAGATCAGTAGAAAAGGGACTGCCCGTCTGGCCCCTGTAGTTGAAAACCAGGGTTCCGTTTCCGGCCTTGCGGCACTCGGGGCCGATATAGGCCTCCCAGGCTTCATGGTCCCCGGTCAGGGCGTTGAAAAACACGAAGCTGGGTGCGTCATTTTGGGTCGGCGGCGTCCATTGATAATACAATCCGTTTTTACCGTCAAAATCAATTTGTCCCATTTTCTTTCCTCTGAATGTCATAAAATCCCTTCCATCTTCAATTATCTATGGAAAAATCAGGATGCTGGCTTGTTCAAACAGGCATTGGTCAAAAGTATGCGAGTCTCATATCAAAAGCAGGCGATAAAAGTCAACCTCAAGTCCTGAAAAGAAAAACAACCTTCATGATATATTCGTTGAAAAGAGATTCTGTTTGGCTTCAGCTTCTGGGCGAATCAATTTGTTTGAAATTTGATCTGATAAGTATTAAGAATGTTGCTTTTAGTCGAATAAGCCGGAATTGCGGAATTGCAGGTTTAGGTTTGGATGAAGCAGATAAAAAATTGCGCTGTAGTGTTAACTAAGCCTTTAAACCTTCCCGTTAGGCGGGATCAAAGAAAAACAAATCAAACTGTAGATTTTACGTCCTCCGTGCCGCTGCGGTGCGGACCAGCGCTTTTATTTAAGGGCTGTGCGGAACTTCTCGGCAACAGTCAAGAGATTTTTGGCCCAGTCTAACGCCAGAGGGTCGGCAAACATCACTTGACCTCCTATGGCATCAGCAACTGTGTTCGCGTTTTTAGTGGAAAACTGGGGCTGTATAAATATCATATTCATCTCGTGTTTCCTGGCACGGCGAATCAGAGCCGAGAGTTCCCTTGGCTTCGGTTTCTTCCCTTCAAGCTCAATGGGAATCTCTTCTAACCCATAGTATTTGGCAAAATAGCCCCACGCTGGGTGGTAGACCATGAATTGCGTGCCTTCTGCTTTTCCCGTTAATACATTCCTGATTTTGAGGTCGAGATCGACAAGTTCCATGACAAAGTCTTTGTAATTGTCTTCATACGTTTTCCTGTTGGCAGGATCTACGTTTAACAGTGCATCAAGGATGTTGCGAGCCTGTATCATGACAAGTGGTGGGGCAAGCCAGATATGTGGGTCTTTGATTCCATGTTGCTCATGATGACGCCCCTTTTCATCATCGTGATGATGGACTTTCATCGGAATCTTATCGATTCCATTCTCCGTGTGCACGATCAGCATTTTGGAATTGAGGCCGGCAAATTTTTTTAACCAGACCTTCTCAAACGGTACCCCAATGGCAAAGTATACCCTGGATTTTGTCAACTCGACCATCTGTTGAGGTTTTGGTTCATAGGTCGCTGGACTGGCCCCGGGAAGAACCATTATGGAGGCATTTACCAGATCGCCACCTATCTTCTCGATAAAGTATTTTTGGGGAACAATGCTCACAATGACCTGCAAAGCATCCTCCGCCCTGGCTGTTGATATTGAAGACACCCCAAGCGACAATACTAGGTTAATGATCAGTATAGCGGTTTTGGGCTTTCTTTTCATCGGTGGTCCTCCCTGTCATTTGGGGCCGGATTTTCAATTATATTGATCTGCCAGGTCTATCCATGGTCTCCATGTCCGCGAGCGAGCTTATGTGAGGGCTCTTCCCCACCCTCGTTTGGAGATTTTTGTTGCCTGTTAGAGCATACAAAATGCAGTTCGTTGCATTTCTCACACTCTTCCAGAAAATGGTCCGTAAAAAAATCGTCCAGGTGGGCCTTTTGATAAGGTGGTAGAATGCCAGTTCCTTTGCAGACCGGGCAAACGCTGTCAAGGGAGGCCAAAATCGCATTTCGGATGAATTCAGATCTATTGGAAATCCCCTTCATTGCTTTTAACAGGGATTCATCCGCCTTGAAGGTAATAATCTCTTGTTTCTTTTTCGTCATGGGAATAACTCGCTGAAATCCAGGGTTCTTAGCAAACAGCCACGCTCAATCAAATTTTTGGAAAATGTTTTCTTGGGTATCTTATGAGACCGCATAGTGTATTGGGATCAAAAACATGACGTCACGGTAATACAGAATGAAGTCAATGCAATCAGACTGCCCATTTTCTCATTTTTTTGTTCTAGGGCAATGGATCGGACCATCTGAAAGCATAATTCATTTCAAGCTTCTTTATTCGGTGCTGAAGCTTTGTATTACATTGTAATAAACATATTATTACATCGTATTACCGCATGTCAACAAAAAAGCGTGTTGCGTTTTCGGTTGGGGGACAAGAAAGATTCCCCGACATGCTGTAATTATTTAATACGGTTCCTATAAAAATCAACTGCTTTCGCTATGTTATGAATGGACTTACCGGTATGGGCAAAATCCTTTCTTTTGCGAGCAACGAGCTGATTGAATAGTTACGAATTGACCGAAAAAACGCCCCCGCTAACTTAGAAAGTCAAGGTTTGAATTGCTGCCGTGGGAATATTCGGTTTGACAAGGCGGTATTTTTGTCATTTAATATACGATTCAAAGGTCTCACATTTCCTGTGCAAGGAGGCGATACTATGCAAACCAGTTTCCCAATGAACATGGACGAGTTCAGGTTGAATACCAACGGAGCATACTTCGCCCCTCGAAACTTGGATGAGCTTTTTGAGGTCTTTTTGTCCGATCTACTCAGTGTTGATCGCGTGAGAAAGGCGGAAATATCATTATTCAATAAGCGACGGGAGCTGGTTCCCGTGGCCAATGCCGTGAATGTGGGTACAATAGGCAAGGAGGAACAGGAAATCAGGGTTCAAGGCTGGCTAATGGATTCATCTGTTGTACATTCCATCCACAAAGTCAATTTGCCCAATATACACTTTGCTTTTTCCATACCCCTTTTGCAGAGCACAGAGATGCTGGGTTTCTTGCACATAGAGCTTGATCAAATTCCGACCTCTGGTAATTCCAATATAGTCGATTTTAATCTACTCGGCCAGCAGCTTTCAGCGAAAATAAAAGAAATCATGCTAAGTCAGGAGATCAAGGAAGCAAAAAGCGAACTACAAAACATGACTGCCAATAACAGGGAGATGCTGCAACAGATCACCTCGCTCAGCAAAGAACTATACGCTATTACCGCAATATCCACCAAAATAAACCAGTCAATGGAATTCGACAAATCCCTGCGCAAATCCATGACTAAAGTCAGGGAGGTATTCAAGGCTTCGAGTATTGTCGTCTATATTAAAGACTCAAGAACTTCCAGATTGGAATTATCCGCCATGGATATACTGGACAATGCCTTTGACCCCGGCCCCCTAAAAAGATTCCTGAAGAAGTTAGAGAAAGACCTTCTGCATGATATCATTACCCTTGGCAAGCCGTTGGTAAAAGATTTGAGGGAGGTATTCAAGGAAAAAGACTTCGAAAAATTGGGCGAAGGAGAGATCAGGTCACTGATTGGTGTTCCGGTAAACTCAAAGGAAGCCGACATTGGGGTATTGCTCCTACTATACAAGTCATCAGGAAACTTTAAGCAAAGCAGTCTCAGACTGCTTTCCGGTATGGCCAATATCATGGGTATGGCCGTCGACAATATGAACCTCTATCGCGAGACCGAGCAGAAAAAAAGGGAGGCCGCATTTCTGGTCAGCTCCATTAAAAGATTTCACAAAAAACTCGATTTGAAAAAGACTTTAAAATCAGTGGCCGAAGAAGGGGCCAAGCTTACTGGGGAACAATGCGAGGTCTATCTGTTTTCCACAACAAAAGTCCCTATGACTCGAGCCATATATCAGGAGCATGGGGATGGGAGGTCTTTGAAATCAAGGGCCTTCAAAGCGATTCATCCGAAGGAGTTAAAGGATCTATATGAATTTATGGTATCCCAAAATAAATCGGTTTTGATCAGGAGTATTAATCACACGAGGAAAATCGGACAAGATATCAAGGCCTATCTTCAAAAAAGAAACCTCCATTTCTTAATGGCAGTTCCTTTAAGGCTAAGTGGGGAAACGCTGGGTCTACTCCTCCTGGGAAAGGAGAAAGGGAAAAGGCCCTTTGATCGCAACGATCTCTCTGTTGCCGAGGCTTTGGGGAGTGCGGCCTCGGTTGCCATTCAAAACGCTCGTGCTTTCACATCCAGTCTCGAGATGAGTGATTTTCTGGAAAAAAAGATCACAGAAAAGACCAGTCAGATTGAACAAATACAAAAGAGACAGAAAATTGGGGTGGAACACAGGAAGGATATTATTTTCCGGGCCAACCGGAGAAACCGCTTTGTCTTCGTTAACAAGGCCATGGAGACACTGACCGGCCATTCCAGGGAAGCCTTTTATCGTGGCGATATCCTGGCCAATGAAATAGTGGCTGAGGAAGACCGGGATCGGGTGCGGACAGCCTTTGCGAAGATACTGAATAGCGAATTGCCATTGATAAAGGACCTCGAGTATCGGCAGCTCACCCGGGGGCAAGAAAACCGTATTATATCTCTGACCATTTACCCTGAGAGAGATTCTGCCAACCGAATTGTTGGAGTTGAGGGAGTGGGGAGAGATATTACCGAAGAAAAAAGGCTGGAGGCAGAACTGACAAAAGCCAAAGAGTTAGCTCTATTAGGAGAATTCTCCGGCGATATTGCCCATCAAATTCGAAACCCCTTGAGCAATATTCTTATGGGAGCCAAGCGTTTAGAGAAGGCCTTAAAACTGGACGTCCAGGTCCAGAAGGCAGCGGGTCAGTCACTCAAAGAGCTTTTCTTTTTGAAAGGGGGCCGAGGTAACTTGGCAGCAATCTTCGGGGACCTCTCAAATGGAATCAGCAATCTGAATCAAGTTGTCACGGGGTTGCTGCAATATACCAAGACCATGAAGCCCACAAGATCCTTCCAGCGAATAGACGTCATATTGAGGGAAACCCCTAAGATGTTCCAGGAATTGATTGAGAAAAACCGCATAAGGGTGGAAGAGGACTTTGACCCTAAACTTCCACCTCTCCCGGTGGATGCCTTATTGATAGGCCAGGTATTTCAAAACGTCATCCATAATTCCTTGGAAGCAATGCCGGATGGTGGGCGCCTTTTACTCAGCGCTCGATTTTCTTCCAATAGAGTGAGACATGCGGTTATCTCAATCAGTGATTCCGGGGTCGGCGTCAATCCTTCTGAAACAGAAAATGTCTTCCGTCCGTTTTATTCGACAAAAGGTTCCGGCGTTGGACTCGGTTTGTCTTTGGCCTACCGGATTGTGGAGGCCCATAATGGTGTAATGTTGGTATGTAATAACCCATGTCCTCATCTTGCCCCAAGACCTTCCGGGAACATTGCAGGGGATTGCGCTCCTCAAGCAGAGGGAACCACCATCCACATCCTGTTGCCTCTGCGAAACACCAAGAAAACCGACAAAATAGTCATAGGTGATAAAAATGAGTGATCAAATACTCGTCGTTGATGACCAGGTTTCGATTTGTCAGCATATCCAGGCCATATTGGAAAATGAGGGCTACCACGTAAGCATTGCCCACAGTGGCGAACAGGCCCTGATCAAACTATCGTCTCAATCCTTTGATATTTTGTTGGCCGATATGAAGATGCCGGGTATGGACGGATTGGAGCTTTTCAAAAGAGCGCGCAAGATAGTCCCGAACATCTCAGGCATTATCATGACAGCTTATGGCTCCATCTCCTCGGCAGTCGAGTCCATCAAACAAGGAGCAAGCGACTATTTAGAGAAGCCATTTGAACCGGAATCTCTGCTCTTGCTCATAGAAAAGATTCTCAGAGAAAGAGAGATGCTGCAAGAACTCAGGGATCTGAGAAGAGAAGTGAATAAAAAATATTCCTTTGGAAAGATTATCGGCAAAAGTCACAAGATGCAGGCCATTTATGACCTGATCAAGAAGGTTTCCGCCACCGACGCCAGGGTTTTTATCACCGGCGAAACAGGGGTTGGTAAGGAGTTGGTGGCCAAGGCGATCCACTTCAATAGTCACAGAAAAAATAAGCCGTTTGTCAGCATAAACTGCGGGGCTTTGGCAGAGACCTTGTTAGAGACGGAGCTGTTTGGTCACGAAAAGGGGGCCTTTACCGGTGCTATCCGCAGGAAGGAGGGCAAGTTCGAATATGCGCGAAAAGGGACCATGTTTTTGGATGAAGTGGGAGACATATCCCCTAATATGCAGGTTAAACTCCTCAGAGTCCTCCAGGAAAAAAAGCTGGAGAGGGTCGGAGGGAATCAGCCCATTGATGTGGATGTGAGGCTCATCTCAGCCACCAATAGAGATATCAAGGAAAAAATCACAAGTGGCGACTTTCGAATAGAGCTTTTCTATCGCCTTAATGTGGTTCCAATTCATATCCCCCCTTTGAGGGAAAGGATCGAGGACATTCCTCTTCTGGTAAAACACTTTATCCGATTTTTTAACAAGAACCTGAATAAGAATATCACGCACATTTCGGGGCGGGCCAATGACCAATTGATGCAGCATTCCTGGCCTGGAAACGTGAGGGAACTTGAAAACGTCTTGGAGAGGGCCTTTGTTACTACGGACGGTGAGACCATTGATGCCGTTATTTTTTCTCTGGACAACCAGGGCCCAGAAATGGAAGACTCATTGCACAATATTAATATTGATATCCCTTTCTTGACGGCTCGATCTATTGTCGTCAACCGATTTGAGAAAGCATACCTTTTTGAAGCCCTGAAGCGGTACAACGGAAATGTATCGAAAGCTGCAAAAGAGACAGGAGTCAACCCCCGAACCTTCTGGCGCAAGATCAACTCTTACGGGCTGGACTACGCCAGACTTAAGCCAAAAGTCAATTCGGAACCACATGTCAGAGTGCGACATTAATGTCATACAAATAACTATATGAAATAACAGGCAATATCAGAACAAGCCTACTTTCCTCTGAAGTTTACCGACTTTAATGACATAACTCTAACCTGCAGTTTGTTTCAAGACACCTCTCCTAAAGCCGCACTATACCTGACATTTCTTCAATTTTAGCGGTCAGATAGGATGCTACAGTTGCCTGGCATCGAAATTGCATCCCTATGTACTGTTTGAAGAACGCTGGTAACGTAAGGAGGTGACAAAACCGGAAAATCATTAAAAAATGTAATCCCGAAAGTGGGAGGAATCATTAAGACTATATGACCTCCCAAGGTAGGGAAGGTGGTTAAAAACCATCGCTGCCCCGCAACTGTGAGCGGCAACCTTATCCTTTTTTTTCTATATATCCAAAAAGGAAAGGTCTTTTTGGAGCCATCCATTTCTATTTGTTCCGAAGAGCGAAATCTGCACCAAGCCACTGTCAGGTACTTAAAGATAAACTGAATGTCTGATGGGAAGGCGCAGAAAGTAGAGAAAACCGCAAGTCAGGATACCTGCCCAATAAGGATATAGCTCTTTCGAGGGTGAAGGCTGTGTCCCCCAATTTGAGGATTTTTTGATACCTCAATCTCTGATGTTCGATCCCACGCTTAGTTATAAGCTATAGCTTTTATATTGCAGCGGACCATTTTTTTGTTCGCTTTGTCTTTTACTTCGCAGAGCTTCTGTTTAATGGAGGAGACGTTTCGTGTGCGATAGATTTGCGTTCTTGCCAGGTTATTCTGCTGTCATCATGAGGTGGATATTCAGAAAGAAGCCGCCTCAGGAGGCTATAGGGAAATTAGGCGTGTTCCAATTGTTATTGAACGTCTCAATTGCACATTTTTTCTACTATTCATACCTATCTGACAACATTCCAAACATCAATTTTATTCCAAAGGAGAAGATCTAATGAATGCCAAAGAACGTGTAATGGCTGTCTTGAATCATCAAAGCCCGGACAGAATGCCCTGTTTCGGGGCCAATTCCACGCCAACCTACGATCAGATGGATCAGGTACAGGCCTTTTGGCCGGAAGGCCATCAAAAGGGAGAGACAATGGCAAAACAGGCCCTGGCTGCTTATACAATGCTCGGTTTTGATGCGGTCAGGGTGCCATTTTGCCAGACATTCGAGGCGGTCGCCCTCGGGTGTATATATAAACCGGCAAAAGCCGTTGAAGGTGGGGAAGGCATCCCGGGGATCGAACATCCGCCCCCCTACAAGCTGGACGACACCCCTGTGTTTCCGGATGACTTTCTCTCCAGGGGTTCGATACCGGAGTTGCTAAAGGCGGTGAAAATTCTCAAAAAAGAGGTGGGCGACGAGGTACCCATTGTGGCAGGGATCATAGGACCTTTTACCATTGCGGGATCCCTTTTAGATGCTGTCCCAATCCTAAAGGCCACCTTTAAGGCACCTGACAAGATCCGGCCCTTTCTTGAGGTTGCAGAGAAGGCCGGGACGGCCCTGGCCAAGGCACTCATAGACGCCGGGGCTGACATTATCTCCTGCGAAGACATGACTGCGTCCCCCGAACTCATTGCCCCGAAAACCTACAGAGACCTCGAACTGGAATATCAAAAAAGACAATTTGACGCCATATCCGTCCCCAAGATTCTCCATATTTGCGGTAATGTGGACCCCATCGTAGAATGGATGGGTCAGACCGGGGCAGAGATACTGAGTTTAGAGCCAAAAGCCGATGCCAGACTTGCACGGCAAAAGTGCGGGACCCAAGTTATCTTGATGGGTGGAGTAGATACTGCTACGACCCTCTTTATGAAAGATGCAGATACGGTCAGAGAGGGTTGCGAGGAGTCTATTGCCGACGGCATCCAGATCCTGGCCCCAGGCTGCGCGGTTGCGCCTGGCACGCCCACGGAAAACCTCTTGGCCATGGTGGAAGTGGCCAAGGCACATTAGTACTGGATTGTTTTAAAATAAGGCTAACCAAAGGATATTAGTGGCTTCTGCCGGAGCCGTTTTATATTCACCCTAAAAGTGAGGAGAAGGAGAGAAAAGATGAAAGTATTAACTGATTTTTCGAACATTTTCAAGCGGTACGATCTTGATCTTGAGGTCACAGGAGAAGCGAGGGAGGTTTCTAAAGATGCCACCATGCAGGCGATTGCCAAGTTCGTGGTGGAAGGGGATGATGAGGGGATCTTGCCGGCTGTCAAAAAGGCCCTGGAATCAAAACCACCCATCAATATCATCAACGATGCCTTGATTGCGGGCATGAACGAGGTAAGCCGTCTGTGGGATGAGGGGGTCTATTTCCTTCCCCAGGTTATCCTCTCCTCAGATGCCATGAATGTGGGAATCGCCGAGTGTGAGGAAAAAATGGGAAAAGCCATGGACAGGAAGTCCACGGTAGTCACGCATACGGCCGAAGGAGATATCCACGACATCGGACAGGTTATCGTCAATGCCCTGCTCAATGCCAATGGCTATGAGGTGGTGAACTTGGGCGCTGATGTCCCGGTAGAAAAGGTTGTGGCCGCGTGCAAGGAACACAGGCCTGTTATGGTCACAGGCACTGCCCTGATGACCACCACAATGACCGCCTTTCCAAAGATCGCCCATCAGCTCGAGGCGGCCGGTTTGGCTATCCCCTTTATCTGCGGTGGGGGAGCGGTCTGCGAGGAGTATGTAACCCAATATGACTTAGGGGTCTGGGGTAAAGAAGCAAGCCAGGCACCTGGGATGGCCGAGGACGCCACGGCCGGTGAGGATTGGGAAGCCATGCGGAGCAAATGGAACGGATAACAAGAAAGAGATGAGAGATAGGTCAAGGGAATGATTGTTGATATTGTCTTCGGGTTTTTGGGCTCCGGCAAAACCACTTTTATCATCAGGGCCCTGGAGAAATGGGGAGCTGAGGAGAAAATTGTTGTTCTGGTCAATGAATTCGGAGATGTGGGTATAGACGGTGATCTATTGACAGGTCAGGGCGGGGATGTGGTGGAAATGCCCAGTGGGTGTATCTGTTGCACGCTTCAGGCCGATTTCAGGTCCCAAATGCTTGAAATCAGCCGCGCCATCAACCCTGAGAGGGTCATTATAGAACCCACCGGTGTTGCTACCATTGCACAGATACGATCAATAGTGCAGGCAGAGCTCTTTGAGAATGCCATTGAGAAGATCAATAATATTTTGATCGCTGATGCCACCGGTTTCATGGGCCTGTATAAGGCCAACCGCCATTTTGTGGAATCGCAGGTCAAAAACGCCCGGCTCGCACTTTTGAACAAGTGTGACAGGGTAGATAAGAGGAAAGCCATGGTAACCCAGGGGGCCATATCGGCGATCAATCCCGAAATGACAGTTCTTATGACCGAATTCGGGGCAGTGGATTGGGCCGAGTATCAGTTTGCCCTGTCCACAGCCCCGCTTTCAAAGGAGGACGTGTGGAAGGAAGAGGACCATTTAGCACAAATAACAGCGGCAGGGGGTGAAAGTCATCCCCATTTTCATGAAGAGGAAGACGCCTTGGGGTATGAGTCCTTTGGCTGTGTTTACAGTGATCGCTCCTTTGACCAGGGTAGACTTGAAGGCTTCTTTCAGGAGTTGAATGCCTCCAAATCCGGAATGGGAGAGGTTGTCAGGGCCAAGGGGATGTTCAGGGTCGGTGATAAATGGACCCTGATGGAACTGGCTTCAGGGGAGTTCTCTTCTCAACCGGTAGGCAATTCCAACGAGAGTAAAGTTTCTATTATCGGCCAGGAATTGGACAGGGGGATGATCAGAGCCGCTCTTGATCAGTGTGTCGAGAAGAAGCAAAACCTTAATTTATAGCTCAATGAGATAGGGTCTTTCGATGAAGGGCATTATTTCTGAGAAAGGAGGAAAAAATGGTAATACCAACTGTTATAGTTATCAGTGCAATGTGGCTACCTGTGGCGTTGTTCTTCTTGGGTAAGGGAGAGGCCAAGGGGACCGGCTTTGTTACCGGCCTTGTAGGCGCACTCGTGCTCATATGCTCAATTATTGATATGGCTGTTTTCAAGGATCCGTTCATTCCCGCTCTGCTTTTCATGCACGGCACTTTTTACTGCTGTGTATCCTACGCCCTCTTAACCGGGCTGGAGGATATGCGATCAGTAGGAAATGTCAGTCTTACGACGGCTATCGTATCCACGATCTACACGGTACTCTGTTTCACAGGAGGTCCTGTCCTGGAAGGAGAGAAGGTATTGATCGCCCAGAGTAATTACCTGGGATTAGCTTGCGCCGGATACGCTGCCCTCACCTACATGGTCTGGCTCAACGCTTTCGGAAAGTTCTCGGCCAAGGCCCTGGCCTGGTCTCTCATCATATGGGTGATCGTAGGGTTATGGATCCCTGCCTTCTGGCTGATGGCTAAAGGTACACTGCCGTTTTAGGGATATTGAGAGGTTACTACCCCATCATTTCTTCTAAGGAAAAACCATATGTCATGATTTGGTGTGCCTCTCATTGGCTTCGTAGGTGATAGTGACACGAGCTTATATTCTTCGCAGGTACAATTTAAATACACCGTGGAAAAAAAGGTACAAAACAAGGGCAATACCCAGCCCATCGTGCTGATTGTTGACGATCAGTACCAGACCTTCCGTTCCTTGCCCCGATTGATATCTCCGGATGGTTTCTTGTCCATCTGGGTACCGGACGAGCAACAGGGCTTGAAGGCTTTGAAAGATCAAGGTGACGAGGTGCGGATCATTATCATCGATCTGAAATCCTCGGGTATGGGAGGAGGGGGATTCCTGCATCGGGCCAGGCAGATTGTCCCTCATGCCGCTATCCTGATTACTTCACCATTGGGTCCATTCCTGTACCAGGACGGTACTTTTT
>JACKQG010003897.1_pt1 | contig 17797 bp, 19 predicted proteins | sample 8237621 | NCBI WGS metagenome assembly JACKQG01 (sample SAMN15677084, study PRJNA649215) | marine metagenome | biome: marine; feature: Black Sea; material: saline water; isolation source: suspended particulate matter (SPM) from the Black Sea western gyre | collected 2013-06-09/2013-06-10 | depth...
CCGGGTTTGTCGTGCAAGGCACCATTGCACCTGCGTCTATGTAGATCGTGCCGTACTGTGGTGCCAACTTATTAATCGCCGCTTCAGCGCCATCCAAGTAGTCAAGCTCCGTCACGGTAACATCGGATACCTGAACATTACCACCGCCATCCGTCTCTAAAGCCCGTGATGCAGTCAATCCTGCTAAGGTTACGGTTCCAAGGGCGATAGAGTTCGTCCACGACGGCGCATCTGCCCCATTGCCTTGGAGAAGATAATTCGCTGTTCCAGCAGCAAGCCAGGCATAAGCATTATCAGCGGTTCCATAAGGGATGCCACCGTTTGTCTCTGTTAATCCAGTCAAACTTTGAAGAGTAGTGCTGACTTTAAGATCTGTACCGTCAAGGGTGAGACCCGTTGACAATGCCGTACCGAATACAGATTCAAGACATCGGACGTCAAGCTGGGTCTGAACAGCAGAAGAAAGACCGCTGACATATCCAATTTCAGTTGCAGTAGTAGCAGAAGACGCTAAGTCCTTTTCACCGTCTGTTACCACTGCCCGGGACGCCGTCAAATCTGTGATCCTCAATCCACTGAATTTGGTTTCGTGGGCGGCGTACCCAACCCCAGCAAAAACCAAACTTAGAATTACCGCTTCAATGATCCATCGTTTTACATTTAACATCGCCAATCTCCTTTTATACTATCATTCTTTGCACGCCAACTTCCCAATCATCGCTTGATGCTGTAGCTCTCAGCCTAACAATGTCAGAATCAATATCTGCCGCTAACACCAAGTCACTTGTATCTCCTACGTCAATGGTAGTCTGTCCTTGTGAGTATTCAATCGTGTTCCCAGACGCATCCCAGTTTGCCATAAAAATCTGGGCTCTTATATTCGCTCCTTTTTTCACCTTGACAAACCAGAAACATACATCGCCTAATGTATCTGCAAAGCTGTCAACTGTTTCTGTGCCGGTGTCAATATCCGCGTTGGAGGCGGGATATAAGTTTTTCTGTTGAACGAAATTCTCGTAAGTGCCCTTTGTGTTGCGGCACTCGATCGTATCACCCTGGGTGTAGCTCAGTGCGGAAGTGCCCTCCTTCGCCCTGATCACGGTCAGGGCGCCCGCCTCGTCATTGGCTGTAACCCACACGATTTCCAAATTGGATCCATCCGACAGGGTGGCCACATAATATTCGTTGGCAGCGATAGCCCCTAAGGCCGCCGAATCCGCGCTCGGAATATTAATTGTGGTAGCATCTACAGCCACAGTGGCATCGCTGATTGTGGTCGACCAGTTGTTTATAAATAACTGCGTGTCATCTGCCATTTTAATGCTCCTTATGCCGGGTCATTGACTGTGATAGCCCACGCAGGGACGTTGACCAGGTTCCCTGCAGCCAGAGTCTGCGACGAGGTGGTTGTCACAAAATACAGCTTTGAATTGTCCACGAGAGCCAGATGCGTAGCCGTGCCACTGGCGGAAATGGTTTTGTTGCTCTGGGCGCTGATCGTCACCTTGCGGCCCCCGGCATCACCATCCGCCACGGTGAAATCATCGCTGTCAATAGCTACCGTGGCCAGGGCATAGGTGCTGGCCGCCTCTGTCCGGGAGGTGGGCTCCTGGGAGCACACACACAGCAGGACAGCATTGTTTTTCATGGTGTTCAGTAGGGCATCCAACACATCATTATGGACTGATTTTCCCATAGGTCACGTCCCCTCTCATAGGTATTCCTTCAGGGTAAAGGCGATTGTCGACAAGTTATATTTTGCCTCTGTCGGGTTGACGTCTAAAAAGCGGCCATACATAAGGTATCGATGCTGCGGGGTTGCACCATCTGCAACCAACACCGGGACGGGGTTCGGACCGATCCGCTCCAGCATCTCGATTATGGTGTGAAAATCCGTGGGCGGGTTGCCGGGGAGATCCAATGTCATCGGCCACCTTTTTTGTTTGTTCCGGTCGAACAGATACTCATATCCATTGTCCAGATCATAGGCAATAGAATGGTCCACAAAGGGTTTTCCGATACCCCACCGCGGATTACGTCCGATCTCCCACCGTTTTCCACCATATGCAATCCCAATTTCCGGCTCATCACCTGTCCGGCTGATTTCCGCCTTGGCCGAATGGGCCACCCCCGGAGAGGTGTACTCGGCCCACACCCCGGGGACCTGCACGTCGCTGTAATAGGAATCCGAGACAATTAAATCTGTCTCCGTGGGGCCGTAGATGATATCGCCCCCGAGGTCGACATCATCATAGACCGTGATGGTCACACTGTCGCCCAGGAGATACCAGAGCTCCAGGCCGTTCGCCGCTGCGCTGATTTCTGCCAGGGTCAATACGCCTGACAGCACGCTGTCAGATGTTTTCCAGGTTTTTCTGGAGTGAACATTCAGCACGTTATTTGCGGAAAATTCGGTGTCCTCGCTGTCCGCGCTGACCGACACTATTAAATTTTCCGGAATAATCTGCATGGTCGTCAGGCAAAAGTAATTTCGCCATCTCCTTCGACATCCAGGGTTTTACTCGCATGGTTGATCGTTCGGCCCATCACACGGAAATATCCACTGATATCGTTATTTCCCTTACTGTCGGTAAATATAATTTTTTCCCCTGGAGGGGGAAGCTGATCAAGGGGCAAGGCAAGCTTGACCCTGACCAGGACATCGCGAGCCGCAATGGCATCGATTCGGCTTTGGACTTTTGCCTCCAGTTCATCATAGAGATTGTTGATGACAACCTCTTCGCCGACAGCGTGATCGGGATATTTAATGTATTCGTGTTCCTCGTCATCGAGCTGCACAGTGGCGGGGTTAAAGACCTTTGTCGTCCAGGTCGCAGTGTATTTCTTGACCGGCATCTGCCATTGGTACTCCACCTTGACGTCACGCTTATCAACCGTCTGCTCGCCATTATCATTATCCATGCTGACCAGGCAGATCACGTCATCGAGGACATAAAACATGTAACCGCAATAATAAACGACCTTGTCCAGGTAGTTGACCAGGAGATCCTGATTATAAGCGACGCAGTTGATCTCCTCATCCGCCCCATGAACGTTTTTCAAGGTCAGGCCCATCCGGGTGGCGGCCCAGGAGAAGAGGTCGGCCAGAGTAGCCTTATTTCCCGTGCCGGACATGGTCAGGGTACCCACGAGGGCAACCGATCGGGAGATCGTACCGTCGCCGTGATCGGTCCAGTGGTCGGGAATCAGCACGCCATCGTCGTAATAATTCGGAGTGCCTGCGAAATCCGGCTTATAGTATCGATACTCGGTATCCGTCCCGGTCCTCTGCGGGCTCATGTGGTTGACGGTTCCCATCACCAACGGTTTATAAACGGTGTTTCCGCTTTCATCCGTCCCCTCATCTAAGAGTTTGGTGTCATATTCAGGCTCGTAGAGATCATAGGTCCCCTCACGGTTGATAAGGCCCCTCCTAACGATGGTACCGTCAAAGAAGTGGAGCAGGCTGGAGCTAACCAGTCCCCAGTCCAGGGCAATCTGGGCCTTGGCGGGTGGCTCGCCCGTAAAGGCGTTGGGGGCGAAACCGATGCTCCCCCATGACACCCTGACAAACCCGCCCCGGTCTGCCCGCTTTAGGGACATATCCGGCATTTTCGTAATTGCAGGCTCCCACCAATACGTCATGCCTTAACCCCCTCAAACGAAAAACGGTGGACGGTTGAGTCCGGCTCCGTCACGGTGACAAAAAGGTGCCCGGCCACACCCTTCTGGAGGTAGACACGGCCAACGACCAGGGCCATATAGGCGTTCTGCACCGTCAACTGATAAATCATATAGGGGGCCGGACTTTCGGCAGTCAGAGCCAATACGGCATCGTTGACCACGAGTACGTGGGTTTGTGTCGGGGAAACATTATTATTTGTTGCCAAGCCATTGACTCGGTTACTGTTAATAACCTCGGTCCCGATCACAGAGCTCATGGCCTTATTGACATACAGGGCTATCGCTGCGCTTGCCACCCGCAGGCGATAATCGCTTGAGTTAATCGCCTGTGCATTAATCTGGCATTGATTTAAAACGCCTGCGCCGTTGCTCATGAAATCGCCCTCACGTCCAGGGTGCCCCGTCGGGATCGCTCGCTCACATATTGCCCGGATTGCCGCACCAGTTCGCCTGTATCCAGTGCCACACTAACGTGCGGGTTCATGTTCTTAGCCCGCAGCGTGTCAATCTCTTCTTTTTGTAGTTCCACCAGTTCCCGCAATAGGGCTATCTCCTCGCCACGGTTTGCCCCCATCTGTGTAGACCCTCCGTTCAACCATCTAACAGGGATAGAGTAACCGTCCATCATGGGGATGACGGCTTCAGGATATCCTGCTTCACCGACCCAGCCGAGGGTCGGAGATGAAACGATGCCCCCCTCTGCCCATGTAGCAGCCCGTCCATAGTAATCCCATAAATCAACCCATGCTTGAGGTTCGTGACCTTTGGGGTATAAATTTTCTACCTCAACTCCCATTTGGTGCGCGCTGGTCACTCCCCACATTTTCGATAAACCTTCCAGCATTTTAAGGATCGGGATGGCAAAGGCGCTGTCTTCTGAAATCCAAGCAGCAAACGCTTGGTTATACGCATATTTTGCAATTTCTTCTAAATCCAAATCGCCACTTTGGAACATTGAATAAATAATATTTATTTTTACTTCTCGCTGAATCTCTGTGTCTCCTATTCCCATTTGGTCGAGCCAGTAGTCAATATCCTCAATGGGTATATTATGACGATCCATAAGAGTTGCAATAAAGGCGATGGTCGCATCAGCAACCCATGATCCGGCCATTGTCTTGACATAACCAATAGAGGCGAGTATTTGTTCTATGTCTTTAAACTCCCAATTTGCGGCAACATTTTTAAGGAATGAAATCGTAGCTTTCGAGTTCCAGCCGCCAGTTTCATCAGCAATCCAACCAGCCGTAGTTGCGAGATCGTTTAAATCCTCAAATAAACTCATAGGAATTTCGGCCACAAACTTTAAGGCATACTCATGATCCCAGCCATATATTAAAACTAAGTCTGAAAGGTGTTTCAGCGCATCAGACATATCGCCAGTAAAGTTTGGCCAGTCAATGCTGATAGCGACTGCGGCGGCCTCTAATTTAGCCACCCACTTAGAGATCCAGTTCATTCCGTGTTCCCATTTAGCAACAACATCTATCATTGCCGCCTTATATGCTTCTGTTTGTTCTACTGTCAGCTGATTCCCTTTTTGCAATTCTTCGAGAATCTTCGCATCATACCCGCCAGACTCAGCCATACCTCTAATCGTTTCCATGTCTTCCATAACAGAGGCATAAACATCCTGATATGCTTGGCTGGATTTTAAATCAGCTTGTTGTTGTCCTAAATAAGTTTGGGCGAAACCAAGGTATTTTGTAACATCTTCTGGCCCACCCGTTAAAGCAGCGGCCAGTAATTTGTCATAATCCTCTTGCGCTTCGGCTGCTTTCTGACGTGGTAGGGACACATTCAGTGCAGAGTACTTGATATTCCTGATTGTCTGGTCAATCTGGTCAATTAGACTTGAAATCCTATCAACCATTTGTTCTTCGAGCCTAATTGTTTCTAATTCTGCTTGACCTAATTCTCTCGCGGCAGCCTCAGCAGCATAGAACCATGTTGCCAACTGCTCTGACATATTTGCTAATTCTGCTGGGGTAGGTATTTTGCCTGTTTCTCCAGGTGGGGGTACTGCGTCATACGGAATAGCCAATTGCAACAACATTTCCCACATCCTCGCTGCTTTTTCTACTACCCCAGATCCTGCTATAAAGTCATTCACTCCTTGGAATATATCTTTGATTCGTGCTGCGGCGTCCTCTATACTCATACTTGCTCTTTCAAATGCTCCAATTAAAGCCATGATATCAGCTATCAACTGGTCTACCGATACCCCTAACGCATCAGCCCACTTTTCAACTTCTTCTGGTGACATTGCTAAGAATTTATCTCGAATTTTCTTGGCATAATCTTCATCTATTACATCAGGGTCCATTCCATATCGTTTAGCAATATCATCAATGGTGCCTTGATTCGTGCTTCCTGCTAATTGTCTTTGCGCAGCAATTATTGTTGCAGCAGCGCTTTCTGCTGCTCCAATTAAAGCCATGATATCAGCTATCAACTGGTCTACCGATACCCCTAACGCATCAGCCCACTTTTCAACTTCTTCTGGTGACATTGCTAAGAATTTATCTCGAATTTTCTTGGCATAATCTTCATCTATTACATCAGGGTCCATTCCATATCGTTTAGCAATATCATCAATGGTGCCTTGATTCGTGCTTCCTGCTAATTGTCTTTGCGCAGCAATTATTGTTGCAGCAGCGCTTTCTGCTGATTCTCCAAGAGCTTTAAGAACAGACATCAAGAAACCAACATCGTCAGCAATGTCAGTCCAATCAATACCAAGCGCATCTGCCATCTCTTTGAGTTGTTCAAGAGACATGTCTTTAAAAGCAGCAATTAAGCCTTCATGGGTAAGACCGAGTTCTTTGTATCGCTCGGTTATTTCATCAAGTCTTAAATTCTTTGCATAATCCTCTCCGAAAAGCCCTATCATCACCTTGTATTCGCTCAACAACCTTTCGGTCGCTTCATATCGCATCTGTTCAAGCTCGGTTATCTTGGCAAGATCCACACCGTTCTTTTCAAGTAATGTCAGATAGGCATCAAACTGACCGTTCAGGGCTGCAAGCATCTGACCCATTTGACCCAGAGGTTTCATTGCGGCATCGAGATCATCTATACCATCGGTGAAACCCTTTAAGACTTTATTCATTTTTGCAAGGACTTCTTCTTCAGTGAGCTCAATTCCCCATGCCTCCAGCATCTGCACGTAGGCTCCAACTTGTATCTGGGCCTTTGCAGAAGCAACCTCATAGGCCGTCACCTCATCAGTCGCCCTACCGACAAAAGCATTGAGGCTCTCCCATACCTTACCTGCCATTTGCATTTGGAAAACGCTGTCAGTGAAGGCTTTGGTGAATCCGTCTATATCATTTATGAATTTGTCAACCGTCAGACCATCAATGGCAGTCTGTATTTCATCAGTCATGAAACTGAATACTTCCTGCCCCTTGATATTGACCAGAGCTTCTTCAATGTAATCCTCAAAGTACTGTCCCATCACATCTTGGAAAGCCTTTGGAATAGTCTGTTCTGGCCCTGTCAATGACTCCCATCCTTTGGCATACGCATCGTTGATATTTTTAACCAGATTATTCAAATCATCTCCGTACAGCGTGAAAAATGCAGACTCTAATTGATCTAATGTAATACCCATGATCTTAGCCAAGAGTTCAGCGGTTATCTGACCTCCTTCATCCAAGACGGCAGTCATGGCTGCTTTCATGTCAGCATTAAAAGTGGGTAAGGGTACGCCCTCCGCTATTTCTTTATTCTTTAATTGGCCGGCAAGACCAGCCCACTCCGCCTCTGAAATCTCATCAGGCGTTCTGCGTATTATTTGCCCTGTGACCTTTGCCCCCTCTTCTGCATATACTGATACCCAAAATTCAAGTCCGTCCAGTTGGTCAACCGCAAGTTTCAATGTCTCTTTTGACGTATCAGACAGGTTTTCAAATAAAACATTATACATATCAAGAGTGTCGGCAATTATTCCAGCCACACGTTCTGCTGCGTTTTTAGCGTCCTTGTCTTTCCATTCACCACCGGAAGCAAAAGCCTTATACATTTCACCTGTGAATAGTCTATCAGGATCTTCAGATAAACCAAGCCGTGTCTTCGTAGCAAATGTGGATGAGCCTTGATTACCCATATTGTGCTCAAATATGGCAGTGATAGCCATAACAGCAGCTCCTACAGCACCTAAGATTCCCATTGCGCCAGTAGACCCAACCGTTCCAGGACCAAGCGTGCCTACCGTACTCCCTGCCCCGTATCCAGCAGATCCAGCCATAGATCCTGCTGTGCCTAGTCCGCCGCCGCCGTATCCACCGGCCAAACCGGCAGGCATACCGCCAATACCTGAATATATACTTGGAGATCCTTGCGAACCATACAAAGAATTGTAAAGCGTCCCTAAAAGACTTTCGCCGGAGTACATTTCATAGCCGGATTTTGCGATACCAAGCCAATCCCAGATACTACCCATTCCTCCGCCGGTGCCGGTCCCGGTCGGTCCACTACCTGCCCCGGTAGCAACTCCGAATAACTCTGCCATTACCGTAGCGGATAATTTTTCTGATAGCAGGCGGATTATGCTGTTGAGGAAATTTTCAAGGATACTCAGAGAACCATCCAGGCTGATTTTAAAGGCATCGTAGAACGTGTCCGCAAAGGCTATTTCAACACGGTTTAGGGCGTGATCCCACAGGGTTTCGACGTATTTTGTGGTGTCTTGGGTTACAGCCTTGACTTTATCGTTTGCAGCCTCATACGATGCAACGGATTGATCTACAGCCCTGTCAATGTCCTGCATCATTTGATAGATGAGATACTCGTCCCCGACAATTCCGGTAAAATAAAGTTCGGCTTGTTGAGCTTCTTTTCTTAGGGCACTTGAAATTTCCTTTATCTTCCATGTTGCAATTTCTGTCTCTCTGCCTAAATCAGTGGTGGCCTTAATGGTATCTTCTAATGGTTTAACTACTTCCTCGGAAGCTTTCTTTACGGCGACAAGCACTTCCGGCAGTTCAACTCCTGCGTATGCCTCATCCAACTCCAGGATGGCTGCCGTTACATCGGCATAAGCCTGCTGTGTTGCGATCAGCTCCATCCTTATTTTTTTCTCTGAGGCTTCCCCTTCATTCGCCCATAGTTTGAATTTCTGCGTCAGGATTTCAACAGAGAGCGCCGCCTTTTCCGTTGCAAGCCACATACGCGAGACATTTTGCACGCCTTCGGCAAGGAACCCTAAAAACTCTACCGTTGTTTTAAGTGCTGTACCAATATTCCGGGCATATACATCCATCTTCTGATCAATCAGCGCTTGATTTTCCTTCACCCATAAATTCATTTGCTTGACAATATCCGTCACAACCGGTAATAATTTTGTGCCGAACATGGCCTTCAAGTCTTCAATATTCGCTTCAAGCTGTTTGACCTGGTTTGCATAACTGTCAGACGTTCGCGCCATATCCCCGATCGCCGCCGTCGATCCTGCAACCATCAGAGCATATGCGGCTTGAGCCTTCTGCCCCGCAGTCAACGCGTCCTTTGTAGCGGCCAGCCCCATCGCCAAAGCCTTCTCCTGGACCACCGTGGCATTCAGGACCACCCCATACTTCTTCATGGTCTCATAATTGCCGACTAATGCGGACTGAATATCGTCCATGACTTTTGCGGTGGGGAGGTTGTTAAAAGACCCTAAGTCTGCGGAGAGCTTGACTATCTCATTGGAGAGTTTACCGGCTGCATTGGCCTGCATTCCCATAGGCACAAGGAGGTCCTGGACTGAGGACAGGTACTGCTTGGATTCCCGGGTGCTCATGGCATATGAATCCACAAGGGTCTTTGACCATTTCTCCGCCAGTGGCACCTGGCCCGCAAAGACCACATTGAATTTACTCGCAACCTCTTCAAGGTCGGATGCCGCTTTTACAGAGTCCTTCACCACATCGTTGAGCTTGCGAAAGGCTAAATACAGAGCGCCGATCCCAACCACGGCCCCCGCCACCTTCATGATCCGGGCATGCGCCGTCTCCATACGCTTGTTCATGGTATGGACGGCCTTGCCGGTCCGCTCGAACGAGTCCTTGCCCCGCTTCCCGACCCTGTCCACCTCGGACCCGAACTGCCGGACCTTCAGCGTTCCCTTATCGTCAACGATCAGCTCAATTTTTAGGGGAGTAGTCATTCTGGATTCGTTACCTGTTGTCGGTTATTTTCCTAACCATCAGCCTTTTCCTCGTAGATGGCCGCGATCTCGGCCTGGGCAGCGGCACACACCTTCTCAAAACAGTCTAAGCGGTTTCTAATATGCAGTTCGTCGATGAGTTGCCAGACGGCCTGGTGGTTGATGTCAACCGGGCCGCCGAATCCCATAACGAACTGTCTCCGGCACCGGGTCCATATTGCATAAGCATCCTGGTTGGCCAAATCGAGCGGCGGCACACAGTCCTCCCGGTCGGGATCCTCGCATTTAGGCAGGTGGTTGCTTCGCCGGGACAGCTCGCGGCACACCTCGCAGTCGGGAATCTCCCTGAGGCGCTCCACGAGCTCTACGAGTTTTTTCCTTCGGCCGTTTTTTGCTCGCCTTCATTTTCCCGGATACGCTCAAGACAGTCCGCCGAATACAAGGCAAATTCACTCGATTTGCGCATCAGGGTCGTTTTGTTTTCCTTTACACAAGGAATTAATTGACCCTTCTTGTCATATAGCTGCCAGTCGGTGATCATATAATCCCAGAGCCGCTCATTGCGCAGGTCCTGGTCTTTTATAACCGGGAACTCCACATGCTGCATAGGCGCCCGCATATTGATCTTACCGCTCTTTTTCCGCGGTTGAACGAACTCCCGCCGTGTTTCCACGGTTTCATCGTCCAGGGACCGGAGGAACTCCCCATCGGGTACACGGAAACAAACCTTCTCCTCGGGTGCGCCTTTTTTTCTTTTGGGCGCGTCCTCTCTTGGAAGGGGATAAGGAAACCACGTGCCCGGATTTAAGTTTTCAAGGTCAAACGGCATAACACTCCTCCTCTTGGCTCCCGTCTGTCCGGGGCCACCTAAAGGTTATTGGTTGCGTCTAAACAAGCACGAGATATCCGCTCACCTTGATGGTAAACGACACCTTCATCATATCGCTCTTGTCCTGGGTCTCGTCAAAGGCCGATACATTGCCCCAGCTCGCCACTGTACCCATGCCCGTGCTGCCGGCTCCAGGGTCCCAGTATCCCGCCGTCTGGCAGAACTCGTAATATGACGTGTTGTCCAAAAAGAGCTGAAGGCTGGTAATGTCCACACCGTTCAGCCACAATTTCTTCATCAGCTCCTGCCCCGTGGAGTCTGCCGGATCCCTGAGTCCGTTAAAACCGACGTTTCCGCCCTCCTTCATTCCCGGCTTATACGTCTCGATAAAATCGCCGAACTCGGTTTGCGCTAACATGTTGGCGGTGATCCCGTTCCAGTTCCAGGTCCCCATGCCGACCACGGCTGTGCCCCCGAACTTAACGTCTGCGGCGGTTCCTTTCATTTTTCCCATTTTCAAGCCCCCCTTTAATTTTGGTTTTGCGCGTCAGACTCTTTCCTCTCGCCGTGCGCGCCGATTGAGGGCTTCCTGGGTTTCAGGGCTGTCCCTTTATGCGTTTCATATACGTTGGTATTGGTGATCTCTCCGGCCTGGCAGTTGACACGAACCCATCCGTACTTCCCTTCAGCCAGAAACTCCGATATCATATCGATGGCATCACGAAGCTCCAAGTATCTCCTCCTTCTCTTCAACCGTTGCCGGCCGGAATCCTGCGCTGTGCGCGGCTTTGTACATCTCGTACATGCCGCGGTTAACCACCCCCATCGCGAGATGGTCGACCTGGATGGCAGTGTCTATGTAAATCCGGTACCCTGCGGCCCGGGCCTTGGCAAAGAAGGCGATGTCTTCTCCGATCGGCTTCCCGGTCTTGCCTAAGCCGACCCGGAACCAGGGCGGTTTTATATCAGCGAAAATCCGCGTCTTGAACAGCACACACCCGGTGCCCGTACTATCCACCTCTATGAGATCGCCGGAATAGGCGTCCTCGTCCGGCACGTGGTAATACTCCTCTAATTCGCCCCGGTAAAGGATCGGATCAAACGGTTCGTAACGCCGATGAACGACAGTCCCCACAATATCCTTGTCGTGCTCCAACAGCCTCAGGATGGTATCGCGTGGATATACCTGGTCCGTGTCCATCATAATCAGGTGCGTGCAGCCCTGCTCCAATGCCTGGAAGACCAGGTTGTCCCTGACCACCCCGATATCATGCGGGAATTCACCGACCGGAAACTTGGGGATTAATAGCGTATGCGGGGGCGTCGCCGCTAAAAGCAGGGACAGAAAAAACGACCAGTATCCGGTATTCCCCATGATCGGAAAGGCAATGCCAAGTTTAAAACCGTTTCGGTCCGCTTTGCGCTGCCAGTATAGCCGTTGATCCGCCTCAAACACCTTTGGCGAATACACCCTCTTCAAATCCGGGTCATCCGGGATCCCGCCCTTGAACATTGGGTGATCGTGCTGCACCACAGCGTTTTCGGCCCAGACATAGCGACCCATCGCCTCGGCCCGGTCCCACAGCTCACGGTCGCAAAAGCAGTGTGTGTACCCTGTATGGAAAAACTCGCCGCCCACGTACTGTTGGAGCGCTTTGGTCGCAAGCCAGTGCGTGGGCATCTTCCTGCCGGACCCGTCATTGAGCCCTACCAGGCCCCAGCCGTCCGGGAGGGTTGCCATCGCATCTAATGCGTTTTTCAGGCAGTCCGGTTGCATAATAGTGTCATCGCCCAAAAAGCAGACCAGGTCGTATTTCGCGCGGTCGACCAGACGCCTTACCATCTTCGGGCACCCGATCCGGTCGTGGTCCTGCTCCATGACGATCTCATAGCAAGTGCGGGGGATCCCGGCGTTTGCATAGATCGATTCGGTAAGTGCCAGGGCCTTTTCAGGCCGGATCACCGGGATTATGACAGATATGTTCTGGTTTTCATTTGACCGCATATAATTCTCCTCGCGTATGTATGATCTTGAGTTTCGGATTGATCATCACGTCATCAACCCGTCCGGCGAATTTCGCGCGGATGCCGTACAGATGTCTGTGTGGCGCATCCATGAAATACAGCCACGAATTCCGGTTCCAGAAGCTCACGTGAGTCGGATCCTGAAACGCCCCCCTGCCGTCCGTGCTGGGTGTCAGCGACGTGAACAACCCGCCCGGTTTCAGCACGCGATAAATTTCCTCGATCAATGGCACGGTCTTGCCGATCGGGATGTGCTCCAAGAAATCCACGGCGTTCACCTCGTCCACGGTTCCGTCCTCGAACGGCAGCCCCTCGGTCACATCCAAGCACCTATCCGGCTCCATCTCGGCCCGGTTGTCGATGTTGACATAGCCCTCTTTTTTGCGGTAACCGCAGCCTAAGTTAAGTTTCATCATCCGCCCATCCCGGGAAGAACCAACGGCGGCCGTTTAACCTCCACCAACCGTTTGTCGATGATCTGGCCGTGCTCATTACAGCGGCCCTCAATGGCCGCGTTCAGGAAATAGCTCCCCACAAACCGCATGGCCTCGCCCATCAGCTTCATGGCTAAGGTGTAATCCGGTGGGAACCCCTCCACCAACAACTGGCCGTCCCGTTTTGCCGTCACTGTGACCACTAATTCAGTGCCCGCTTGTTCCTTTTTTTCCGGCATCGTCACCTCCTATTTTTTAGGGTTGGTGTTTGTTTTCGGCGCCGCCGCCTTCTGCTTTCCGCTTTCCGTTTTCGGCTTCTCCGCCGCTTTCGGCTTTGAGATTCGAGCTTTCGCCTTTTTCTTCGCTTTCGGCTTCTCCGCTATCAAAACGCAGTCCCGCCAGACAGGGCTCCCCGCCGGACGGATCCCGCACTCGACAACCTCTAAGCCTGCGCCCTCGGCAAGATTCCGCATATCCGTAGCCTGGTATCTGCGATAATCGAGCACCTCGTACAACGGTCCTGCCGACGGCGCAATGATGCAGCAATGCCCGCCGGGCTTCAGACTCCGCGCGACCTCGGCCATAACCTTGTTGTCATACTTGATATGCTCGAACGCCTGGCCTGATATCACCACGTCAACTGATCCGTCCCGGACCTCGTCCCATTTACACGGAGCTTTCAACACCATGTCCACGTTCTTGCCCTTCACGACATCCAGACCCGTGTATTCATGCGCCGAAAAGAGATCGCGATACGAGCCGTTAATGTCCAGGCTCCCCACATCGATCACCGTGAGGCCCTCAAGACCCCTCAAATACTTATCCCTAAAAGCCTTCATGTGCGTCATCGAACTTGGGTGCATAGTCTTTACCTCCTGTTAATCGTTTACAAACTCAATCGGCCCGAGACGGCAGTCCCCATAATGGCAGAGCACGCCCCCGAACTTCCGCGTCTCCGCCTTTTCGATCTGCAGTCCGGTCAATCCCTCCATCGGTCCCCAGTTCGGGGTGCAGGTTGTGCATGTGCCGCCTAAGGTGTCGTCATCGTCAAAGGCATCCACCACATCCTGCAGATGATCCTCGAACACGATCCCGGTCCCGGCGTCGTCGTCTAAGCCGTAAATCTTCTGGAGCAGGAACACATGCGCCCGCTCGATCTGGTTAAACGAGCCCATCCCCTGGCTCATTTTGATCCTCGAAAACACCCACCCGTTGATCTTCCCGTCGGCGTCTTTAAACAGCTCCAGGAACTGCTGCCAAGTACTCGCCCACCGCTCATAATCATGGACAATACCCACGCCATTTACCGCCGACAATGTCGCCTTGATCTGTTCTCTGATATCAGACAGCCCCACTCTCAAGCCTCCTAATCACCCTGCCCGGTATTTTCCGGAGCTGGGCCTCTGCCCACTTTTCATTGTCTTTCCAGGCCTTCTCAAACATGTGCGCGCCCTCAAAACCCTTAACTGCAATCTTCCGGGCAATGGCAAACCCGACCGACCTGGCCTCTTTCGCATCCGTGATCCCTAAAATACTCCTGGCCCATTTTGCAATCGGCTCCACCGGCGGCATGGCCTTGCCCGGTCTCCGGCCATGTTCAATTACCTCGCCATATTTCAAGGGTGTCCCCACCACCGCCTTTACCGGCATCCCGAACGAAACCACCTCACCGTGAATGCTGCCCCGCAGCCCGGCATCGCCGCCCACACCCGCAGGAGTCCGCTCCGCAACTTCCTTTTCCAGACGCCGGACCACCTTATCCAGGACCTTCTCGGTCTCTTGCAGGGTAATCTCCGGATACCGCTTCGCCAGCTTCCGGATCTCCGTCAAGTTATATTCAATATCAACCTTCATCCCACTGCTCCATGCGCTCTGCGCTTAGCGGTATTTCGATTTGTGCGTCACCCCGTCACCGGCCCAGCTCGCATTTTTGTCCTGATCCCTGATCAAACTCGCGGCCGGCGTCTTCCCCTCGGCAATCCCTAAATGATCGTAATAAATTTTCCGATACGCCCTGGCCCGGGCCGCATATTCGGAGGCCTTGCTCTTATGGTCCACGCTGTCCGCGCCGATGGTGCTGTCGCCGGTCTGGGCAAAGTAGGTGGCTAACATGTCGCAGAAGTACGCCGCCGCCAATGCCTGAACCGGCTCGTCATCATAGGCCTTGACCGTGCAGGCCGAGGTTGTGCAGGTATGGAGCGCGGTATAGACCACCCTGAAATCCTCATCCGCCGTGGGTTTATCCTCCTTGAAGCGCAGAACCTGACCGGACGGTTTTTCATAGATCATCCATGCGTCATCCTGGAGGATCTCGGGCGTCTCGTCGTCATCGTCCACAGGGTATTCCACCGTCTTGATCACGCTGAACCCGTCCGACCAATGCTCCAGACCGGTGATGGCATAATCAAACCCGCCGTCCCCGTCCTCGTCCTCCACAATAACCCTGGGCCGCCGTTTCGAGTGGGCCTTCATGGCGATGTTGATGGCCAGGATTTTGTCCCCCTCATCAAGCGGGATCTCACCCTGAACCAACTGCCCGATCGCCGTTATATAATCTTCCCGAGTCGTCATTTTCCTCAAACCATCTGCAAATCTGTTATCAGTTATCTGTTATTCGTTATCTGTTATTCGTGGCTTTTCCCATTAACCAATAACTAATAACCAATAACTGTCCTTCAATTTTTAAAGACCCCGACCGCAGCAAAGGTAAAACTCGTCCCGCCCACCGTATAGTTGAGCCGGACGTACTTCCCGAAATTCGTGATCGCCTGCCGCACCTTCCCCGTGGCCGTGATCTGGCTCATACTCGTGTGGGTGTAATAGGTGCTGTCGTCATCCGATGTCTCGATGATAATGTCCAGGGTCGACGTATCCGCCTCCGCCGTCACATTAACCAGGATCTGACCCTCGGTATAAGCCGAAACATCAAACCCCGAAGACTGTGCCGTGGCCGCAGTCCGCGTCCCGCTGGCTAAGAACGTAACCCCCCGGACCTTCCGGTCATCTCCATACGAAACACCGACAAACAACAAAGTAAGCAGGACTGCCGCCAAACCGATCGCACAAAGCGCCAGATGGCCCACAAGCGCCTGTCTCGCCGCCATCCCCACCCATCCATAGCCATAACCGTTAAACGCCGCCCTGTCTCCTGTTTTAAGCCTCATGCGTCCTCCCCCGTGTGCGTTATCTGTTATTCGTTATCTGTTATTCGTGGCTTTCCCCAATAACCAATAACTAATAACCAATAACCATCACCCTTCGCGCAGAGCCCGATGCCCCATCCCCATCCATGCCGACCCCAACACCGCCAGGGGCGCAATATGAAACGTGTGCCACCCGAGGCATGAGACCGCCAGGGCCGCGATCCCCGAGACCGCAATCCTGCCTGCCTCGGTCAGCCGGTTCCTTTTCCGCCATGCCGTTATCCCGATCCATATCGGGTAAGCGATAATCAGCAGCATCCCCTGTATCCCCATCTCGAAGCCGACCTGCAAATATTCATTATGCGTATGACGCATATGGTTGGGAATCCGATCATCTCCCCTGATCATCTGCGGATACATCTGCGCAAACGAACCCAGTCCCCTGCCGAACGGCGCCGACTCAAAAGAAAGGACCACCCTCTCCCATACCGGCCATCGTCCACCGTGCAGGGCGCTTGATAGAGGATCCACTTTCCAGAAAAACACGCTGCAGAGGGCCGTCGCCATCACCACCCCCGACCAGACCCGAAACATCCCCGGCCTGGAGATCAATGCCCATACGGCAAGCCCTGCCAGCGCCGCAATCATCCCGGTCGTCGACCCACACAGCCATATCCCGACACCCACCACAGGAAGCGCAAAGCGCATGGCGCAAGGCGCATGGCGTCTTGCTCTGCTCTCTGCGCTCTGCGCTCTGCGCAAAAAAGCCGGAACGGTCAACGCCAAAAACACCCCTGCCGCATTCCCGTTAAACGGTCCGGCCCCGGCGCTTCCGATATTGAAATACGGAATCAACCCGATCCTCTGACCGATCACCCACAGACTCAACAGCACCCCGGCCACACACATGGCATCCATAATGTCATCCGGTCGCAGCCGCGAAAACCCCTCTGCAGCAGCAAGAAAGATGGCGATCATCATCAGGGTGATATACGAGGTAATGACCGCCCCGTTGAAGATGACCTGGGCCAGGGCTAACAGAAAGAATATCCGCCAGAACCAGTTAGACAATATGGCCGCAAAGGCCAGCCCCGCCAACCAGATCGACACTAACTGCCACGAAAACCGGAACCCCATGCCCTGCATTGGAACGACGCAGAACATGAGCCCCGGTATCGCACTCAGGAGGATAATTTTAGTTGTGCCTGTCATTCAGCCCGTCCCTTTTCAGCCGTCAGCCATCAGCTTCCCTAATAGGTAACCCCCTCCGACGCAGGAGGGGCAACCCGGATGAAGTATGTAGTTGACGTGCTCGCCCCCGCCGTCCCCGGCAAGACCCAACCTATATTCTGTGTCCATCCATTGGGGCGGGTCGTGGCTATGGCCCCGGCGGTCGTGGAAAGGAAAATCCCTCTTCCGGGAGTGGCCGAGGTCTGCCCTGCCAAAATCCCTTCAAATACAATCTCCACGTTTGATCCGGACGAGGCCCCTTTTCTAATAACGCCCACGGCAATCCGCAGAGTCGAATCGT
>JACKQG010000749.1_pt2 | contig 17786 bp, 17 predicted proteins | sample 8237621 | NCBI WGS metagenome assembly JACKQG01 (sample SAMN15677084, study PRJNA649215) | marine metagenome | biome: marine; feature: Black Sea; material: saline water; isolation source: suspended particulate matter (SPM) from the Black Sea western gyre | collected 2013-06-09/2013-06-10 | depth...
GAAGATCCACACACCTTAAAATCATCCATCTCTTTTATAAACTCCAAAGGCATTTGACGGTGAAGCACTGAAGATGTTTCAAGATGAATTCTCTCATGTTCTATCCCCATCAAAACAACCCACATATCAGATTCCCATGAAATAGGTAAAGATAATTCTAATGTATCGATAAGATGCAGCACCAACTCTTTGACATCTTGACGGTATGCTCTTGTTTCATCCGCGCTTGGCCATTGATAATTTGACGCTTCCACATCATCCCAGCTCATCTCATCCACACCTACGGCAAAGATGGACTCATACTCTGGATTAATCCTATCTTGAATGATATTCATACTTATAAGTTTGTTTACAAAAAATGTTGCAGTATGACCAAAATAAAAAATCATAGGATGACGGGTGACTTCACTTTTTTGCAAATACACATCATCAGTTTTCAATAGCTCAAACATCTTTTCAAAAAGTTCAAAAGTATTTAAAAAATAGTCTCTGATCTCCTGACGTTTTTGTTTCACGTCAGCACCATCGAGCGTTATAGGGCACATACTAAGTTTACTCAAAAAAAACCTTTTAATTTGTTATAATCATTATATGAAAATTATTCAAAGTAATTTATTAAACACCTTTTCAAACTTAATACATGGCTTTACAACTAAGGAAGTTGGAAATATTGCTTTTCATGTAAGTGATGCCCTATCCAATGTTAAAAATAATCATGAAAATTTGGCAAAGATTTTAAAATATGACAAAAATTCACTTGTGCATATGAAACAAATCCATTCATCTCTTGTTCATATAGTGAGTAAGGAAGATAACTTCACCAATCCCCGTAGTTGTGATGCTTTAATCACTGATAAACCAGGCACTCCGCTTATGGTCATGGTTGCAGATTGTTCACCGATACTATTTTATGATGTTCAAAAAAAAGTCATTGCCGTGGCACATGCAGGAAGACAAGGGGCCTTTAAAAATATCATTCAAAACACCATAGATTCCATGCATAAGGAGTTTCATTCAAATACTAGTGATATTTATGTGAGTATCGGTGCCAGCATTGGAGTATGTTGCTATGAGGTTGGAAGTGAAATTTATGATGAAGCCGAAGAGATAGGCCTTCTATATGCTTTACAGAAAAAAGAAAATAGCCACTATCTAGATATAAGTGAAATCTTAAAAAAACAATTATTCAACGCAGGGGTGAAAGAAGAAAATATAGAGATCTCAAAAGAATGCACATGCTGCCTAAACAGTAAATATTATTCATACAGAGCACAAGCTCAGACGGGAAGGTTTGCCGGAGTTATAATGTTAAAGTGAATCTTTCACTTTTTCTGCCAACTGTTGGGGAAGAAGCCCTAAAGACTCTTCAACGAGTTTTGTATTTCCATGGGTGATAAAATCATCTGAATATTCAAATGAAACCACTTCGATATCCGTTAACTTCGCTTCCGCTAAAAACTCTAAAATAGCAGATCCGACTCCACCCATTTTTGCACTGTCTGAAAATACGAACCATTTTTTATGCTTTTGAGCTAAATTTTCCAACATCTCTTTATCAAGCGGTTTTACAAAACGTAAATCCAAAATACTCACTTCTTCAGCCAAAAATTTTGCAGTTTCATATGCACGGCCCACTCCATTTCCATATCCTATAAAAAGAATATCACTGGTATTAGAACGTAAGAGTTGTGATTTTGCCAACTCAAAAGAAATCGAGTCTGGCAAATCAGTCTCAGCAAATGAACCTCTTGGATATCTCAAAGAACAAGGATGCTGATACTCTGATGCAAATGCCATAGCCTGGTGAAATGATTTTTCATCACGTGGAGCGAAAAGTGTCATATTTGGAATTGCCCGTAAAAATGAAATATCAAACACACCTTGATGTGTTTCACCGTCTTCGCCGACAATTCCGGCACGATCGAGTGCAAAAACAACCGGTAAATCCATTAAACAAGTGTCATGTATCACTTGGTCATATCCGCGTTGTAAAAAAGTTGAGTAAATTGTGCAAAAAGGTTTAAAACCCTCTTTAGCCATGGCGCTCATTGATGTGACAGCATGTTGCTCAGCGATTGCAACATCCCAAAATCTATCCGGATAAGCTTCCATCAAATCACTAAGACCTGTTCCAGTTGGCATTGCTGCTGTTGCACCGACAATTTTCTCATTGTTTTTTGCCAAATGCATCAAAGCTTCAGTATAAATCTGAGTTGCAGATTTTGAAGAGGATTTTTTAGCACTGTTTCCACTTTCTATGTCAAAAGGACTTACACCATGCCACTTCTCTTCTTGACCTTCAGCTATCTCATAACCCTTGCCCTTAAGAGTCTGGCAATGCACAATCACCGGTTTTCCCATCCCTTTTGCCAATACTAAAGTTTCAATCAGTGACTTTAAATTATGCCCGTCTATAGGACCGATGTAATCTATCCCCATCTCTTCGAATAAAATTCCCGGAGTGATAAGCTTTAAGCCCTCTTCCATTCTTTTAGCAATATAATGCGCACCCTCGCCAAAGTTATCCACGAAATTCTCAGTATGTTTTTTAAATTTTTGATAAAATGGACCGGCCATTACAGAACTCAGCACTCTACTGATAGCTCCTATCGGTTTTGCTATACTCATCTCATTATCATTTAAAATAATAACCATAGGGTATTTTCTATCGCCGAGTTCATTTAAAGCTTCATACACCATACCGGCGGTCATAGAACCGTCACCTATAAGAACAACAGGAACCCTTGAGTCCTCTTCACCTTTAAGAGCGATAGCCTTAGCAGCACCAACACCTAAAGATATAGAAGTCGAACTATGCCCTGCCACGAAATAATCATCATCACTTTCACTTGGTTTTGTGTATCCGCATAAGCCGTTAAACTGACGAAGAGTGTCAAACGCCTCCCATCTTCCGGTGACAAGCTTATGCGCATACGCTTGATGCGATACATCAAAAATAAATGGATCTTTTTTAGAATCAAAAACCTTATGCATCGCCACAATTATCTCTGTTGCGCCCAAAGTTGAACTTAAATGTCCCCCGTTTTTGCTGACCACTCTTAAAATCTCTTCTCGAATATCCTCACAAACAGTCTCTAATTCTTTTACATTTTTTTCTTTAATATTTATATCATTCACTAAGTGCTGCTCTCTTTACTCTTTCAAATCTTTTAGAAATCTGCGAATCTATATTTCCTGAATCACTTATCGCTATCACTCCGCCTTCATTCACAGCAGAATCTGATATCACTTGTATATGTTCAAGTGCCCCAACATGCTCAGACAATGCACCGTGATCTTTTGGATTAACCTTCAATGTTATCTTCGCTGCACTTTGTAAGTCTTTAATCAATGCATCACTTAAAACTTTTGCTATTTTAGATGAGTTTTCAGCAATCTCTGTACTTATCACTTCTTGTGCAATATCAATTGCTGCTGACATTAAATCATTTTTAATCAATTCTAAAGCTGATTCAAACTCTTTAGCAGAATTTTCTAAAGTTTTTATAGATTTCCCAAGTTGGGCGATACCTTCTTTTAAATCACTTTGCGTATCTTCTATCGCCTGTTGTGCACCAGCAGCAAGACCTTCATTATAAGCTGTGGTCTTTGTTGTTTGCAATGCTGCTTCATACTCTTTTTCTTTATCTTCAAGCTTCATTTGTAATTTAATAAAATTAGAAGACATCTCATCTGTTTTTTTCATTAAAGATTCTATCAAAGCATTTTGAGATGCCTTACTCATCGAACTTGAATCTATTTCACTGTCATTTGATCTACGGCTTGGGTTATCCTCTGGAGTATATATCTCCTTAGGCGTGGCTGCCTCAGCTGGCTCATCATCTGAATGAGGAGTGCTTTCATTTTGCATTTTAACTAAAGAGCTAAAAGCCGGTTCATTATCTGTAGGGCCTAAAGATTTAAAATTATACTTACTCACAGTATGCTTTGGAAGATTTCCTGTTGTGATTAAAGTGGCCATGCCTAATCAACCATCTCTTCAGTTGAACCCATTTGAATAGTCCCTGCTTCAGCAAGCCCATCCACAACTTCAACAATTTTTCTCTGAGCAGCTTCAACATCTTTCATTTTCACCGCACCTAGGAACTGCATCTCTTCTTCAAATGCATCTCTTGCTCTCTCACTCATTGCAGAGAAGAATTTTTCTTTTAGCTCTTCTGGTGAAGACTTAAGAGCGAGCATTAGCTCACCTTTATCAACAGCTTTGAGTGTTTCTGTAATTGCATTTTTATCAAGTGAAACCATATCATCAAAGGTGAACATCATCTCTTTAATCTGTGACGCTAAAGTCTCATCCACTTGCTCAATCGTGGCAAGTGTGGATTTAGAAGATTTTGCACCAAGACGGTTAAAGATATCTGCAACTGCACGTGTTCCTCCAACTTCGACTTTATATGAAGCAAGAGACTCAAGTTTGGACTCAAGCACTGCAGAAACCCTTTTGATAACAGAAGGGGATATATCCCCCAGTCTTGCCATCCTCATAGCCACTTCACTTCGTAAATCATCAGAGAAAAACTGCAATGTATCCGCAGCTTCTGTCGCTTCCATGTGCGCTAAAATGAGTGCAATGGTTTGCGGGTGTTCATGTGTGATAAAGTCCGCTAATTGCTGCGGCTTGATTTTAGAAAGATATGCAAAGTTTTGTGTGTTTTGCATACTTTTTGTCAGCTTCTCTAAAACTCTTTTCGCTTCTTCTGGACCTAAGGTTCTATATAAAAGCTCTCTCGCATATTCCATACCGCCGGAAGTCATATACTTTCCAGATTGAAAAATAGCATGAAAGTCTTCCAATATAGCTCCTGCAACCGCCCTGTCAATAGAACGGCCTTGTGCAATATGCTTTGAGATCTCGGTAAGGGAATCCACCTGCATATGTGTAAAAATCTCTGCGGTCTGATCTTCTCCCACCTGGAGTAAGAGAATAGCGATTTTCTCTGCCATTGACATTTCGTCAAATGATGCTTGTTGCGCCGGGGATAATGTCATAGCTTAGCCTTTTTCATTATTTAGCATCCGTTGCTTCAGCTTCTTCGCTAAGTAAAGCTTCAAGAAGCGCTGCAATTTCTTCTGGAGAGTCACTCATCATAGCTTTAACTTTTTCCAGCAATATATCATGTTTAAGTTCATCTTCATTATAACCGTCTGCAACACCAAGTTGATCTTCAACTTTTTTGCGCATAGCCTGCACTTTTTCAACAAGATCTTCACCTTCTTCATCTCCAAGATCAAGAAGAGGTTTTTCTAAATCTTCATCCTCTTTAGAAACTTCAAGCATTCTCGCAGAGAACGGCACAATAACTTTTTTATAGACTATGAGCAATAATATAAGTACAAATAGGTACTTAAATAATCCGGCAAATGGTGTTATGTACACTTCAGCCATTGTCATTACCTGAGAAACTGCGTCTTTACCAGTTTCAATATTCTCACGCTTGAACTGAAGATTTTTCACACTCACAGTATCCCCGCGTCCATCATTAATACCTATAGACTGGCGAACTAAAGAAGAAAGTGCATCAAGGTCTGATTCTTCAAGTGGCTGGTATTCTATTTCGCCTGTATTGGCACCTTCCGTGTCAAGTTTATTTTTATATTTCCCATCAACAATAACTGCTGCTGTGATTCTTGTTATACGTGCAAATTGCGATTTGGTTGTTTGTACGGTTTTACCAACTTCATAGTTTGTTGTTCCGGCATTTTTTTCATACTTCTCAGAACCTGCATTAGATTGAAGACCTTGAACTGGACCTATATTACTTACTGTCCCAGGCACACCTCCGACTTTTTCAGGAGTGCCGCCTTCACGTTTTTCTTCAGTGATTTGTTCACTTCTCACCACATTTTCAGGATCAAAGGTTTCTGAAGTTGAGTTTTGCACTGAAAAATCATACTCTATAGCGACTTGGGCAATCACTTTTTCTTCACCGCCAACGAAAGGTGATATGATTTGAATGATTTTATTCTGTCTTTTCTTCTCTTCTTTTTCTTTATATTTTTGTTGCACAGCAGAGAGTTCACCCATTTGAGCCATCTCATCTTCATCTCCAAGCGTGACACCCTCTCCGCTTATAAGAGTCACATTCGCTGGAGTCAACTTTGGCACAGCAGAGGCAACAAGGTTTTTAATCCCTCGTATTTGCTTTGGTGAAAGCATTCTTCCTTCCACAAGTGTAACCATGATTGAAGCTGTGGGTGGGACCTCTTTTGATACAAAGAGTGTTTCTTTTGGAAGCGCCAAACTCACACTCGCTCTTTCAATTGGCGAAAGAGCATTTATTGTTCGGGAGAGTTCACCTTCTAAAGCTCGAAGATGTTTTATTTTTTGATCAAAACTTGTAGCTCCGAATTCTTGTTGATCAAATAATTCAAATCCCACACCGCCATCTTTTGGAATTCCCAAAGATGCTATAGCAATTCTTTCTTTATAAACTACATTTTTTGGAACCTTAATAACATTATCGGCTAAAATTTCATAAGGTATTTCATCTTTTTCCAGCTGCTCTATAACTTTGGCTGCATCTGAAGAACTGAGTGAATCAAAAAGCACTTCATACTTCTTATTTGAATTTTTAGTTGCTGTGAAAACCACCATAAAAATTAAAAAAGAAACAATCCCTATAATCGCAACAGCAATAATAATACGCTGCTGCTGACTTAATTTTGTATATAAAACAGATAATTGAGAAAAAAGTACTTTAAAATCCATTCATATCCCGTTTTACTATTTAAATTAATTCTTCAAATAATTTGAAAAATCTACTGTTTTGCTCTGATGTTCCAACTGTAACCCGGATAGCATTCATATCATACCCGCTCAAGTCTCTCACAATCATTCCACGACGTAATAATGCCGCCGATAAATCAGAGGAATTTTGTGTTTCATTAAGGCATAAAGTTACAAAGTTCGTATAGCTGTTTATTATATCTATTTTTTTGCTCGATGCAAAGTCTTCATAACGATTCATCTCCTCAAAATTTAAGGATACGCTTTTATTTACAAATTCTTCATCATCCAATGCCACAGTTGCCGCTTCAAGAGAAAGTGTTGTTATATTGAAAGGTGGACGCAGTTTATATAATTCTCTTATAATATTTTCATTCGCTATCCCATAACCGACTCTCATGCCGCCAAGTCCATATGCCTTAGAAAATGTGCCAAGATATATTACATTTTCATAAGACGCAACTATATCTTTAGGTTCCACTTTTTTCATTTGATCTTTTGCCCCGGCATATTCCATATATGCACCATCAACCACAACTAAGGTGTCTTTATCAATTTTATCCAAAAAGTTGAACATATCTTTAGCATCAATTGCATCCCCGGTTGGATTATTCGGTGTGCAAAGAAAAATAATATCCGGATTTTCATTTTTATATATTTCATAGAACTCATCTAAATCATGATGCTGCGAAGATGTTCTTAAAATTTCAGCTCCGACATGTTTTGCATAAATTTCATACATTGCAAATGTCACACTGTTCATAAGTATTTTTGAAGAGCTGTTTGCTTTTGCATGCATTAAAAACTCTATAACCTGATCACTTCCAGAACCGATGATCACATTATTTTCATTCACTTCAAATCTCTTGCTCAAAGCATTTTTCAAGTTCGTCATTGAATCATCAGGATAAAGTGCCATCTTTGAAATGATATTTCTAACTGATTCTTGCACAAGCGCTGAACAGCCGTAAGGATTCTCATTTGAAGCCAACTTCACGATATCTTTAGCCTCTATTCCAAATTCACGCACAACCAACTCTATCGGTTTTCCAGCCTCATAGGTCTTAATATTCTCTAGTTTTTTATTAAATGTCAGCATTTAGTTTTACTCCTCACCCTTTACATAACTTCCAAGCCAAGTAACTTCACCCTCATGTTTTTTCAATACTTTTTGAATTGCCTCATCATCTATATGGCCATAAAAATCTATGTAAAACCAATATCCAAATCCGCTTTTATCTTTTGAAGGCCTTGACTCGATTTTTGATAAATTAATGTTTTCATCATCAAAATCTTGTAAAAAGTGAACCAAAGAACCAGGTTCTTGGGCATCATGAAGTTTTACTAAAATGGATGTCTTATCATGTTCACTCTTACCATTTTTAAAATCACTCAAAATCACAAAACGGGTAGCACTGTCGTGTTCATCTTCTATATTTTCAAACATTGTTGGAACACCATAAAGTTTTGCCGCTATATGCGCACATATTGCACCTGCAGTTGGATCCTCTGCAGCTAATATCGCTGCTTTTGCAGTAGACTCAACTGGAATTTGCTCAATATTTAAAAAACCATGTTGCGATAAGAATTCTCTACACTGTCCAAAACCTTTATCTTTTGAATATATCTTAGTGATATCCTCAAGTTTTCTCGCCTTAGTGGCAAATGCCATATGTATAGGCATATAGAGTTCGGCTACAATTTTGACCGATGACTTGGAAAGAAGATCAAGTGTTTCACCCACAATACCATCACGAGAATTCTCAATAGGCACCACACCGAATTTTGCACGACCCGCTTCTAGTGTTTTAAAAACAGAATGGATAGAACCAAGCGAGAGATAATCACTCATCCCGCCGAAACGACTCTCAGCAGCTTGATGTGTAAAACTTCCTTCAGGCCCCAGGTAAGCTATTCTCTCCGGCAGTTCAAGGTTTCTCGCAACAGCAAAAACTTCTAAAAAGATCGCTTCAATGGCACCTTTCTTTAAAGCTCCATCCTGTTCTTCACTCAAGAAAGTCAATCTCTCTATAATCGCCTTTTCTCTCTCAGGTCTGTATACGGCCGTACCACTTTCATGTTTAATTTCACCAACTCTGTGAACAACATCCATACGTTGATTCAAAAGTTTTAAAATTTGATTATCTATAGCATCTATAGCATCTCTACAATCATCTAAAGTTTTCATATCATCTCCCTTTGCTTTGCAATCTCTGTGAGAAAATTTCCTGCATATCTGCATATACAAAATCTGGTTTAAGTTTTTCTTCTAAAAATGGAACTATCTCTTCTTGTGTTTTATACTTCCCACTTGTAACAAAAATAGTTTTCATTCCAAGTTCTTTTGCTCCGCCTAAGTCACCTTTAACATCATCGCTTATCATTGTGATCTCTTCAAATGACACTTCTTCACCTAGCCTGACTAAAGCCTCTTTATAAAAAGCATCACTAGGCTTTCCCACAACATCATACGAAACTGAAGTTGCAAATTCTAAAAGCTTTAAAACAGCTCCCACACCTGGATATCGTTTATTGTTTTTAGCATATATCGATGTCTCATGCATCCCGACTAAAGATGCCCCTGCTAATAAAAAATCTATCATCTGAGCATACTCATCATGCGTGAAATCTTCTTTAATAGCCACTAAAACTGTTTTCGGATTTTCATAATCTAAAATATATCCCATTTTTATTAATGTATCTAAAAACTCTGATGCACCATATGCTGCAACTGAAGTTTTTTCCACCCGTTCTTCTAAAAGCATCAATGGATCAAGATACCTTGAAAAAGGGAAAGAAAAACCTTTTTCTTGAAGAAACTTATAAAAAATATTGCTCGCTTTTTTCGTGTTGTTTGTCACTATCATATAGGGAATGTTTTTTTCATTTAAAGCATCAATAAATTCTATCGCTCCAAGAATTGGAGACTTATCCTCATCGCTTATTAAAGTGCCCTGAACATCAATGAAGTACAATTTTTATCCTAATCCAAAAATTCTTTTTCTAGAGCGATTAAGTCATCAAAGGTTTCGCGTTTTCTAATTAGCCTTGCCTTGCCATCTTCAACTGCAACTTCGGCACTTCTTCCACGTGTATTGTAGTTGCTTCCCATTCCAAATCCATATGCTCCGGCACTGTGAACCACCACTAAGTCATTATGTTTTAACTCTGGCAATAGATAATCTTTTGCAAAAAAGTCCCCGCTCTCACACACTGGGCCAACAATATCCACAGCTCTTTCTTCACTCTCAGAATCCGTAATAGCTTCAATCTTATGGTAGGCTTTATATAATGATGGACGGAGTAAATCATTCATAGCTCCATCAATCACAACAAACTTCTTTTCACCGTTTTGTTTTTCATAAAGCACTTTTGACACAAAATATCCGGCATTTGCAGTTAAAAATCTTCCCGGCTCACAAATCACTGTGAGATCTAAGCCTTTTAGTGTTGCAAGTATTGCTTGTGCATAATCATAGGTGGGTATCAAGGATTCATTATCATATTTAACTCCAAGTCCTCCGCCAACATCAAAAAATTTCAATTCTATTTTTATATTTTGTAATGAACGAACCAAATCAGCAACAATCTCTGCAGATTCATAAATAGGTTTTAATTCTGTCAGTTGTGAACCAATATGAAAATGAATTCCAACCGGGTCTAAATTATCAGAGTTATTTGCTTTGATATACATTCTTTTTGCAGAATTAAGATCCACACCGAATTTATTATCATGGAGTCCTGTTGAAATGTATGGATGTGTTTGCGGGTCAATGTTGGGATTCACTCTGATACTGATACGTGCTTTAGCTTTTAATTCTTTTGCAATTAATTCCACACGGCCTAATTCTGCTTCACTTTCTAGATTGATATAAAGAATATCTTTTTCTATCGCTTCACGAATCTCATCATCACTTTTTCCAACACCGGAAAAAATAATCTTATATGCAGGAATTCCGGCAAGAAAAGCACGGCGCACTTCACCGATTGACACACAATCCGCACCTGAACCCATTTTTGCGAAATGGCGTACAACACTCAAGTTTGAATTGGCTTTCACTGCGTAGCAAAGTATTGATTTTCTGGCTTTAAATGCATCTTTTAGCTCAGTGTACTGTGCACTCATATAGTCTAAATCATAAATATAAAGCGGAGTCTTATACTCCTGTGCAAGTTGTTTAAAATCAATCATAAAAATCCCACCATTTTTTTAGCGATTTTATCCAAAAAGTGCTTATATTTTTGTTAGATAACAATATAAGTGCTTCTCTCGGGGATAGGCCTAGTTTGAGTATTTTAAAATAAGAAAATTCAATGCAGCTATTTAGAACTGCTGCTAGTACTTAAACGATGTACATACCATTGCCTCAATGCAATAGAAAATAAAATCACCACAGGTCCTATAATCCCTATTTCACTTGATATAGTCTTGTTTGTTGACATCTCTATAAGCATAAATAAAACACCCCAGACAAGTAAAGTTGATAAAATTGCAGCAAAGCTAAAAAGAGAAACATTTAAAAACCTTACACTCATTGGAACAAAGAAAAATATAATGACCACTAAACTGGGTACAAAAAACGGATATATAAATATCTTATATAAAGCACCTTTAATACTGCTTGTCTCAACACCTTGTTTTTTCAAAAGAGTATATGCATCTAAGGCATCAACAATAGTGAAGTTCACTTTTCCTTCATAAATCTGATCCAACATCTTAGGTTTAAATCCATGCAGTATCTTTAAATCTTTTTCCTCTTTCACCACCATTCCGGGGGAGGAGAAACTCATATCATCGGGTTTAATTAATAAGTCAGCTTTTTGTATATGCCAAGCATCATCTTTATATATCGCTTTTTTTGCAACAATCACTTCTTTTAGTGATTTTCCTTCTATGCTGAAAACTCTGATATCTTCAGCTTCATTAGTCAAGGGTAATAGCTTTGAAAAATAAACGTATTTATCTTCATAGGTGAAAAACAGATCTCTGGAAGGATGTAAATATTGTGAATGTAAACGAATATTCTTGGAAAATTCATCAGCACGTGAGAACTTAGGTAAATTATGCAAAGATATAAATATCATGATCACTATAGTTGACACCACCACAAAGGGTTTTAAAATATCAGTTCTTGAATATCCCAAAGAATAAAAAGAAACAAGCGCATTCGAGCGAATAAGAAATATTTTTGTCGTTATCATTGCAAAAATCAAAGATAAGGGGAGTAACATATCTATGGCAAAAAATGTTTTGTATACAAGATAAATAAGCATAATATTTGCAGAACGGGATATTTGCTCTGCCTTATCCATAAAATCAAAACCCACAAGAAATAGTACAAGTGCTCCTAAAATAATAAGAAAGTACTTTAAGTAGTGCAATGCTATATATTTAAATGCCAACATAAATTCACTTTATCTTAATTTTTTTAATAGAGTACTTTGAACTTGTGTCTTCCATCGAATTATTTAATAAAAATTCGACTGCCTCGCAAGCATATTTAACCCAAGAATCAAGATGAGGAACTTCAGACAGATCAAAACCACTTAGAACATAAGAGGCCACTTCACCTTTATGTTCGGGCCGTCCTATCCCCATTCTCACCCGTGTATAGTTTTTTGAAATTCTTTCATCTGCCGAGCGCAGACCATTATGTCCGCCATGACCGCCGCCATGCTTAAAACGAAGTGTCCCAAAGGGTAAATCTAAATCATCATGTATTACAACAACTTCTTCTTGTTTATAAAACTTTTTAACCGCCACAATAGAATTACCGGATAAGTTCATAAAAGTGAGTGGTTTTAATAAAAAATGATTTTGAAATTTATAACAAAGACCTTCAAATGAGGACGAGGAGAGTTTTTGAGCATTTTGACGTTTTATCAGCTCATCTATAACCATAAAACCTATATTATGACGAGTGAAAGCATACTCGGGTCCAGGGTTACCTAGCCCGACTATAAGCATTGTTATTTTGCTTTAATAATACTGATTAATGCTACACGATCACTATCTAAAATCTTCACATTAGGGATTGCTTGTAAATCACGAACTAGTCTAGATGCACCGGTATCCATAGCAGTTACATCAATCTCAACTGTGTTTGGAAGATTCTCAGGTGTACATTTAACAGTTAAACGTGGTTTAGCGTGATGTACAAGACCTTTGTTTTTAAGACCTATTGCTTCACCGACTGCTACAACTGGAACATTATAAGTTGCTTCAACACCTGGCTGAGCCACCATTAAATCAACATGTAAAAGCGTCCCTGTGACTGCTTGTGACTCATAAGACTGAACTACAACATTCATCTCATCACCACCAACATTCACTGGGAATGCTATAGTTTCTTTATTACGAACTGCACGGATATACTCATTCATTTTGAATGCAGCATTGATATTTTCAATACCTTTTCCATATATATTCGCAATTAGATAACCATCACGGCGAAGTGCTTTTGTGCCCTTCTTACCAATACTCTCTCTAACTATACCTTCTAACATATTAATTCCTTAAATAAAATAGATGGAATTATATCCAAAATATGTTAAAAAATTCTTACTTTAAGTCGAAGATATCTTCATCTTCTTGCACTTTCACATCCACTGAGGAGTCCGCAGAAGACTTTGTGGTGTTAAGACCGTTCATTTTCAATTTCAGATCTGAAGCTGATGTGGCGTTGCTCAAAGCAGCCTCTTGGGAGATGATTCCCTCATTATATAAATCTAAAATAGACTGATCAAATGTTTGTGATTTATAATGTTCTCTTCCTTCAGCTATAGCGTCACTTAATTCATAATCACGATTCTCCATAATCAGCTTTTCTATACGTGGGGTTTTCACCAGTATCTCCATTGCCGCACGTCTTTTTTTATCCACCGTTTTTATAAGTCTTTGTGAAACGACACCCTGGATAACACTTGCTAAAGAGAGTCTGATACGGGGTTGTTCATCTGTGGGAAACTGCGCAATGATACGATTCACTGTCTCTTTAGCATCAATGGTGTGAAGTGTTGAAAAAACCAAGTGACCCGTGTCTGCAGCATGCAAGGCAAGATTTATTGTCTCCATATCCCTCATTTCACCGACTAAAATTATATCAGGGTCTTCACGAAGCGCTGCACGAAGTGCATTTTTAAAAGAAAGTGTATCTTGCCCGACTGAACGCTGATTGATAATACACCCTCTGTCTTTATGTACAAACTCAACAGGATCTTCAATGGTGATAATATGTTTTTTTCTTGTCAGATTTATCTCATTTATCATTGTGGCCAAGGTTGTTGATTTACCCGAACCTGTAATTCCGGTCACCAAAATCAGACCTCTTTGAAGTCTGGTGAATTTTCTTAAAATTTCCGGAAGATGAAGTTCTTCAAAAGATGGAATCTGAAGAGGGATAACACGAAAAACAGCAGAAATTCCATCAACTTGAAAAAACATGTTTACACGAAAGCGATTTCTTTCATCAAAAGGGTACACTAAATCTATCTCTTTTTTTTCAACAAATTCAGAAAAGCGCCCTTTCAACAACTCTTTTGCAAATGTCAAGGCATCATCTTTAGATAACACACCCCCGGAAAACTGTACAAGATCCCCGTCTATTCTTGCTCGAATCACCGAATTTGCTTTGATATGAAGGTCACTTCCTCCAACATCAACCATTTTCTTCAAATAAGCTCGAATCTTTTTTAATTGCTCAAATGTTAAACTGCTGATATCTATATCGTATTGACTCATAATGACTCCAGTATATCCCTAAATGCATCTTCAAAAGCCACTAAACCATCACTGATTTGCTTATCAAGCACTTCTTCAAAGTCTATGCCCACGCATTCTAATTTTTCAAAATAATCCTCTATGCTTCCCTCTGGCAATGGAAGAGATTTCTTCTTTTTCCCATTAGCGTGAAATGCTTTTATAGTTTCCACCGGAGCAGTGTTCACAGTGTTATATGCCAACAATCCATCTATATAATAATGTGCCGGCAATGCATCACCTTTCACTCCTGTGCTTGCAAAAAGCGCCCTGCATCCTGGAACCTGCATCTCTTCTATGGTCTTATAAATATCTGCAGCATTATAGATACCCCCAAGTGCTGCATCCACTTTATGTTTTGCCAACTCCTCATCAAGGGCACGGTCAACACGGCTTACAAATATACTGATAACAGTGCTTACAGCTGAACCGTTTTGTTTACACCCCGCTTCAAATGCTTTTGCACAAGCAATCGCCTGTTCTTTTTTAAAAATAAGTGTCGCATTAACAGGGATACCGCGAGCAGTGAGGGCTTCCATCGCAATGTATCCAGCCTCAGTTGCCGGCACTTTAATCATCACATTTGGTCGTTTGATTGTGCCATATAATCTCTTACCCTCTTCTATTGTTGCCTCGGCATCATTGCAAAGAAATGGGTCCACTTCTATACTCACATATCCATCATCGCCACTTTGATAAAGAAGTTCTAAAATATCTGCTGCTTTTGTAATATCGTATATTGCCAATGCCTCATACTTCTCTTTTGGAGAAAGATGTGTTAGAGTTGAAAGCTGTTCTTTGTATGCCGGTGAAGTTAAAATTGCATTTTTAAAAATTGCAGGATTTGAAGTTGCACCATTGATGATCCCTTCATTGATTAAATCTTTAAACTCATTATCTAAGTAATCTCTTTCTATAAAATCTGCCCATAAAGAGAACTTCAAATCTTCTATATACATATACCAACCTATAAATATTTTTTCCTATTATAACCCAAAAAGAATATAAAGCAATGAAGTGGAGATAAAACATAAGCAACTTCACCGCCTACAAAATAATAAAAATGATTCAAATCAAAAAAGAGATAGATTTCAAAAATTTCATTATCAAAACACTCAAATAAACATGGGCTTATAAGGATTACAAAAAGAGCTAAAATCAAACTCTTCTGCGAAGGAAGCCAAGTCCCTTTTATGTAAAAGAGAATCAGAACAAGCAGCACTGCAAAATACAAGATGTAGTACTCATATAAAAATAAGCTCAATAAAATATACGATAATATAAAAAGTGCAAGGAGCATCAGGATAATTTTTTTGCTATCTCAACTTCAAAGGTGGTCTCATCCTTAGAAGAGGCCACACGAATCTCTCCTTTAAAGTGTTTCTCAACAATCATTTGGCACATATACAATCCCAAACCTGTTCCATTTTTTCCTTTAGTGCTAAAGTATGGTTCAAAAATTTTGGAAATATTTTCTTCATCAATTCCACCGGCATTGTCTTTAATCACAATCACAACACTGTCCTCATTTTCTTCCAGATCAATGTACACCTTGGCATTTTGAATTTCATTTTCTATAAATGCGTCTATGGTGTTGTTGATAATATTTAAAATTATTTGCACCATCTCGTTCTCATATGTCTCTATCATCACTTTATGCTTATCATCATAGATGATTTGCATCTTTAAGTTCTTCATTCTTGGACGAAGAAAATTTATAGCACGCTCTATAAGTTCAGTCACATCTATAAATGATTTTTCTTTTTGCGGTTGAAAATATGTTTGAAAATCATCAATCGTGTCTGAGAGATACATAATAGAGTCACTTATTTCTCTTAATACCTTATCGCATTCTTCGATAGAAACCTCTTGGTTTAAAAGCCTTTTAAGATGTAGATTGGAAATTTGCAAGGTTATGGTTGAGAGGGGCTGTCTCCATTGATGTGCTATCATACTGATCATCTCACCCATAACCGCTTGTTTTGACTGGGCCGTTAAAAGTTGATCTTTTGCGATAAGTTCTTGCACCTTTTCTTTGACTTTACCCTCAAGGGATTCATTCAATTCTACGAGTTCTCTTGTTTTTTCTTCCACCTTTAATTCAAGTTCTGTATTGAAATACTGCAGGTCATATTGTTGTTTTAAAATGATTTCTCTAACTTCATTCATTTTGAGTTGGTAAAAATACATAATCACACTTACAATAACAAGCGCGACAGAAAGATATGTGATTTGGAATAAAGAATAATGCACTTCAAAAAGTGTTTGAAATGGTAAAATAAAAAGAAAGCATAGCATCACAGCCAACCAATAAAAACCACTCTTTGTATTTTGAAAATAAAGTAAAATAATAGGATATGTAAAAAGCCAAACATGCTTTAAATCCCCAGGTTCATACATATACATCAATGCTAAGAACAAAAGTGAGAACTGTATAGTTATAATCGTTGAAACAATACGAAAAGCATTATCATTTTTACGTAATATAAAAAATAAAAGGATATTGGCACATACTAAAAATATTTCTATAAAAACAATAGCATACACATCTCTGATTATATTGGACGTTATGCCGAATAAAAGAGCTATTGTGGAGAGAACAATCGCAATGTTGAGCATTTGAAATTTATTTTTACGCTCATTTTCTGACTCTAGGAAAGAATGACCGCTAGTGAAAAAATCGTGCAATGGCATAAACAACACCTTTTATGGTAAATAAACTTTATCAATCAGTTCATTATACTCCAAGTTTACATCACTGTCCAATGTAATACCGCCGCCACTCTTATATATATAACCATCTTCCCTTTGTTCAATAAAACGAATCATGACAGCACTGTCAAAACTTATGCCGTCATAGACACCGAATACACCCGAAAAGAAGCCTCTTTCATAGCCTTCCACTTCTTCTATTATTTCAAGTGTGGATTTCTTGGGAGCACCGCTTATACTTCCGGCCGGTAAAAGTGATTCTAAAATATCGCCTAATTTTTCATGCCAAAGGGGGCCCACTTCACCGCTGATATGAGAACTCACTTGCAGTAATTGTTTATTTCCGGCTTCTATTTTTGTTATATACCTAAACTTTTCAACCTTCACATTCTTTGCTTGTATGGATATATCATTGCGAAGTAAATCCACCACCATTATATGCTCTGCTTTTTCTTTAGCATTATTGATTATTTTATTTTCTGCATCTTCCACTGATGCATCGATTGTCCCTTTCATAGGATATGTATGGATTCTTTCATCTTCTATTTTTACAAATCTCTCAGGGGA
>JACKQG010003898.1_pt1 | contig 17785 bp, 13 predicted proteins | sample 8237621 | NCBI WGS metagenome assembly JACKQG01 (sample SAMN15677084, study PRJNA649215) | marine metagenome | biome: marine; feature: Black Sea; material: saline water; isolation source: suspended particulate matter (SPM) from the Black Sea western gyre | collected 2013-06-09/2013-06-10 | depth...
GGTATTTAAAAAAGCAGTCATGTACTCAACAGGGTAGTTAGCCTTGAGATAGGCTGTTTCATAAGCGATTAAGGCGTAGCTCACGCTATGAGCTTTATTGAAGGCATAGCCGGCAAAAGGCTCGATTAAGGCAAAAATCTCAGCAGCCAGTTCAGAAGACACCCCATTTTTCTTAGCGCCGTTTATGAAATTTTGCCGTTCCTTTTTCATTACTTCAGGGATTTTCTTACCCATGGCTTTGCGGAAAATATCGGCTTGACCCAAGCTATAGCCGGCTAAAGCCTGAACTATATGGAGCACCTGGTCTTGGTAAACAATGACCCCGTAAGTTTCCTCTAGAATCTTCTTGACGTCGGGGTGAGGATATCGAATGGACTCAATTCCATACTTTGCCTTGATGAAGGTTGGTATGTGCTCCATAGGTCCGGGACGGTAAAGAGCTACCATTGCTGCGATATCATTGAAGGTGGTGGGCTTAAGTTCCTTTATATAGCGGCGCATACCGGCGCTTTCTAATTGGAAGATGCCGCCGGTTTCTCCGGAGGCGAGCAATTCAAAAGTTGCTGCGTCATTTAACGGAATATGCTGCAAGTTGATGGCAACATCACGATTTTCGGCGATTATTTCCCTAGCCTTGGCTAAGAGGGTGAGATTAGCCAATCCAAGGAAATCCAGCTTGAGTAGCCCAAGACGAGCGACGCTTTCCATGGAAAGCTGAGTCATAGTTGCAGCTTGTTCATGATCTTTGGTGGCGCGTTGCAACGGTATATGTTGCGTTAATGGCTCTCTGGATATGACAACTCCGGCGGCATGAGTGCTAGCATGGCGAGCTACCCCTTCTAACTTTCTGGCGGTGTCAACCAGGTTTTGCACTGCGCTATCTTCGTGATAAATATCATAAAGCTCTTTATTCTCAGCTAAAGCTTGGTCCAGGTTTATGTTCGGCCTGGGCGTAACAAGTCGGGCTACTCTGTCAACCTGGCTGTAAGGCATGCCCAGAGCCCTGCCTACATCTCTTAGGGCGGCTCTAGCACCTAAAGTGCCGAAGGTGATGATTTGGGCCACATGGTCAGGGCCGTATTTTTGGGTGACGTAGGCTATCATTTCATCGCGGCGGTTGTCTTGGAAATCTAAGTCGATGTCAGGCGGCTCGCGTCGTTCCAAATTCAAGAAGCGTTCGAAAACCAACTTGTTAGTGAGTGGGTCGATGTTGGTGATGCCGAGGCAGTAGAGAGCCAGGCTGGCGGCAGCACTGCCTCGGACGCCAAAAAGGATGTTTTGTTTTTTGGCGAAGGAAATGAGATCCCAGACAACAAGAAAGTAGTCGGCAAATTGTGTTTGCGTGACGACCTCTATCTCATAAGCCAAACGCTGTTCGATTTCTGGGGTGGGTGATGGATAGCGTTGTTTTAGTCCTTGCCAGCAGAGCTCAGCCAAGTAATCGTCCGACGTCTTGCCTTCGGGTAAATCTATCCGCGGGAGATGGAGACGACCAAACTCTATCTCTAATTGGCACATATCGGCGATTTTCTGTGTGTTCTCTAAAGCTTGGGGTAAGTCGGCGAACATCTCCGCCATTTCCTCCGGACTTTTCAGATAAAAGAAATCGCCAGCCATCTTAAGTCTTTTTTCGTCGTAAATTGAGGTGTTAGTTTGGATGCAAAGCAGTAATTCTTGACTAGTTGAGTCCTCTTTGTTGACATAATGCACGTCGTTTGTAGCCACAATGGGTATATTTAGTTTTGAAGACAGGGAAAGGAGTCCTTTGTTGATTTGTTCCAGCTCAGGAATAGGGTGTCTTTGAATTTCCAAGTAAAAGTCGTTGAAGGTCTCCTTATACCAGGCGGCTTGTGTGGTTGCATCTTCAAGACGTCCTTCCAAGATGAGACGGGGAAGCTCGCCTTGGGCACATGCGGATAATGCGATAAGTCCTTCATGGTGCTGGGCCAGGAGCTCTTTGTCCACCCTTGGCTTGTAATAGAAGCCCTCAAGGTGAGCTTTAGTGGTCAGCTGAATCAAGTTGTGATAGCCTTGTTGATTTTTGGCAAGCAAGACCAAATGATAGGGGTTCTTATCGCTGGCGTTTCGACTCTGACGGTTGGTTTCAGCTAAGTAAGTTTCGCAGCCGATAATAGGCTTTATGCCAGCCTCTTTAGCTGCTGTGTAAAAATCGATGACGCCATGCATGCTTCCATGGTCGGTGATGGCTAGGCTAGTCATGCCTAGCTCTTTGGCTTTGGCAATAAGCTGGGGAATGCGGCATAGACCATCAAGCAGGCTATATTCGCTGTGGATGTGGAGATGGGTAATCATAAAACTTTTTCTTGGGAGGTCTGTTTGCTAATTATAACACAGGGTTTTGGATAGTTGTCCTTGGCGTTTTGAAAAATTTAAAATTTTTTGCTTGACAGCTCGGATGCATACTGGTTATTATCGGTTTGGTTTTAGGAGGTTTTTCATTGAGGGAGTAAAGTGAAAATTATTCAGAATATCATTTATTGGTTGTTTGTGTGTTGCCTACCCGTGTTACTTATAACAAGCACTATTTGTTTGGAGGTCAATGAGCTTAGTCTTTATGAATATGGCTTTGATAAATATGAAATAAGCCAGGACACCGGCATAGATAAGATACAGCTAAGGAGTGTAGCTCGGCATCTGATTGATTACTTCAACCTCAGGGCAGACACAGTACAGATTACGGTTGTCAAGGGGGATGAAGAGTTTAACCTATTCAATGAGCGGGAAGTGATTCATCTCGGGGATGTAAGAAGCTTGATTCAGTTGGACTATTGGGTGCAAAGAGGGGCTTTTCTCCTGATAGTCATCTGTGCCCTTGCATTGTTTTTTGGTTTGAGGGTTGGGTGGCGGATGTTGGTCAGGGGTTTATTCTGGGGGGGCTTTATTACTATGGGTCTGATGGTTGCCCTGGCTCTTTGGGCGTTATTTGGCTTTGAGCGGCTCTTTATTCTTTTCCATTTGGTCAGCTTTACAAATGAATATTGGATACTTGATCCGGCCAGGGATTACCTGATCAGGTTATTCCCCGGAGGATTTTTCTACGATGCAGCCCTGTTTGGTTTTGGAGCTATTATGTTGGAAGCTTTGCTTATTGGTGGCATTGCCTTTGGTATTTTAAGGTTGAGAGGTTGGGAAAGAAGGGAAAAGAATTGACCTAGCAAGCTGGCATTGTAGAGTTCAGGCTAAGCTATATGCTGCAGCTGCTGCAGCTGGAGGCGGTGCAACTTGAGCATGAGCTGGCAGTCCCAGCTATAGGCGTAGATTCGCCATCGCTACCTTTGGAAAATGAGGCGAATCGAGAGAAGACTCGTTTGGCGGTGTGTTGGCATTGGGGGCATGAAGTCTCTTCGTTAACTTTGCTTATAGAGCGTAACAGTTCAAACTTGCAATTACACTCGGAGCATAGGTATTCATAAATGGGCATTTTGCACTCCAAGCAATAGTTTACCTGGTAACTATTGCTGAGTCAAACTTCTAATTTGACAGAGCATAAGCAGGTGCTTAAAGCGCGCGCAGTAGACCATCTATCTCTGTTTCTGCTATTTTTGCAGCGAACTTGTTTTCTCTTGTCATCCTCTGGCGAATTGCTTTGGGGAGTGTTATACTACCAACTAGTGTAATGAAGCCGTCAATCGAAGAATTAGCCCAGAAACTTATTTTGTGGACCAGGGAGACGGTCTCGCAAGTTATGGGTAAAGGGGTGGTTGTGGGGATGAGCGGTGGAGTCGATTCCTCTGTGGTTGCTGTGCTGTGCAAACGTGCTTTTCCTGAGGCGACTCTGGGAATTATTATGCCTTGTCACAGCAGCAAAATCGATAGAGAGCATGCAGAGCTTGTTGCTGCCAAGTTTCATATACCTGTTAAGGTCGTTGTCCTCGATGGAGTGTTTGATATCTTGATTGAGGCTTTGCCGGGCGACGGTTATGATGCGGCAACAAAGAGGCTGGCGGAAAATAATATCAAACCTAGGCTGCGGATGGTTACTCTATACTATTTTGCCAACCGTCTCAATTATCTGGTAGTGGGTGCCAGCAATAGGAGTGAATTGTCAGTTGGCTATTTTACCAAGTATGGAGATGGTGGCTCAGACCTTATGCCTTTGGGCAACCTTGTCAAGAGCCAGGTGCGAGATTTGGCCAGATATTTAGATATTCCTCGAGAGATCATTGATAAGCCGCCTTCGGCAGGTTTGTGGGAAGGGCAGACGGATGAGGCAGAGATGGGGCTGACCTACAGCGAGCTTGACCGTTACTTGATTACGGGTGAGGCTGATAAGAAAATTAAAGAGCAGGTTGATTTTATGATGAGCAAAAGCAGGCATAAATGCTGTCCTCCACCGATTCCGCCGTTTTAAATTATAAACCCATCGGGCTATGGGTTGTGCTGATATAATGCGTGTGTTATGATGCGCCTGGCTGTTAGAGGAGGCAAGAGATGGCTTCAGAGAAAGAGAAGGCACTGGAACTGGCGATAAGTCGTATTGAAAAGCAGTTTGGTGAAGGTTCGATTATGAAGCTCGGTGAGCTTTCGGCAAGAGTGGTAGCGGAGGCTATCCCAACCGGTTCGCTGAGTTTAGATTTAGCTTTAGGGATAGGTGGCATTCCTCGAGGACGTGTTAGTGAGATTTTCGGTGCTGAAGCTTCAGGTAAGACCACACTCGCCCAGCATATAATTGCCGAAGCTCAGAAGCTCGGTGGCATCGCTGTCTATGTAGATGCAGAGCATGCCCTTGACACCACCTACGCGGCCAATTGCGGGGTAAAAATCGAAGATTTGCGCATATCTCAACCTGATAATGGTGAAGAGGCTTTGGGGATTACTGAGGAACTGGTACGGAGTGGAGCTGTTGATTTGATAGTTATTGATAGCGTGGCTGCTTTAGTGCCTCGTGCTGAGATAGAGGGGGAGATGGGTGATATCCATGTGGGCTTGCAGGCGCGATTGATGTCACAGGCATTAAGAAAATTGGTAGCGGCGATTAGCAAATCACATACTGCGGTGGTTTTTGTAAACCAGCTACGGGAAAAGGTGGGCATCATTTTTGGTAGCCCGGAGGTTACTCCCGGGGGTAGAGCCTTGAAATTCTATAGCTCGGTGCGGATTGATTTAAGACGGATTGATTCTCTTAAACAAGGTTCTGAGGTGGTGGGCACCAGAGTCCGGGCTAGGGTAGTCAAGAATAAAGTGGCGCCGCCTTTTCGGTCTGCTGAATTTGACATAATGTTTAAGCATGGTAAGTATGGCATAAGTAAGGAAGGTGACATTATCGATTTAGGCGTTGCTCTGGGGATAGTAAAAAAGGCCGGTACTTTTTTCACTTATGGTGACCTGAAGTTGGGACAGGGGCGAGAGAATGCCAGAGATTACCTTTGGAAGAATGCTGACCTGGCTTCTAAGATAGAGCAAGAGATAAGAACTGCGGCAATGTCTTCATCGAGCTCAGGTGCCGAAACAAAGGAAATTTCCGAGTAAGCTGAACTCTTCTGCACAGTTTTTCCCCAGAGCGAAGTAAAAAGCTTGGCTTTAGAGGAGGTTCAAGAGGGGATGATTACGGCTCTGCGGGTGAAGGGCGGGAAAAAGCAAGTCAGTGTCTTTATTGACGGCTCCTTTTCATTTGCTATCGGTGAGGAGGTGGCAGCCACAGCTGGTCTCAAAGTTGGTCAGCACCTGTCGGCAGAGCAGATTGAAGAACTGAAGGAAGCCGACCTTTCCCACAATTGTTTTGGAGCCGCTTTACATTATCTCGACTATCGTCCTAGAAGTGAGGCTGAGGTAAGGAAACGACTACGCCGTCGGGGTTTTGATGGTGAGGTGGTGGATGAAGTTATTAGTGGGTTAAAGGAGCGTCGGCTGATTGATGATGTAGCTTTTGCCCATTACTGGAGAGAAAATCGCCTGTCATTCAGGCCTCGAAGCCGGCGGTTAATAAAGCTTGAATTGAGACAGAAGGGCGTGGCTGCTGAAATAGCTAATGAAGAAGTGGCGGATTTAGATGATGAAACTGCTGCCTATGAAGCGGGATTAAAGAAGACACGTGTTCTATCTGGCTTGGAGTATCGTGAATTCCGTCGCTATCTATCCGACCATCTTCGGCGGCGCGGCTTTGATTATGGGACTATTGATTCTGCTGTAGCGCGTTTGTGGCAAGAGCGACAACCTGACTCTGCGTAGTGTCCCTGAGTAGGACATTTGTTTGACACCAGCTCTGCGAAAGATTACTATTAGCAAAGGAATAATTTAGAGGATTTCTACATATGTGGTGTTTTCGGAAAGTGAGACAGTTAAATGGTTATTTCTACAACAATATACATTATTATAGTTGGGCTTATTCTTATTTTAGGTCTACTACTCGGCTATTTTGCCAGACAGATATTAGCCAACCAGCAACTTCGCAGAACTCAAAATGAAGCCAAGCGATTACTGGAAGAGGCAGCGGCTACACATAAAGATATGCTTCAGAAAGCCAGAGAGGAAGCTATCAAGGTCAGGGCAGCTGCCGAGGCCGATAGTCGCGAACGACGTTTTGAGTTACAGGGACTGGAAAGGCGTTTTGCTCAGAAGGAAGAGAAGCTAGAACACAAGCTGGATGCCCTGGAGCGCCGCGAACGTGGTCTGGGTAACCGGGAGAGGGAAAGCGAGGCGGCTAAAGCTCAGATTGAAGAGATACGGACCAAGCAGCTACAACGGCTCGAACTAATTTCAGGCATTTCAAGCGATGAAGCCAGGCAGGAGTTGCTTCGGGCTGTAGAGGAAGAGATTCGCGAGGAAGCATCACGTCGCGTTCGGGAATGGGAGTCCCGGATAAAGGGCGAGATCGATGACAAAGCTCGCGAAATTTTATCCACCACTATCCAGCGCTGTGCCACCGACGTAGTTTCAGAGACGACGGTATCTGTTGTGCCTTTGCCCAGTGATGATATGAAAGGGCGGCTTATTGGCCGTGAAGGTCGCAATATCCGAGCTTTAGAGCAGGCTACCGGTGTGGATCTCATCATTGATGATACTCCGGAAGCAGTGACCATTTCTAGTTTTGACCCCATAAGGCGTGAGATAACCAGGGTGGCCTTGAACAATCTTGTCCTCGATGGGCGTATTCACCCAGCGCGGATAGAAGAAGTGGTTGAGAAGGCTAAAAATGAAGTTGAGACTACAGTTCGTAATGAGGGTGAACATGCAATGCGTGAAGTCGGAGTAGTAGGGTTGCATCCCGAGTTAATTAGATTAATCGGCACGCTAAAGTTTCGAAGTAGCTATGGGCAAAATGTATTAACCCATAGCCTTGAGGTTGCTCACTTTGCCGGAATGCTGGCGGCTGAGATTGGTGCTGATGTAGCGCTGGCTAAGAGAGCTGGCCTGCTTCATGATATCGGTAAAGCTGTGGGCCATGAAGTAGAAGGAACACATGCTTCGATAGGTGCTGATTTGGTTAAGCAGTGGGATAAATCAACTGAAGTGGCTCAGGCTGTCGCTGAGCACCATGGCGAGGCTACAACAACTAGCGCTCTCGGTTTTATCGTTGCTACGGCTGATGCTATAAGTGGGTCAAGAGTCGGAGCCCGGCGTGAGTCACTAGACCAGTACTTGAAGCGTATCGAGGCTTTGGAAAGTGTGGCTAATAGTTTTCCCGGGGTTGAGAAGGCTTTTGCCATTCAAGCTGGGCGCGAAGTGCGCATTATGGTTAAGCCGGAGCAAGTAGATGACCTCGGAGCTATGAGGCTGGTTCGGGATATAGTTAAGAAGATAGAGGACACTATGCAATACCCGGGACAAATTAAAGTGACTGTTATGCGGGAGACCAGGGCGGTAGATTATGCCAAGTAAGACCTAGCTAATATAGGGAGCAGTATTGCGTATATTGATGATAGGTGATGTAGTCGGCAGGCCTGGTAGGAGGGCGGTGAGGCAGTTTCTACCAGGCCTTCGTCATGATTATGAGATTGATCTTATTATAGCAAACGGTGAGAATTCTGCTGGAGGCATTGGCATTACGCCAGACACGGCCAGAGAGCTTTTTGACTGCGGTATTGATGTGTTAACTACCGGGAATCATGTATGGGCTAAAAAGGAGATTATCCCTTTTCTGGATGATGACTTGCCCATTATTCGCCCTTTGAATTTCCCGCCCGGTGTACCGGGCCGTGGTTTTCTGGAGGTAAAAGGTGCCTTAATAGTCAATTTGATAGGACGCGTTTTTATTGGTGGGTTTGATTGTCCTTTCAGGGCTATAGACTGCTTGCTCTCGGAGATTAAGGCTGATAGTAAGGTTATAATTGTTGATTTTCACGCCGAAGCTACTTCAGAGAAGGTGGCTATGGGAAAGTATCTTGATGGTCGAGTGAGTGCGGTGCTCGGTACGCATACACATGTAGGCACAGTAGATGCCTATATTTTGCCCAAGGGTACTGCTTATGTTACTGACGTAGGGATGGTTGGCTCTGTGGGTTCTGTCATCGGCGTCGATGCTGAATCAGCAATTCGTAGCTTTCTTACCAGCATGCCTTATCGCTTTTTTGCAGCCGAGGGGATTGCTGCTTTCGATGCGGTGCTAGTCGATGTGGATGAGGCCACTGGAAAAGCTGTAAGCATACAGCGTATACAGCTAAGAGGAGACGATGAAGGCTGATTTGCATTTGCATACTACTGCCTCTGATGGGCGTCTGGAACCTAAGGATATTGTCTCTCTGGCGGTAAAGGTCGGGCTTGATGTTATTGCTATTACCGACCATGACACCATAGGTGGCATTACACCAGCTTTAGCTGCTGCAGAGGCTTTTCCTTCACTTATGGTTATGCCCGGTGTGGAGATTAATACTGATGTTCCTCATGGCGAGGTTCATATCTTGGGATATTTTATTGATTACACTGACCAGAGATTGGCTGTTGCTTTACATGGACTGCGCGATTCACGGCAGGGACGGGCACAGCAGATGATTGCCAAGTTGAGCAAACTGGGCATGAATATTGAAATGCAGCGAGTGCTTGAGCTTGCCCAAGGCGGGTCTGTAGGCAGGCCTCACGTAGCGCAGGCTTTGTTCGAGAAAGATTATGTTAGTTCCGAGAGGGAGGCTTTCGACAAATACATTGGTCATGATGGTCCTGCTTATGTGGAACGGTATAAATTGCTTCCGGTTGAAGCAGTTAAGCTGATTGTGGATGCTCGAGGCTTGCCTGTCCTGGCTCACCCGGCAGACATCGGTGATTTAAAAGAGCTTGTTCCCAAGTTGAAGGCGGTCGGTCTAATTGGCATTGAAGTCTACTATCGCGACTACAGTTCAGATGTTATCGCTGGGCTACTGAAAATCGCTAATCAGTATGACCTTATCTTCACAGGCGGTACTGATTATCATGCTTTTGGTGATGATTCAGAGGTCATGATTGGGGGAGCACTGGCTCCCGCTCAGTCTGTGGAGAGGCTGCTTGCCCTGGCTGACAGGCGTAGTTTAGAGCTGCTGAAACAGCATTAAGTCCAAAGAAACACATAAGGAGGAGCGAGCAAGCATGGAGGCATTTCGTGAAATTTTTTGGAATATAGCTTTCGGGTCTCTTGTCTTATACACGTTGGGTGCAGCCGCGCTGGGGATTTTTATTTATGCTATTTACCGTCGCTTTCGCCTATGGGCAGTAGGTAAGCCTGATAAGAGGTGGGATAATCTAGGTAAGAGAATCTGGGATTTTGTAGTTGTTGGGATAGTTGATGGCCTTTTTCATAGGCGATTCTTCCGCGAACCTTATCCGGGGATAATACATTTTCTTATTTTTGCTGGTGCCGGTGTTCTGCTGGTCGGAACAGCTCTCGACGTCATAGACCATTATGTGTTTCATTTTATAAGCGGGAATGTTTATCTTGGCCTTAGTTTTGCACTGGATATGGGTGGTGTAATGATGCTGGTTGGTGTCGTCATGGCCGTGATTCGCCGGTATATCCAGAAGCCGGAAAGGCTGAATACTGTGCTGGACAATGCCGTTGTTCTGGCTCTCATTTTTGTTGTTGTAATCACTGGCTTTTTCATTGAGGGCTTCCGTATGCTCATAGCTACCCCTGAAGGCTTGTCTCAGCCTGAATTCTACAGTCATCCAGAGTGGGCAAGGTGGTCGTTTGTGGGCTATTTTACAGCCAGCTTTTTTGCTGGCTTGTCTGAAAGCGCCAGGTTAGCCTGGTATATCGGCTTGTGGTGGTTTCATGCTGCCCTGGCTTTCGGTGCTATTTTCTACGTATGTTTCTCGTTTGATAAACTGACTCATATCATCGTGTCACCAGTTAATGTATTTTTCAAGTCGTCTCGACCCAAAGGAGCTTTAGCACCAATTAATATCGAGGAAGCGGAGACCTTTGGTGTCAGTAAGATAGAAGATTTCACCTGGAAACAGCTCTTGGATTTGGATGCCTGCACTGACTGTGGCAGGTGCCAGGATAGATGTCCTGCTTATCTTACAGGCAAGCCTTTGTCTCCACGTAAGGTAATGCAAGACCTTAAAGCTCATTTACTTGATAGAAGTCATGCCCTGCTGGCTGCAAAAGTGGCTACTCCTACTGATGGTGGTGGAGTTAAGTCCCTGATTGGAGAGGTTATACTTGAGGACGAGCTTTGGTCATGTACTACCTGCCGCGCTTGCCAGGAAATATGCCCCGTCTTCGTTGAGCATATCGATAAGATTGTTGATATGCGCCGTAACTTGGTTTTGGAACAAGCTAAGGTACCTGAGACCGGTGAAGCTGTTTTGAGGTGCATTGAGACCAGGGGTCATAGCTGTAGGGGAACCACCCTCACCAGGACTGACTGGACGAGTGGGTTGGATATCAAACTTCTGTCTGAGGACAGAGATGTTGATTTGTTGTACTACGTCGGTTGTGCCGCAGCTTTGGAAGACAGGAGCATGAAGGTAGCCGTAGCTGTGGGAAAGGTACTGAAAGCTGCCGGTGTTAAGTTTGCCATCCTTGGCCCTGAGGAGACTTGCTGTGGTGAGCCGGCAAGAAGGCTGGGTAACGAGTATCTGTTCCAGATGCAGGCGATGAAGAATATTGAGCTATTCAGGAACTACAACATAAAAAGGATAGTCACTACGTGTCCGCATTGTTTTAACACTATTAAGAATGAGTACCCTCAGTTTGGCGGTGAATTTGAGGTCGTCCACCATACACAGTTTATCGCTGAGCTGCTGAAGCAGGGTAAGATTAAACCGACTTCGATAAGCGACGGCAGGTTAACTTACCACGACTCTTGCTACTTGGGCAGGCACAATGATATCTATGAGGCCCCGAGGCAGGTATTGGCCAACATCTCACCGTCTCGACTGCTGGAGATGAAGCGTATTCGGCGGGACGGATTTTGCTGTGGTGCTGGAGGTGGATGCTACTGGATGGAAGAGCGTATTGGCAAGCGAATCAGCGAGGAGCGCATTGAGCAAGTGATTGAGACCAAAGCTGATATAGTGATTACAGCCTGCCCTTATTGTTTGCAGATGTTCGAAGATGCTATTAAGGCAAAAGCGGTAGAGGAATCGCTTAAAGCGCTAGATGTCGCTGAGCTGCTGGCGGCGCAACTTGATAAGGGGAGCACGGGATAGGCGATACTGTTGAACAGCCTTATAGGTTGCCTGGTTTCAGCTATGATGAGATACTGCTTAGAGAAATATTTTGAATTGCCAAGATATCTTCTAGTCTAAGGCCTGGTGGGGCCTTGTTGGAATTCGAGTATTTTTTTCAGCCGGTCGGGATGGCTGCTCTTCATCCTGGCTTCTTCTAAAGAGACTATTTTCTTTTTTACCAAGTCAGCTAGTGCTTGATCGAGGGTTTGCATGCCTTCGCTGGCGCTGAGTTGAATTACATTATGCAGCTCAAAGGTTTTGCCTTCCCGAACAAGGTTTCTGACTGCAGAATTGGCGGTCATAATCTCAAAGGCGGATATTCTGCCTTTGCCCTCAGCCCGGGGTAGCAGGGTCTGTGATAATACGGCCTCGATTATTTGAGAGAACTGCAATCTGATTTGAGGTTGCTGGTTAGCTGGGAAAATATCAATTATGCGGTCAACAGTCTGAGGAGCATCGGTTGTGTGCAATGTGCCCAGCACCAAGTGTCCGGTTTCAGCGGCTCTCATCGCCGTAGATATGGTTTCAAGATCTCTAAGCTCACCGACTACGATGACATCAGGGTCGTGTCGCAGAGCGTGGATTAAGGCAACATCGAAGGACTTGGTGTCATCGCCGAGGTCTCGCTGAGCGATCAGGCATTTGATATTGGGGTGTAGATATTCAATCGGGTCCTCGATGGTGATTACGTTGCGGGCCATGTGCTCATTGAGGTAATTAAGCATCGCGGCCACAGTGGTGGATTTACCGCTGCCCGTTGGGCCAGTGACCAGAATAAGCCCTCGTGGCTTGAGAATAAGTCTTTTACAAATCTGCGGCAGCCCTAGCTCGTCGATTGTAAAGACCTTAAAGGGCACCAGGCGGAAGGCAAGGCTTATTGTACCCCGTTGCTGCATGACGCTTACCCGGAATCTGGCTAGTCCCGGGACACTGTAGGAGAAGTCAAGCTCCTTTTCTTGGAGGAAACGGCTCCTTTGGTCTTCAGTGGTAATATACTCAAACGCTGCTTCAACATCTCCTGTTTCCAGTCGTGGTAAATGCTCCTGTATTACAAGCTCACCGTCAACGCGCAATACCGGTGGACTTGGCACTCTTAGATGCAGGTCTGAGGCTCCTTTCTCCGTCATTAGCTTGAGAAGCTCATTTATGTCCATAACTGTACCTCCGCAAGATTCACTTAAATATCACGGCGACGATGGGGAGATGGTCAGAGGCGGTGCTTAATGGCACCTGGACATCCATTGCCTTGAGGTCGTATGATATCCAGATATAGTCTATCCTCTGGTGTGGGTTGTCTGAGGCAAAAGTGTAGGCTAGCTCGGGGTCCATGTATGCTGCGGTATCTCTGAGGTTAGCCCGGAAAAACATAGTTGTTTCGCGGTCGGTGGGTTCCGCGTTGAGGTCGCCTAGCAATATAGTGCTGCTCAATCCTGTCAAGAAGTCAAGGATGGTTTGAGACTGAAGCTGGCGGATATCCGACTGTCCCTCGAGATGGTGGAAGTGGGTGTTGATTACCTTGATTTGTTGGTCGTTGCCCAGGTCTATCAGCGCTGTGATAAAGCCGCGTAGTATGAACAAATCACGAGGCGGAAGGTCATGTTTTGAATATGCCAGTATTGGGTAGCGACTCAGTATGGCGTTGCCCCAAAATTGGTCTGCTGTTGGTCCAAAAACGTACGGCATGTTTAATCGCCATGATAACCATGCCAGCATGTCTACCCGGCCACTTATTACCCAGCCTCTCGATACTTCTTGCAGGGCGACGATATCAGGATTATTGCGTTCAATAACTTGAGCTATTTCTTCCATATTCAGCTTGCCTTTTGTGTTGAAACCATTGTGCAAATTGTAGGTCATTATGCGTACGGGAAAGCCCTGGCCGGCGACTGCTGTCGGCGCCCGCCAGATGATTGTCTGAGCTAAAGGCAATATCAGGAGAATCAGGGCGAATATTGGTGCCAACCATAACTTCGGGTCGACTTTTATCTCTTGCCGCCGGAAGATTAAGGCGCATATGGCGCAGGCTGCAACGATACCTCCGGCTATGGGTTCCAGGATGGCGTTTTTGTAGGGAAGGCTGATATCGTAGACGGCATAGTAGGCAAGGATGAACACCAGAAGCAGTACCATGCCAATGCCGTTGGCAATCCAGACGCCGGAGCGCTGTGTTTTGCCTTTGCTGGTGGTGATGCCAAGTAAAACCATCACTATAAGCGTCGATAGCAGTACCTGTCCGAGTAGAAACATCACGGCTATTAAGGCTGCTGGTTTTTGGTAGCCAAGTGTCAGAATTGCAGGCAGGATGACACCAGCGGCTAATGCCCAGGGCCATAACATACGCCAGGGCTTGCTCAGAAGCCAGGCAGCGGCAGCCAGCCCCGCAAGCTGGCCTAGAAGCGTCAGCCCGAAGGCTATCGGCAGCGGCCAACCGGTCAGTGCTGCCACACGTGGTATGTTCTGGAACACTATCAGCTCCAGGAACAGGAATGGTCCGATGGCCAGCCAGGTAAATGACTTCGCCATGGAAATTCCGTTGCTTTTGGTGGTGATTGACTTTGTCGAGATGGTCTTGGTTGTGGGCGTGATGCCTATGAGAAGCGCCAGTTGGATAATTACCAGCAGCAGTGTTAGCAGCACTGGTAGCGGTTCCACCTGCCAGACCGTGTCATACGTGCCGAAGGCGCCATTGATGGCAATATCCAGCGCTAGCCCACCCAGAAGTCCTAAGGCGTAGCGGGAGATAGCGGGACCACCGCGGCGGCGTGCATCTTCGAAGCAGGCTGGCAGAAAAATGAAGAACAAAATTGCTCCTACTATTGCCAGGCTTAGATTAAAAAGCGGCTCACCCCACCAGACCTGCATAAATAGTCTCATTATGCCCAGTCCGACGGCGGTGATTACTATCAGTCGGCGGTTACCTGCAAGCCGACCTAGCGGGCCGGCTAGAAAGCCACCGATGAGAAAGATGGCGACCCCAATTATCCCAAGCTCAATTGCACCCCAGCCCATCCGGGCGCCGAGTGTCCAGAACATGCCTGGCACCAACACTCTGAGCACCTGCATGCCGAATAAGACCGTGAGTGCTGTGAGTGTTAGTTCAGTCAATAGAGGTCGAGCTGCCAGCCATTCGACGAATACGGCTAATCCGCCTCTTTTGGCTATGGTCTTGGCCCTGCGTGGCATAATATCTCCTTTTGTCTCGGAGAGACATGATACGGCTATAAAAGGCTGACTGTCAAGGTTTAGTATCTGGGATTGAATGTATAAGGTAGCTCCCTTAGCGGTACGACTTTAGAACTATTTTAGTCCTGCTCCAGCATCTTCTTGAGGTTTTCTCCCTCTTCTTTCATATGCTTTTTTAAGGTGTTTGCCCTTTTGAATAAGAATTTAGATAAAATAAAGCCGAATCTAAATGTAAGCGTTGCCGTGAATCTACTTCCTTTACCATGGGGTTCAATTAAAAAAGAACCTCCTGAACATATAATAGATTCCGGAAATAATACTTTGTACTCAATCAGATTGTTTGGTATGTTTGTAATTAGTTTATGCATTTTTTGCTCCGAGTAACCAAAGTGGGAGCCCCCTCCCGCTTTTCCCTATTGGGAAGGCCTATCTGGTCTCCCACGGCTCACCACGTCTAGCCCCTGTGGTCAGATGAGTACCAAACCACACAAGGGGGAAACGGCGAGCCCCAAACGAGACCGTGGGGCCTCGCTCCCCCACCGGCAGGCCGCGTACGGGTTGCTGTGGCGGGGGCGGTGAAGAGAGACAGGGTAATTGACAATTTATGTGCGCATCACTCGTCTTTGAGCGACTACCCTATCAGGTCATCTGTGGGCAGATGACTCCTACGGGAATTTGGGAATATTATCTTTTCTTGACAAACATTGACAAGCGAACTAAAGTATCCTTGTATGTATCTAATACTTATGTAATAAATTATAAGCAGTGAGACTATTAACAGGAGGTGGGAGATGAGCCCTGTGAGTAAATATGGTGTTATAGCAGAATTCCCGAGTGAGAAACGGGATGAGGTGTGGGCAGAATTGGTTGCTAAGTCTGGCGGTCTATGTCAACTGTGCGAAGACCCTATAGATATAACTTCTGATGATATCATCATAGAGCATAAGGACAAGAAATTAGGAACAGTAATACCAAATCTCTATCTCGCCCATCGTACTTGTAACTCTTCAAAGGGAGACCTCCCTTATTTGAAAGCAAAGTCAATGATAAAGTTTAAGAAGTTCTGTGAGAGTAAAGGCTATAACATATCATTTGATAATATTTTGGACAAGTATGTAGCATTAAATAATAGAAAGCCAATTCAAATAAAGCTGGAGAATGATAGGGTTCAAGTCACTTACTCTAATGAGCATAAAGTCGAGGCTAACGTGTTTGTTGACCCGGCAACCAGCACGCAATTCTTTTTTACTGAAGTTCCAATAGAGTACATTCACAATGACATAGAAGTTCAACCAAGGCGTATAGACTGGAATCATACATGGAGTATGGCCCTTGATTTTGAGAAGCACCCAATACATGAGCCATCTTCCTGCAGGGTTCAATTAGATGATACGCAAGTAGGGAAATTACTACAATTTGATGGACAACATAAGACTACAGCTCAGATACTACTGGGCAGGAAGACCATCCCAGCAAAGATTTATGTTAATCCTGAAATACTAATGATCAAAGATTTGATTCTTGCGATTCAGAATCGCATTATCAAGAAGCCCTTGGCTCCGCCCATACATCTTGTGAAAATGAGAGATGTCTATTTGGCCAAATTGCAAATTTCAGGTGCTACTTCAGAAAAAGCCTTTGTGGACAGCTACTTGCAAAGAGAGAGGGCTAATGCGAAAAAGGAGGTCTTTGCATCAATCTATAAGAATATTATTGACAGTGACTGCAATGAGTTTAGAAAATATATACAACCCGAGGGCACAAGGGCAGGCAAATACCCTTTATCAATGAATTTAGTATTAAACTACATAATGAAATCTTTAGTCTGCCAGGAATTACAGACAACCCAAATAGGAGGTGTACAAGATTTCAGGGTTAATGAATGTGAAAATGTAGAATTTATCTTAAATATCTTGGCTGATGAATTATTGGAAAATGGAAAGTGGCCATTGGATAGTCAAATGCAAGAGTCAAGTACGGAGCATATGAAGGCTAGGCGTTTCTTTAAATCAGGAGCTGTTAGATATTGGCCTGGTATTCTTCGCGGAGCTATTGTTCAGAGATTAACTCTTATTGAAACTAGTGATCAGTCTCGTCTTTTACTTCGGCCACTGACAGATTCGCAAAAAGATTTAATCCGGGCTTTAATCGTTAGATTGACAAATCATCCTATATGGACAGATAATGATGGTACTATTGATAACAAACTTAGTGCGAATGCAAAGGAAATATCTGAGACTTTATTCAGGGAGGGGAGTCCAAGGGGCTATAGAATACCTCTGACTGTTGGATATTTATTAGGTGTTACTTAATCTCCGCACCTTCACCTATATTCGATTTAACACTTCAGAAAACGGGTTTATGGCAGGATAAATAATAACCTGCGAAAGAAAAAGCCCTCGGTTTCAGGCCCGAGGGCTTTGTGCGTTTCTTGGTAGTTGGGGTTGGATCTGAACCGACGGCCTTCGGGTTAGGCCGAGCTAAGTGGCAGGCTCGTCGGGGTCCGCGTGCCCGGGATAACTGGGGAAGGCCAACTTACACACTCAATATGTTGCTAATAGCTGCATCAATAGTCCTGCAATGAAAGCCAAGGTAGGAATAGCAATAATGCTTGCGTTAAAAACACGTTCAAGTCCATAGTGGTTCTTGTCAAACCACTTTGTAATATTTTCATGTTTATGCCGGCTAAAATAATTTCTCAGGTCGATTATACTCTGGTTTCCCTCTCTTCTAAATAGGCGAAATATTCCAAGCAGCGTAACTATGCCAGGTATGACTGTAAAAATTGAAGTATAGAGACCCGCTTGTTGTAGAGTTAATGAATCCCTGAAAACTACCATGCAGATAATGAACACCAAAGGTGCTATATATAATAACGCAAGTAAAAAAATGCTCATAAATAATTTATCTCTATATTCTAGCCACTTGGGTTGCTTGCTGTGGATTATACCATGTAATAAAGACCACCCACTACGATTGAGTGTGTGGGGGTTGGCTC
>JACKQG010003230.1_pt2 | contig 17783 bp, 20 predicted proteins | sample 8237621 | NCBI WGS metagenome assembly JACKQG01 (sample SAMN15677084, study PRJNA649215) | marine metagenome | biome: marine; feature: Black Sea; material: saline water; isolation source: suspended particulate matter (SPM) from the Black Sea western gyre | collected 2013-06-09/2013-06-10 | depth...
TTGTAGTTCGAATGGCCCGATCAGGCCACATCCACAAAAAACCACAGCGCGCTGGAGATGAACGTGCCCAGAATCAGCAGGCCGGCGATCGTTCCCAGAGCTGTGTTGTAGCGCAGGTAGCGCCGGAAGCGGCGCGTGATGATCACTTTTGGCAACAGAACCAGCGCGGCCAGGCCGCCCATCACGGCGTGAGCCCAGGAACGTGCTGAGTAAGGCTCGTACAGCGGGCTGAGCATCGTCAAGGCCAGAGCCAGGGTCAGAACCAGGGCGGCGATGCCGCCCCAGCGATGTCCCTCCCGCAAGCGCCGCCTGTTCTCGGGCAACAGCTTCACTTTCACCCAACCCCGCACCATCGCCATGCTCAGGGCCTGCGCAATGGCCACCAGCAGCAGGACGGTGGTCAAAACCGACTTCACCATCTGCAGAGACATGGGGTCACCTCCCTGAAACTCTTCTGGCGCTCAGATGAGCTCTGTGCGCAGCGCGTGTACCTGTTCCGGTCGCAGTTTCTGCAGCGGCTGCTGCACCAGCGGTCCCGCCTTCAGCGTCGGCACCTGCGCCTCGTAGGTGGGCACGCCCTGCAGGCGGTAGAAAATGCCGATGGGGATGCGCTCGCCCCATTCGTAGGCCTTCTCCCAGGCAGCGGTCTTGTCGGTCACGTCGTGGCCGCTCTCTTGCAGCTTGTACACGCGAGGGTTGTAGAAGTCGTAAGCGCTGGCCCGGTTGAAGGTCACGCAGGGCTGGAGCACGTCCACCAGCGCATAGCCGTCGTGCTGCAAGGCCTGGCCGATGAGCCAGACCAGGTGGGGGAACTCGCCGGGGTAGCCGCGGGCGACGAAGGTGGCGCCGGCGGCGATGGCCAGTCCCAGCGGCGGCACGGCCCGGTCAATGGCCCCTTCGGGCGAGGTGGGGGTGCGCATGCCGACGTCGCTGGTGGGGGAGTACTGACCCTTGGTCAGCCCGTAAACGCGGTTGTTCTGCACGATGTCCACGAAGCCGATGTTGCGGCGCACGGCGTGCATCATGTGGCCCAACCCCATGCCGTAGCCGTCGCCGTCGCCGTGCACGGTCATGATCTTGATGCCGTGATTGGCCAGTCTGGCCCCGGTGGCCACCGCCAGGGAGCGCCCGTGGAGGGTGTGGAAACCGTTCACCTTCATGTAGTGGGGCAGCTTGCTGCCGCAGCCGATGCCGGTGAAGATGACGATGTCATGGGGCGCGATCTTCTGTTCGGTCAAGGCCATCTTGATGGCGTTCAGGATACCGTGATTGCCGCAGCCCGTGCACCAGGTGGGCGGGGTGGGGCTGTCGAAGTCTCTGCGGGCTACCATCTTACACCTCCTCTGCAGCGTGGGCCACGATGTATTCAGGGGTAAAGGATCGTCCATCGTACTTCAAGATCAGGCCATCCATCTGGCGTCCGGTCTGGCTGCGGATGAGCGTGGCTAGCTGTGCGGTGGCGTTCACCTCCACAGCGACGAGCCGGCGGGCTGACTCGAAGGCGGCCAGCGTTGCCGCGGTGGGGAAGGGCCACAGGTCAACGAAGTGCAGGAAGTTGGCCTTCCCTGGTTTCTCGGCGTTCAGGCGATCCACTGCCTCCCGCAGTGGCCCGTAGGTGGAGCCCCAACTGACGAAAGTCACCTCCGCCTCCTCGGGGCCGTAGCGTTGCGGGCCGGACATCTCCTCGGCCATGCCGATCAGCTTGCGCTGCCGCTTCTCCACCTGCGCGATGCGCACCTCCGGCTCCTCGCTGATGGCCCCCGACTCCTCGTGCTCGTTGCCGGTGGCCACGTAGATGGCCTGGGGATGCCCGGGCACGGCTCGCGGCGAGACGCCCGATTCCGTGACCCGGTAACGCAGATACTCCTCCTCCAGGGCGTCCAAATCCGCTTCGCTCAGCAACTGGCCGCGGTCAATCTCCACGGCGTCAAAATCGAAGGCGTTGACGTTCAGCGTGCGCACGGCCACGGCCAGGACGTGGTCGCTGAGCACCAGGGCCGGAGTCTGGTACTTCTCCGCCAGGTTGAACGAGCGCCAGCCGGCCACGAACAACTCCTCGTGCGTGCCCGGCGCCAGCAGGAAGCGGGGAAACTCCCCCTGCGAGGCGTAAAGCATGAAGAGCAGGTCGGCCTGCTCCTGGCGGGTGGGCAGCCCGGTGGACGGTCCCGGCCGCTGGGCGTTGTAGATGACCAGCGGCGTCTCGGTGATGCCGGCCAACCCCAAGGCTTCCACCATCAGGGCGAAGCCGCCGCCGGAGGTGGGCACCAGCGCTCGTGCGCCCATGTGCGCCGCGCCGATGGCCATGCAGATGGCGGCGATCTCATCTTCGGTGTGCTTGATCACCGCGCCGTATTGGGTGGCATGGGCGGCCATCCAGTGCAGCACCGGCGAGCCTGGTGTCATGGGGTAGGCAGAGGTAAAGCGGCAGCCGCCGGCCAGCGCGCCCAGCGAGAAGGCCTGGGTGCCGTTGACCACCATGCGCGGCGGCGCGCTGGGGTTTCGGCGCAGCTTGAAGGGGAAGCCGCCAGCGTGCTTCTGCCCCTCCTTGAAGCCCGCTTCGATGGCCGCCAGATTGGCAGCCACCACCTTCGGACCCTTGCGGGCGAAGTTCTGGCGGATGACGCTTTCCAGGGGCGAGAGGTCGAGGCCGGTCAGCCCGGCGGCGACACCCATGGCCACGGTGTTGCGGGCCAGCTCGATGCCGGCCTTCTCCTTGGCGATATCGCTCAAGGGAACGGGCAGGAGCTGAACCCCCGGTACGGGTGGGGGCTGGTCCTGTATCTGCGTGGAGTCGTAGATGATGCCCCCGCCCTCCACGATCTTGTCCCGATGGCGGGGGATCGTCTCCTCGGTCAGCGCCAGCAGCAGGTGCACCGGCTCCTCGTGGGAGTAGAGCGGCTGGTCGCTCACGCGGATGGAAAACCAGTTGTGGCCGCCGCGCACGCGGGAGTAGTAGTCGGGCAGGCCGAAGACGTGCAGCCCGCCCCGGCCCAGGGCCTGGCAGAAACCGGCGCCGCTCGATTCCACGCCGTCGCCGGCGGCCCCACCAATGCGGATGGTCATGTTGTTGATGGTCATATCTCGCTCCTCATTGATGATCCGGCTTGCGCAGCCCTTGGTCCACGGCACGGAGAGAAAAACAAGCTGAATCGCTTGCGCCGCCAGAAGCTGATCATATCCTGACCAAAAGGGGTAAACCACGAAGGACACAAAGGCCACCAAGTTTTGTTCTTATGTGTCCTTGGTGCTCTTTGTGGTTCATTCTCCTGCCCAATGTGCAAGGATTGGACACGAAAGGTGCTACCGCGGATAGGCGAAGCGCGCCTCGTAGCGGGCCATCAGCGTGTTGAAGTGCTGTTGCTCGGCGGAGGCCAGACTCTGGAACAGCTTGCGCGCGTCGGGGTTGTCCACCTCCTTGGCGCTCTGCGAGTACAGCTCGAAGCTCTTCACCTCGGCGCCGAGGGCAAACAGCAGGGCGTCCTCGTCCGAGGGCCTGTCGGGCAGGATCTCGCAGGCCGTCACACCGGGGGGAAAGATGGGCGCTCGCGCGTCCACAGCTTCCACGTCTTCCAGCTCGGGGATGGGTACCCAGGTCTCGCCCGCGGCCAGCGCGTCGTATTGACGCCCGATGAAGTTGTAGTGATCCACCTCATCGGTGGCCAGATCGCGGAACAGTTGGGCCGTCTCGGCATCATCGCTGCACTCGGCAGCCCCCAGGTAGAATTCCAGCCCTTCCCTCTCCAGTTTCATGCCTTTCTTCAATACTTCCAAAGCGTCCATTGATTTGCTCCTTGAAAGAGTGATGGATAGTCTGCCTCTTTCGTGTTGATGGTCTTTCTTCACCGCAGAGCACGCGGAGCACGCAGAGATCCCTTGGTTTTCTCGGCGTGCTCGGTGATCTTGCGGCAAAAGTGCAGTCGTGACCGGCGTCAACACAGTTGGGGGAGACTACCCGAGTGATGTGTCTCAGCGGCTGTAGCGTTCCTCTTTCCAGGGATCGCCGTCGTTGTGATAGCCGCGTACTTCCCAGAAACCCGGCCTGTCGTGGGCCATGAATTCCAGCCCCCGCACCCATTTGGCGCTCTTCCAGAAGTAGCGCTGGGGCACGACCAGGCGCAGCGGGTGGCCGTACCTGGGGGGCAGGGGTTCGTCGTCGTAGCGGTAGGCCAGCAGCACGTCGTCGTCCAGCAGGGCCGCCAGCGGCAGGTTGGTGGTGTAGCCGTAGTCGCAGTGCACCAGCACGTATTGGGCCTCAGGCCGCGGCTGAACGTGGTTCAGCAGCTCGCCAAAGGGCACGCCCTCCCACACGGTGTCCAGCATGGACCAGCCGGTGACGCAGTGGATGTCAGTCACAATACGCACAGTCGGCAGGGCGAGGACTTCGTCGTAGGTGAAGACGACCTCCTCTTCCACCAGCCCGAAAAGCCGCAGATCCCACGTTGCCGGATCGAAGCGGGGGATGGGGCCGTAGTGCAGCACCGGCAGGCGGCTGACCAGTCGTTGTCCTGGCGGAACGCGGTTGTCAGGATTCAGCTGGGCGTGCAATGCGTACACGTCCATGACCTTGCCGCCCGGCCGCACGGTTTCTTTTTCCAGTCGCATCCCCACCTTGGCCGCCACGCGTGCTGATGCAGCATTCTCGGGGTCAATGAGCGAGATGAGCCGGTTCAGGCCTCGCTGCTGGAAGGCATGATCTCGGATGGCCGACGCGATCTCGGTGGCGTATCCCTTTCCCCAGACGTGCCGGGCAAAGACGTAGACCAACTCGATCTCTTGCTGGCCGTCCACTTCTTTTTCCAGGAGACCACAATCCCCGATGACGTCGCCTGTGGACTTCTCGACCACCGGCCACAGGTCGAAGTCCTCTTGACCAGCCCTCGCATCCTCCTCAAGGCTCTGGCGGATCTCTTCTTGATGGCGCGGGCCGCCCATGTAGCGGGTCACATCGGGGTCTGACCATATCCTGGCCAGGGCTTGGGCATCGGAGCTCTGCAATGATCTCAGGTGCAATCGCTTGGTTTCGATGTGCATGCTCTGTGGGTTCTCGTGGGCCGCAAAACGATGAGCGAATCTGACCACAGAGAGCACCGAGTACGCAGGGGCCTGGGAAGTGTCCTCCGCGCGCTCTCCGCTCTCGGCGGTCGTTAGACCATCATCGGTTACCCCTCGAAGAAGGGCATCTCCTCGCTGTCCCACCAGGTCTGATTGTTCAGCAGGTAGTCGCGGGAACTCTGCAGCAGCACGTAGTGCTTGTTCTCCTCGCCAGCTAGCATCTCGTAGGCTTCCCTGGCGGCCGGGTCACTCTGCTCTGCGGCGGACGTCTTGTAGAGATCGTAGGACATCTGCTCGGTCTCCAGGGCGAATTCCAGCGCTGCCAGGTCGTTGTCCAGCGAGGGGACACGGGAGGGCGTGAAGATGGGCATCGGCTCGGGGTACTCCTCGCCGGGCAGGTCCGGGTTGGCGGGGTCGAAATCCATTTCCTGGTCGAGCGCCTGGGCGGGGTCAATCCAGCCTTGCCCCGATTCCAGGGCCTTGTACTCGACCAACAGCAGATGCAAGTGCTTCCCTTCGTCGGCTGCCAGGCCGCGGAACACCTCTTTGCCTCTCTCACCGACGGCCCGTTCGGCCGCGTCGGTGTAGAACCTGTAGCCGTTGCGCTCGATCTGCATGGCGCGGCGAAGAACGCCCAGGGGGCTGCTCCAATCCATCGCTTCCATCGCTTCCATCGCTTCTTCTGCCTCCAGTGATTTGAGTGTGTCGGCCAGTTGCCGCAGGTGCGATTTCTCTTCGTTAACGATGCGCATCAAGGTCGCTTTGTCGGCTTCGGACACCATGTCGCGCAGATCGTAGAAGAACAACAGGGTTTCCTTCTCGAAGCCCATGGCCATGCGCAGGGCCTCTTTTTCGTCGGCGACCTGCTCGGCCAGGGCCAGCGCTTTGTCCTGGCCCTCGAAGAAGACGCTCTGGATGGTGGCCTGCAGGTACATCAGATACTGAGTCCATTCGTCCGGGAGCATCAGCGGCTTATCCCAGGCGGTCTTGGATAGCTTCTGAAAGGCCGTGTAGTGTTGCACCTCGGCGTCGGCCAAATCCTCGAAGAGAGCCCGGATCTGGTCTGTTTGAGCCTTCTTGGCCACGGCGCGGTAGAAGGCCTCGCCGCTCTTCTCCAGTTCCAGGGCCATCTCCACGACATCGGCTGCCTGAAAGATGGGCATGTTTGCCTCCTTGTGACTTTGTGACTTTGTGACTTTTCGAACTGTATGGGGTGTGCGGGCGGCGCCTTACCGAGAGCCTACGCGGGGGTCGGGGTTGCCCGATTCCGGCCCGCCGCATTCCGGCGTGTAGCAGGTGGCGTCTATGAAGACGCACTTCTCCTTGCAACTGGGGCACGTCTCCGGTGGCGTCTCCGCCTGGAACGTGTACCCACACTCCGAACACTTCCACCACGGGTTGACTTCTTTCATCGTGTACTCTCCTGTTGCACCTGGTAAATCGGTAGCTTGGGAAACTGGTAGATTGGTGCGTGGACAGGCTTTCTGTCCCAATCTACCAACTCACCAGAATCGCTCGAAACGGTCGCGGTCGGCTTTACAGATGGGACACTTGAGCGGCGGCTGGGGCCGGGCGCACAGGTAGCCGCAGACCCTGCAACGCCAGACGGGGATGCCGCCCGGTGTGAAGCCTACGAGTTCTTCTTCGTGCTCACCGGCTGTTGGCTGGGGTTCGCTGCCGCGCCGTTCCGGCACGGGCTGCGCCTGCTTCTCGCCGCGGGCGATCTCCTCGGAGACGTAGAGGGCGCAGTAGCAGGCCCCGTACTCGCCCAGGTCGGCGTCGCGGTAGTCACAGGGGCAGATGATGTCCAGGTCCTTCTCTCTGATCCCTTCGGCCAGCCGGCAGGGGCAGGCCTGGTAACCGTAGCGCGCCTCGTTGGCCAGGAGCCCTTCCATCAGATCGAGGACGAACTCGACGTCGGGATTGAGGTAGTAGCCCGCCGCTTCCCCTTCACTCTTCAGCCGCTCGTACAGATCCAGCGCTGCCTGATCCCTCATAGTCCCAATACCTCTTGCAGTTGGTCTTCGCGATAGCCAATGACGGCTATGCTGTTGTCAACCACCACTGTTGGGAAGGAAGCACGCGGATTCCAGCGCATCACTTCCTCTATGACCTGCTGTCGCTCGGCGCCTGTCAGGTGGTCCACGTAGATCAGCTCGTAGTCCACGCCGTGGGCGTCGAGGAATCGTTTAGTCCTTTTGCACCACCCACAGGTGCTCAGGCCATAGAATGTAACCTTGTGCATCAGATCTCCTCAATAATCAATCAGCAACCTTCTGAAGCGCGGCCAATGCTTCGCCGCGTCGGGCCAGATTGTCCAATGTTTCCTGGCGCAGTCGCCGCACCAGGGCCTCTTGCGTCCTCACCCAGGCCTCGTGCGTGGGGCACTCGGCTGTCAGTGCGCATCCCTCAGGATCGGTGACGCAAACGTTGAGGGAGAGGGGGCCCTGCATGGCCTCCAGCACGTCCAGCAGGCTGATCTCCGAAGCAGGCAGCGCCATCTGGACGCCCCCTCCTCTGCCCCGTTTGGTGTTCAGCAGGCCGGCTTTGGCCAACTGGCTGATGATGTGGCGGATCAGGCGCTCCGGGACGAGCTGTTGCCCGGCGATTACCTGGGCCGTCGTCCAGCTTCCGGGCGGCAGCATGGCCAGATGCAGCAAGACCCGAGTAGCGTAATCGGTCTTCCGGGTGATGAGCGTCACGAGATTCCCCTTTCACTCAGGCACAGGTAAATGATATGGCAACAGTAATATTATACCGCGGTTCTGGCTTCCTGTCAAATCGGCTGGGCCATAAGCACAGCGGGGCCGATTCCGGGACCGGCCCCGCAGGTGTTATCTTCACGTCTGCCCAACGGCGGCAGGGAGTTGCTTCTGCTTTGCCAACCTGTCAGCCTTGTCCCTTCAGGTAGGCCTCCATCCTGGGCATGAAGTAGGGGATCACCAGGGGCAGCATCTTGGGCAGCAGGTTCTCCATGGCTGCGGGCATCAGGTCGGGCATCTGCTCCTCCATTTGCTGGGGCATGGGGACGCGCTCACCTACCGCGGCCAGCATGTCAGGCATTACCTTGGGCATCATGCCCGGCATGAGGAGGGGGAAGAGCGTGGGCATCAGCGGCCTCATGATCGCAATCATGCCGTTGCGCACCGGCCCTGGCGCTGCCTTGACCATCTTCATCATGCCCTTGAATGGTTGCGGCATAGCCTCGATCATCTGGGGCAACAGCCCGGCCATGAAATCGGCCATGGGCTCTGGCTTGAGCAGGTTGATCATGGCCTCGAAGACGCCCCACATCTCCAGAGCATACGGCGTGGGGTTGGGATGCTCGACCCCTGCGGCGTCGCAGGCCAGGTGGGCCAGATCGATGATGGGCAGGTCGCGGCCGGTCTTCTGCGCTGTCACGCGGAACTGCACCTCGCAGCAGGGGCAGGAGGTGGCCATCGCCTGGGCGCCGGTGGCTTCGGCTTCCTGCAAGCGCAAATCGCCAATGCGTTTCGCTGCTGGCGGGTCGGCCACCAGGCTCAGCACCGAGCCGCAGCAGTGGGCCTCCTGGCGGTTATGCTCCATCTCCACGAACTCGAGGCCGGGTATCGCCTGGAGCACCTGGCGGGGCGCCTCGTAGATCGCCCCGGCTCGCCCCATGTGGCAAGAGTCGTGCCAGGTGACCTTCATGTCCACGGTGTGGTTGAAGGCCATCTTGCCAGAGGTAATCTGCTCGGCGATCACCTCACTCCAGTGCCTGGCCTCGAAGGGGTAGTCCAGGCCCAGTTTTTCTGCCCACTGGGGGTAATAAGTCTTCCATACCAGCCAGCAGGCGGGGCAAGAGGTGACCACGGTCTTGACGCCGCGGGCCTTCATGGCCGCGATGTTGTGGCGCATGATCTCCTCCCAAGTGTCCCACAGACCGGACACCAACATGGGGATGCCGCAGCAGGCTTCGTCCGCGCCCAGGTAAGTGAACTCAATGCCTGCCTTGATCAGCAGACAGGCGGTGGCCTGGGCGATGTCGTGTTCGACGTACGAGGCGGTGCAGCCGGGGAAGTAGGCGACCTCCGCCTGCTCGGGCAACATGCCCAGCTTGTCTTCAGGCATCCAGCGGGGGCGGTCGACGCGGTAGGCGGCCCAGATGTTGTGCTCCTTGTGCAACGACTGGCGCATGATCTCGAAGGGCGGGAAGGTGAGGCGGTCCTGCTCGTGGATCAGCAAACCGCGCAGCTTGAGCCAACTCGGTTCGATGGGCAGGTCCTCGCTGCAGCGCACGTTGCATAGCTCGCAGGTGGTACAGGCCATGATGGAGTCCACCATCTTCTGGTTCCATTCCACCTTGCCCTCCATGTACTGTCGCAGGAAATACCACTTAGCGTGGGGCGTCTGCGATTCCCAGCCACGGCCATAGTATTGGTCGCATTCGTCCACGCAGTAGCCGCATTGGGAGCAGGCGTAGGCGTACCAGGCTACGTCGTCGGGGATGCCACGACGGCCCTGGCCCTCGATCCGCTCGCCGATGGGTGATTTAGCCGCGTTGCCGAAGGCCCGCACCACCGGCTCGAAGGTCTCGGCCAGGCCCATGAAGGCCGAAAGCAGCGGCCTGCCGTCCAGCACCTTGCCGGGGTTGAGCAACCCCTGGGGATCCACCTGCTCTTTGAACTGCCGCAAGCGGCGCACCCGCTCGGCCCCCAGCACGTTTTCCGCCTCTTTGGCGAAATAGAGCCCGGTAGCATAGGCCCGTCCGCCGTTCTCCTTGGCGGTCCTCAGCACGGTCAGCGCCAGGCCGAAGGCGAAGTTGAAGGTGAACTTGCGTTCGTCGTGCAGGATGAAGCCCAGCAGCGCGACTTCGCCGTTGCCGGCCACCAGCCCTTCCAGCACCATGGGCAGTCCGATGCGGGTTTCGATCCCCCGGAGCGCGCTATCCAGGTTGTCCAGCGGCACCAGGACCTCGGCGGGAGCGATGCTTGGCCCCAACCGCTTGACGTGCATCAGGTTGAAGCGCTCCTGCCATTCGTGCTGCGTGACCTCGCCGTCCAGGAGCTCTCCGCCGCCGACGCTGAGCAAGGCGGGGAGTTGCGCTTCGATTTCGTCGCCGCGCGATGCAGGGGCTACGAAGATAGCCACGTACCCATCGGGGATGGTGGGCCTATGCTCCTCTACGGCGTGACCGTGCTCGATATGTGGCGGCAACTGGTTCTTGAGTTCGGCCATCTTGGGATTGATGAAGTTGACCGACCAGAGGGGCAGTTCAGTCTTTGGCAGCGCTTTCAGCGTGCGCACCAAGCCCTCGGCCGTGCTGAAGCAGGCGCCCCACAGCGCCTCCTCCTCGGCAGTGCGCACCCGAATGGTGACGGCGGTGATGAAACCGGTGATCCCCTCGGCCTCGCTGACCAAGTCCAACTCAGTCCCTTGGAGTTCTCTGAGTTCCCCATTGGGCAGAACCACCCGACAGGAAACGACGTTCTCCCGGAACGGCCCATACTCGTAGGCTCCATAGCCCATGCCGCCTTGGGCCAGCCAGCCGGCCACCGTGGACGAGGGGGCGCTGGAAGGGTAGGTGCGCAGGGCCAGGCCGTGCTTGGCCAGTTCCTTCCCCAGCTTCTCCCAGACCATGCCCGGTTGTACAGTGACGGTCATGGCCTCCGCATCCAGGCTGATGATCTCATTCATCCAGGCGAAGTCCACGACCAGCCCGCCTTTGATCGGCATAGCACCACCGTAGCCAGAGGTGGCGTGGCCGCGCGGCACCAGCGGAACGTCGTGGGCTTGTGCGAACTCTACCAGCTCTAGCACTTGCTCTTCGCTGAGCGGTTGGACCACGCCGGCCGGCAGGGTGTTGCCCACCAGCGGCTTGATCAGACCAGGCAGAGAGCCCACGTCGTGGCTGTAGAAGAGCCGCTCCAGCTTGTCGAAGGCCACCCGCGGGCCGAACTTCTCCCGCAGAGCCTCTTGCAGTCCTGGGGTTAATTCTCGCATGTTCTTCTCTCCGATCTCTATCAGTTGTCGTTCTTGCCGTCGAGCACCACGGCCTCGTACGGGCAGGCGGGGATGCACGCGTAGCAACCGTCGCAGCTCGCGGCATCAATGAATGGCGCTTCATCCCGCTCGAAACGCAGCACCGCCCGGCCGCGGCAGGCGGGGATCACCGGGCAGCGGCGGCAGGCCTGGCACAGCGCCTCGTCAATGGAGGGGATGGGTTTGCCAGCAGGGGAAGCGGGCACGGTTCAGGCTGCCTCCACTGTCATGGCCTGGGCCAGCGCGGCGCGATGGGTCAGGATGTCCGCCATGACCTCCCGCAGCAGTTCCAGTGCTTCGATGATACGCTCGTCCGCCAAGCTGTAGATCACGTGGGCGCCATCTCGCTGTGTGGTGGCCATGTGCCGGTCGCGCAACACCTTGAGGTGCCGGGAGACGGTAGACTGGGGGGCATCCAGCGTGCTGACCAGTTCGCCCACGGCCTTGGGTCCCTCGGCCAGTTCGTAAAGGATGGCGATGCGGCGGGTGTCGGCCAGCGCGCCGCAGATTTCGGCGTGGAAGGCGTTGAGTTCCTCTTGGAGGGGTTTCCGCAATGGCATGATGATAGATCTCCGTTTTCACCATTCCCTATATTCGGATAAGCGGATGTATGAATGATAAAAATTATACCCCATTCCTGACCGGGGATGTATGACGCGCATCATAAATCAGACCACTTCGGCACCGGCAGTACAGCCGTGGGGAACCTCGATCTCCTTTCCCTGTGCTCTTCCTCCATTCTCCACCAAGCTCGATCGGCAGGATCAAATCCAGCGCAAGCGCAGCTACCACGCGCTTGCGCCGTTCACCCCCCGGCCACTGGCGGGAAGAAGGCCACCCGGTCGCCGTCACGAAGCCGGTAGTCGTCGTCCTGATGCCGGTTGTTGACGAAAGATGTCTTCACCTCGCTTTTCGGTACGCCCAGCCGGACCAGCAAGTCGGCCAGCCGGGAACCTTCGGGCATTTGCAAGACCACCGGTTCGCCAACACCCGTTTCGGGGCTGTATTTGCGCAACGTGGCATACAGCCGCACCTCAGCCGTGATCATCCTCTTCTTCACCTACCTTCACGAAATACCACTTGTAGAGCAACTGCATGTCGTCCGGGAAGACCGCCAGGCGGTCGCCGTCCTCGACCCTTCTCGTCAGAGCGGAGTATTGCCAGTTTAGGAAGACGTTGCTCCCCACCTCCTCCATCGGCACGCCCAACCCCTCCAACACTTCCTGGATAGTATCGCCCTCTTGCACCGGCACGTAGATGACGGAATCGCTGGCGGGGTCCTGCTCATTGGCGAAGCGGCGCAGCTTGCCGTACAGGTGGATCTCGATCATGTTCTCCCTCATACTTCGACAAGCTCAGCACAAGGCAAAGCAAGTGGGGATTGGAGCAAGGCAAGCCCCAATCCCCGCTGCAAGACCGTGCGTCGTGCTAGAACCAATGTACCGTTTGGTTAAGCAACGTAGAGGCGGCTCCCAGCCGCCGGCCTGGGGCCGGCTCTTCGTTAACTAAACCGTATTGGGGCTAGAACTCCCAGACGCTGTCCAGTGCCTCATCGGGCACGTCCCAGACGTGGTTGTGGGGAGGCAGCTTCTCGTACTTCATGAACTCTGGCACCCGGTCGTGAATCCTGGTGAAGCCGGCCGCCTCGTTGAAGGCACGCTCCTTCTTGAGGATCTCCTTGCCGATGCGGGTCACGTCATCTGCCGTCCAGTTGGTCCCCAGTAACCCGGCACAACTCTCTATCATCCCTTCAAACCCCTCGGCGATGTCCAGGATGGCGAAAGCGATGAACAGGCAGTAGCCCGTGGCGTCAATGAAGGCAGTGGCGATCTGGTAGTTCCGCGACCACTCCGCCTTTCCCTCAGGGGTCAACGGATCGGCCTTGCCGCCCACGGAGAGGATCTCCGGACAGATGGTGTAGCCAGAGGTGTGGTCGGCGCCCATGGTGGAGGTGGCGTAGGTGACGCCGATGCCCTTGATTGACCGCGGGGAATAGGCGGGCATGTTCTGGCCCTTGACCCCCGGCACGCGGACGACCCCAAAGGCCCGGCCGGTGAAGGCGGCCCCGTTTCCCAGGATGCGGCCCAGCGGCGTGCCCTTGCCGATCTCGTGCATCAGCTCGAGGGCCTTCTGCCCGTCGCCGAACTCGGCCAGGCCGCCTTCCATGGCCACGGCGATGGTGCCGCCAGACTCGATGGTGTCCAGGCCGTAGTTGTTGCACAGCCAAATCAGATCGCCGGTCACGTCCAGGTCATCAATGCCGCAGTTGGCCCCGAAGGCCCAGATGGACTCGTACTCCTGGCAGGAGACGTGCTCGGTGCCGTCGGGCTTGTGCCAGACGTTGGAGCACTGGATGATGCAACCGGGGCTGCAGGGGTGGTTGTAGAGCTCCTTGCCCAGGCGCTCCTTGTTGCCCTCGAAAATCGCCTCGCCGGCGATCTTGGCCGCACCCTCGAAGTAGCCGCTGGAGAAGTTACGAGTGGGCAACCCCCCGGCCTCGTTCATGATGTTGATCAACACCGCCGTGCCGTAGGTGTTAAGGGCTCCCTTGGGCTTGGTGATGGCGTGGCTGCGCAGGGCCTCGGTCAACTTTTTGCAGCCGGCGTTGAAGAGCTCCTTGTCGGCGATGTCCACACCAGGGCCGCCCGCAGCGTCGGCGACGATAAATTTCAGGCCCTTGCTGCCCAGCACCGCCCCCATGCCCCCGCGGCCCGAGTAACGGCTGGGACGACCGTCAATGTCGTTGTAGCACACTCCCGCCATGGCCATCTGGTATTCGCCAGCGACGCCGATGCCCATGATGTCCGCCTTCTTGCCGAAGCGATCGAAGAGCTGGGGGTAGACCTCGTAGAGGCCCTTGCCCACGTACTCGTCGGCGGGGAGAAGCTTGGCCTCATCCTTGGTGAGGTGCAGGAGCCAGAACTTGCCCTTCTCCTGCGGCTGGCCTTCGACGATGATGGCCTTGAGGCCCAGGCGGGCCGCGCTTTGGGACCAACCAGTCCCGGCGTTGGTCTCCTTGATGGTGCCGGTGAGCGGCGATTTGCCGCCTAAGGAGACGCGGGCGCTGGTGGGGGCGTTGGTGCCGCTGACGATACCTGGAGCCAGAACGACCTTGTTGTTGGGCCCCAGGGGGTGGCAGGTGGGCTCCACCTCATCGGCCACGATGGACGAGGTGAGCCAGCGCCCACCCATCAGCTTGTACTTCTCCGGCACGTCTTCGTACGCGGCCGTCAGATCAGTCATATTGACTCGTAGGATCTTGCTCATCTTTGAACACCTCCATAAGCATTAAGATTTTTATAGAGACATTTGCGACTTGCCAACGATTATCACGACTCCACATCACCTCCTCTCCGTCCTCAACCAAAAAGGAGAGCCATGATCTGGCCTTGTACCAGATGAGGGATCTCCTTTCCACGCTGGGAGGCACAGCCGTTTCCCGCTGTACCCTATCGGCTATGGCGCATAGGTCTTCCCGTAGCAGCCATAGCTCGGAGACAGAACCTTATGATGGTGTCACAGAACAGCTTGCGGACAAAAGGAGTTGCCGTAAGCAAATTATACATCCATCCCCGCTAATATGCAAGCCAGCTACGTAGGGCTATTCAGTTCTCCACCTGCAAGCGAGCGAACGCTGGTTGAGTAGTCGAAGACGTATCGAAACCAAGTGAGCGGGATTGTCCACGTGCTGCGCTTGGCCTCGATACGTCGCTTCCCTCCTACTCGGCCGGCGCTTTTCCGGAAAACTGAATAGCCCTGTCTTTCTGAGAGGTACAGAAGGCCGCATACTCCCGCAGCAACGCCGACTCGTATTGCTCCTCCATGAAGGGGCCACGTAGTTGCGCATCTTCACCATGGACAGCAGTTCCTCGGCAACCTCGCCCTCTGGTTTGCGTCCCATAACGTAGAGTTGCTCGAAGATCTGCTTCAAGCCCACGATGCCGACGGAGATGCCCCTCTCGTCAAGAGGCACTGAGGTCACTTCGGCATCTCCACTGCAGCAACTGCCTATCCTCGTCCTCATCATCGGCTTCCTCTACTTGGCCGGAAGGCGCTCAGGATAGTGCGCGGCGGGAAAGTGATGGCCTTGGGCTTGCAGATGGTAGCACATGAACTGCACCCCACCACGCACTTGAACGGTTCCACCACCTCGACCTTACCATCGGTGGTGGGGACTAGAACGCCGCACTTGCATAACTGGAGACACACGCCGCACCCGTCGCACAGTTCCGCCGCTATCATGGGGTACCAGGGAATGTGCTCACGCGGGTGGCCGCGCCATGTGCCGTAGTTGACCGGCGACGGCTTGCCGCCACCCGCCCGCTGGTCAGCGTATTTGCGGTACTCGCGCAGCAATGCCTGGGCAAAGTCCTCAATCGCCGCTTGTGGAATGTAGTTATGTGCCTGGGCGCGCTTGACCAACTCCGGCCCCAGGTCCGCTTCGTCCGGTCTGCGTCCCTGCTCGTACAACTCGTCGAACAACTCGTCCAGCCCGTGCATCCCGGCCGGCAACCGTCTCACCAGGATCTGACGGTAGCTCAGTTTCGCCATACCTGCCTCATTTGCGTGATCTTCCCACCGGGAAGATGGCATCCTCCGCTCATCAGTCGCCTTCGAAGTAGTACAGCGAGGGGATTTGTTCCAACGCGAACCGCAACGCCGGTTTGACCCGCTCGTAGGCCCAGACGACCTCCGCGTCCCTCAATGACGGGTTGCCCAGCAGGTGTTTGACCAGCCGGAAGGCATTGACGCCGCCTCCCACGTCCTCGCCCCGGCGCAACAACGCGCCGATGGTCTCCTCGACAAAGGCCGGGGTCAACTGGCGTTGAAGCGCCTCAACCTGCTGTCTCAACTCTTCATATGCCACAGCGCTCACCTCCTTGCACCGTCAGAGATTTCTCGGAAAGTCATGCGGGAGCGTTTTTGAGGGGTAGTAGGCCAATCGTATTGGCCGTCTTGGGCCGAAAAACGCCCAACATGGTTGGGCTTCTACCCTTTTCCGAGAAAGTTGCTTCTCGATAAGGGCATGGTTCAGAATCCCGGGAAGTTAGATTAACACTTTGTTTTACGGTGCAGAAGTTGAAACCCAATATCTCTCAGGAATTCAAGGGGCAAGTGCTTCATTTGGCGCAAAACGAGCTCAAAAAGGCGTTGAGAGCCCTCTCAATGACCGTTTTCAAGCCATCTGGCCCAGAGAAAATCCGAGTCGTTGGATAGCCCGCGAGAAAAGTGTTAATCTAACTTGAGCCATGCCCTCGATAAGTGATGCGGGCCCCTTTTTTGAGGGGTAGTAGGCCAATCGTATTGGCCGTCTGGGGCCGAAAAACGCCCCACTCGGTTGGGCTTCTACCCTTTTCCGAGAAAGTTGCGCCACTCCCGCCGGCCGATGGCGGGCATGTCCGCCGGAAGCAGTTCGGCCAGCCGCGCCCAGTGCCCTGCGTACTGGGGCTCGCGCAGCTCCGGGCAATCCTCCAGCGCCACCTGCCCCATCACCAGTTTGCAGGCGAAGGTGTAGCAGGTTGGCTGCTCGCAGGCCCGGCAGTTGGTCTGCGGCAGCAGTTTGTAGACCTCTAGCGGCCCCGGTCTCCGGTGCATCTCGTAGTCCGGCTCAATCTCCTCTCACCGCGCCCAGGTTCGATTCACCAGGTTCACCAACTCCCGTGCCACCTTCTGCGCTTGCGCCCGGTCCTCAAGATAGCCGCAAGGCAGGACTGTGGCTCAGGACGCCGATGCTCGTCTCCAACGTGGCCAGAAGTTTGCCCTTTTCTCGATCACACTATCCACTCGGGGCCATTGTTTGAGCCCCTCTCGTTTTGTTCAGTCACTTCTCACCTCTGTCTCTGCTCTCACGGACCGCCGAATCGGCAAGCCCTTCCCATCCCAGAAGCCCCTTTTGCTCAATGCCTTTCCTAAGAAAACCAGGCCTAGCATGACCGGCACTTCCCAAAACAGGCCCATCGTGGTCCCCAACGCTGCATACGAACCCACGCCATACATGGCTACCGCAGTCGCAATGGCGATTTCAAAATGGCTCGACGATCCGATGATGACCGTGGTAACGGCTTCTCTGTACTCTAATCCAAAGGTTTTGGTGATCAGGAGATTGAATCCGACCACAATGACAAAACCGAGCAATAGAGGGACCGAGACCAACAACAACTGATCAAAGTGATCAATCAAAACCTGTCCGTTTAGCGAGAAGAGCACAATGAGCGTCATCAGAAGAGCCCCAATGGCGATCTTTCCGACTATGGGGCGATACGTATTCTCGAACCAGGTTTCTCCTCTGGCGCTAATCAGGATCCTCTTACTGATGATTCCGAGAAACAATGGAATCCCGATAAAGACAAAGGTGGAAACAGCCATAAGCACCCGGTCTATGGGGATGTTCTGAATACCTGTCAGTAGCGAAACAATCGGAACGTAAAGCACCATGATGGTGACAGTGTTCAGGCTCGTGTTGATCACGTTTTGCTCCTGGTTTCCTTCGGCTAGCTTGCCCCAGACGAGGACCATCGCGGTACATGGACTCGAGCCCAGCAAGATCACGGCCACAATAAGCTGCTCGTTACCCCTCAAGAACAGATACGCTAGCCCTGCCGCTACTAAGGGCGCGACCACCCAGTTTGAAAACAGGCTCAGTATGATCGGCTTGGGATTGTTCTTCAGCTTCTTCAGTTCGGATACTTGCAGATTCAGCATGGCCGGATACATCATCAGAAACAAAC
>JACKQG010001663.1_pt1 | contig 17782 bp, 12 predicted proteins | sample 8237621 | NCBI WGS metagenome assembly JACKQG01 (sample SAMN15677084, study PRJNA649215) | marine metagenome | biome: marine; feature: Black Sea; material: saline water; isolation source: suspended particulate matter (SPM) from the Black Sea western gyre | collected 2013-06-09/2013-06-10 | depth...
GAGCGCAACAAGAGAAGAGAATTCGACACGCCACCAAAGACAAACTCAACGCCAAAAAAGCACGAGCTTCCCGGCTTAGTTCAACTCTCTAATTAGCCTGCGGAGGAAGCGGCGCTATCTGACCGCCATCCTGCAGGATATCGTGTGTGCTTCTGAGGGGGATGCTAGCCGTTAAGTCGTGCCGTGTCAAGTGTTTACGAGACGAAAGCTCCATTGTCCTTCGCGTGATATCCGGACATGAGATTGCAGGATATCGCGCTGCGCCTTTGCGCGTTATCCGACGGCGAGTGTCCCGGCGCGTTAACCGGCGCGCACACGCCGCATAACGCGCGAACCACGCTGGTCCGTCGCTTACCGTAAGTCCCCTGCGATCATGGACTTGGACGAAAGAAGTGAAAGTCCGCTGTGCGCGCTATCCGGCGCGGCTTCGCAGGATAACGCGCGGAAATCGGAACCAGGCAAAGGGCGATGAACGCGTTTCTGACGCACCTGGCGGTCGAAGCAAGGTAATGAGTTCGACGCAAAACCAAGCGTCACGATCTATCTGCTCGTGATGAATAAACCGGGCGTGGCGGTCAACAGCCCGGTTCTCGAAACGACTGCGCAAGGCGAAGCCCCGATTTGGCGCACCGAAGGGGCAATTCGGACTTCGCCTTGCAGCGTCACTCATCATCGGCCGGCCTCGGCTCCTCCACGACCAAGGGCGGTCGACCGTACCGGCGACGCAGTCGATTCACACGGTCGAAGATGCCCGGTTTGCGGAGGATGGCTCGCTCCAGGCGCCTTTTGCCTGGGAAGTCGAGTAACGCTAGGCCAATCAGGATTGTCAGAACACCTTGGCCAGGAAAAAAGCATAGGACGATGCCGACGATGATGAGCGCTACGGCGCCGAGGTTCTTCAGGATGACTCCCGACCACCGCAGGACTGGGTGATGGTCGATCCACAAGTCGCGATTGTGGCTGTCCAGGAAATAGGTCGCCGGCAGTCTTATCAAAAGAAAGCCGATCACAACGATACTGAAAACGAACGTCCCGGCGAACAGGCCCAGGGCGCTGAGTATGTATCCCCAACTGAGATCAACAACGCCTTGGATCAACGGAATGGCTCCCGAGATCTACGAATCGTGTTTCGCTACTTGACCGCGTTTTCCGTTCCCTGCATGACGTTCAATGCGCGGTTTGCCACCCGGACGACATATTTGTTCTGTTTGTCTTTTAATGCTTCCTTCAACGCGGGAATGGCTGGACGCGCTTTGTCGCCAATGCTATCCAGCACGATAGCGGCGTTCAGTCGGACCCATTCGCCGTCGCTGCCCAATTCGTCGATCAGCACGGGTAACGCTTTGTCCTCGGAGTCCATGATGCACAGAGCCCGCGCCGATGCGATCCGAACACTGGGCGAAGCGTCTCGCAGGGCGTCCAGCAGCCGGTCCTTGGCTGCGACGGCTTCGGTGCCAAGATTGCCAAGCCCAATGGCTGCCCAGTAACGTACCGCCGCATCTTCGTTCGACAGAGTACGGACGAGTTGCGGCAGGGCGTCAGTGCCTTCGAGGGCCAGCGAAGCCGAGTCGCGGAGTTGCTGCATCAATGTTCTCCCGCCTGTCTGGCGAAGAATGCCGAAGCGATTGTTCAGACGCCGCTCGCGCTCGACGATCTCCGGTTCCGGCATCAGACCCAAGTCCTTGGTTTCCAGCACCCATTCCAGATGCGCCTTGCGCATCCGCGTCAAGATCTCTTGGTGGTTCGGCGAATCAGCCAGGTTGTGAAGTTCGTGTGGATCTTTCTCCAAATCGTACAGTTCCTCGACGGGCTTGGTGGGCGCCATGAACAACTGCGCCGCTGGCGGGAGGTCGCCTTCGGCATCAACACGGCGGATTTCGCGCATCGTGGCGCCTTTCTCGGGTGTGTTCATGTACTGGTAATAGGTCTTGAACGGCTCATAGTTCCGAAGGTATTTGTACCGCTTGTCCCGCACCGCGCGGATGATATCGTAGCGTTCGTCCATGCGATCGCGTGCCCCGTATACGAATTGACGCTGTGGCGTCAGTTTATCGCCCAGAAACGCTCGACCCTGCATGTGATTAAGGATTTCGATTCCCGCCAGATTCAACATCGTCGGCGCCAAGTCGATCAAACTGACCAGTTCGTCCGTGACGGTTCCGGGCACTCCTTGTCCGCTCTGCCGAAGCGGTTCCGGAATTCGGATGATCAGCGGCACGTGCATGCCCGAGTCGTAGAGCCAACGTTTGGCACGCGGCAGACCGACACCATGATCGGACCAGAACAAGACGATGGTGTTATCCGCCAGGCCGTCCTCCTCCAACTGCTTCAAGAGGCCGCCTGCCCAGCGGTCCATTGCGCTGATTACGTCGTAGTAGCGTTTCCAATCCTCGCGCACGACCGGCGTATCGGGATAATACGGCGGCAGCGTAAGTTTGCCGGGGTCGTGCAAGTGGCTCGGCGGCAAGCCTTTGGTCACGCTTTCGTACTTGCTGGTGCTGGCGATGCCGCTTTCATGACAGCCCGTGTAGTTGAAGACTGCGAAGAACGGTTGATTCTTGTCCTTCCGTTTTCGCCAGTGGGCCTTGCCGCTCGATTCGTCCCAGGTTTCTTTTGGGGTGCTGACCAATTGGTAATCGGTCTTCGAGTTGTTCGTGCAGTAGTATCCGGCTTCACGCAGATACTGAGGAAACAGCTTCACGTGGTCCGGCAACCGAGCCTTGCACCGCATGTGATGCGTCCCCAGGGTCGTTTGATACATGCCCGAGATGATGGCCGATCGGCACGGGGCACAGACGCCGGCGGTGACAAACGCGTTTTCGTATCGCATGCCATTCCGGGCAAGCTGATCCAACACGGGTGTGGCGGCCTGTGGATCGCCATAGCACCCCAAATGCGGGCCGATGTCCTCGCAGCTTAGCCAAAGGATATTCGGCCGTTCGTCGGCCGACAGCGTCGAGCAGAAGTGGGGCAGGAGCCCTGCCGCCAAGAGAACCAACAACGGGAACGGATTCAACAAAGAGATGCGCATGATACTACTCCTCCGTATGGCGTGCCTTTCTCTGACATTCTGCTATCAGAACTCAGCGATGTGAAGGGGAGGAGCAGCGAGGACTGCGGATGCGACGAACCACTCTCTAATCAGGAGCCGGTGGAGAGCACGGAGGTTCACTCCTTCGCCCCGTGCTCGACCAAGAGCTTGATTGTACGCCTCTGAAGGCTCCTTCTGTTGCCGCCGGACACACCGGTCGCTGCCTTGACAAGGTCGATTGGTGTTCTTCCGCTTGCGGTCTTGGCGTTGGCATCCGCGCCTTTCGCGATCAGCAGTGCGATCATGTCCAGCCTGAAGTGTTTTGCCGCGGCGTGTAGGAGTGTGAGGCCCTTTCCATCATCCTCGTTGGCCGTGACATTGAAGTCGGCGCCTTCGGCCAAGAGCAGCTTGACGGCCTCTGTATTGCCCTTGGCGGCGGCGGCGTACAGGGCGGTGGCGCCGTTGTCGGCCCTGGCGTCAACGTCTGCGCCCGCGGCAATAAGGACCTTAATCGTCGCCGTGGGATCGGTGTTGTAGTCCGAGACTTTGGAATACGTGCTGGCGGCGCCGTAGTGCAGCGGCGTGCGTCCTTTTCCGTCTCTTGAGTTGACGTCGGCCCCTTCGGCAATCAATATTTCGACCAAACGTGGCTCTCCAGATGCGGCCGCAGGATGGATGGGCAGTCGTCCTTTTTCGTCCCTTGCGCCGATATCTGCTCCGTGGGCAATGAGGATTGCGGCACCGGTTGGGTCAGCACTGTGCAACGCCGTGGCTCCGTAGCGGTCCCTTGAGTTCACGTCTGCGCCGTGGGTGATAAGCAGCTTGATTATCTCGGACCTGTCCCATGAGACCGCATCGTGCAGTGGCGGTCGGCCACGCATCCATTCGAGTGGCCGCGTTCCGTCGTTACCGGCTGGGGCGTTGACCGTCGCCCCATGCTCCAGAAGCAGTTTTGCCACTTCCGTGTGACCTCGTACGGCAGCCCACTGCAAGGGCGTCCGGCCACACAATCCCTTTGCGTCGGGATCGGCGCCGTGTTTCAGGAGCACGGCCGCCGCGTCGCGGTGCCCGTAGCGGACCGCGCAGCCCAGAGGTGTGATCGAGCGAATGCCCTCGCCGGAGGCGGCATTTGCAGCGGCGCCTTTCGAAAGCAGGAACTCGACCATGCCTTTGTCACCGCGCTCGGCGGCCTTCTGCAAGACCGTACGGCGGCGCGAATCTACTGCCTCTATACCCGCTCCGCTGTCCAGCAAGAATTCAATGACCTGCCGCTGGCCACCCAGGGCAGCAAGAACCAGTGGCGTTTGTTTGTCGTTGTCCCTCGAATCCACGTCGGCGCCCTGTTCGACCAGCTTCTTTACCTCTGGCAGATCCCCCGTGAAGGCAGCGAAATGCAGGGCGGGAAAGGTGACCGCCGCACCGTTCTCAAGCATTAGTTCAGCCATCTGCCGGTCGCCGGCCATGATAGCCTCGTACAGGGCTTTTCGATCGGCCTCGGCACCGGCGGCGATCAGCAGCCGGGCAATTTCAAGGTGACCGCCGGACGCGGCCTTCATCAGCGGCGTCTGGTGACTTGATCCCTCTGCATTTACATTGGCACCAGCCGCGACGAGCAGTCTTGCCGCTTCGAGGTGCCCGGCGCTAACTGTCCGGCCAAGCGGCGTTCGTCCGTTGCCAACCGTGTTGACCTCGGCACCAGCATCCAAAAGGATCTTGACCGTCGGCGCATGCCCGTTCTCGGCGGCCAGGCTCAAGGGCGTATAGCCGAGGTTGCTCTTTACCTTTGCGTCTGCGCCCTTGGCGATCAGGAACGTGACAAGATCGGCATGGCCGTTAGCCGCCGCGTGAAACAGCGGCGTCTTGTACCATATGTCCTTTGTTTCAATCGTGGCTCCTTTGGCCAGCAGCAATTCGACCATCTCCTTGTGGCCGGCATGGGCAGCGACGGCCAAGGGCGTGCGACGGTAGCCGTTCTTCGCCTCGATATCCGCGCCGGTGGAGATCAGCCGATTGGCGAGATCCCCGTGGCCGTTCTGGGCCGCCCAATAAAGGGACTTGTCAGGCTTTGGCTGAAGTCTGGCTGCGGCCTCGTCAACTGGCTTCGCGGGCTTGTCTTCGATGACGGGCCTCGCGGGGCGGGTTTGGGCTAAGGCAACGCCGAGCCCGATGCTTGCCGTTGCCAGACCCACAGCCACAAGCCAAAGCAGGCCGGCTCTTGGATTGGGGCATCTGCCTGCCAGGACGCGGCGAACCCTTGCGGCCAAGCCGCTTCTGCTTCGGAGAACGGCGGGGATGAAGGCCATCTGGCCTTGGGGCGCGAGGTCCAGGAGTGATTCGGCGTAGTCGGCACACGGGCGTCCGCAAGCCAATACCCAGTCGTCGCAGGCTCGCTCACTCAGAGTCAGCAAGTGTCTCCTTGCCCACCACAGGAGGATCTGCCAGGGCAGAAGACAGACGGCCAACTCGGCCAGCAGGCCGGCAACGTGGTCTCGGCGTTTGTAGTGCGCCAATTCGTGGCAGAAGATGCTGACCCAGTCGATTCCGTCGTGGTTGCCGTCGACGGGGGGAAGTAATAGAGCGGGCTCCGAGTTCCAGCACCAGATCATTGGGCTATGGACGCGCTCGTGGGCCAAGAGGCGGACCGATCCACCGATTCCGACCTCGGCGCCTGCAAGGTGGGCGGCTTCGCGGACATTTTGCCAATCGGCGGGGACGGCGGATTTTGCCAAGCGGACGCCCATGGCAAACTTGAGGACCAGGCGCAGTGCGAGCATCGCACTCACGGTCACCCAGGCAAAGAGGAGAACCGTGCGCCATGGGAATTGTCTGCTCTCGGATGGCGTCGGGAGCGGAGCGGAGTATCTGTCAGCCCGCGGGCTGGCTGGCTTCACTTCAACACCCTCGGTTTCCACAAGTGAGACAGACCTCAAGGAACGGTCTGTCCTCGACTCAAGGTGCATGGGCGCAGCCTTCGTGATATCGAGCCGAGGTGAAGCGGACAGATTGACCGCGATAGGTTCTGCGGGCGCGGCGATCGCGACCGGCTCGGCCGCAAAGAGTCCGAGTCCAAGATACCTGACCGATACGGTCGCCAGGGGCACGACGACGGCGGCGACGATCGCCAGGAGCAGAACGTGATGCGCTCTTGACGGGCGACGTACGAATGCGAAAGCGGCAACGAGGCCCATCGTAGTGAAGGCCGCACTCTGCCAAAGGAAGGTCCACAAGAGAGCGTTCTCGGTCAGGATCTGCCGTATCATTTCTTGCCCTCCTTTCGCTTCTGGTTGATCAGTTTGCGCAGTTCCGCCAGCTCGGAATCGGTCAGCTTGCTTTCGCGCATCAAGTGTTGGAACATCAGGACGGCGTCGCCGCCGAACATCCGGTCGACGAACCCGCGTACGGACCGTGCCCCGGCCTCTTCACGCGTGCGAGTGGGCTCGTAGACGTAGCTCTTGCCTTCGGTACGGTGGCGGAGCCAGCCGGCCTTCTCCAGCTTCTGCATAGTCGTCAAGACAGTTGTGTACGCCAGCTTCCTCGTGCGAGTGAGTTGCTCGCGGACCTGGTGGACGCTGGCCTGATCGAGGTCCCAAACGATCTCGATGACCGCCCGTTGAAGCTCGCCCAAATCGTCAAGTGACTTCTTGCTCACGCATGATCTCCGTATATCAGATTCAATGGTTATTTTGTTACTACGAACAAACGTACTATAGTTGATAGTAGATGTCAATAGGGCGCAGCCAGTAGTTTCTGCGCACGCCGTGTTCGGCTTTGAACTCGAGTGTGAGAACCCTTCGAGGGGCGGCAGATTGTTCGGTCCTTGAAGGCGGCATGAAAGAAACACATGTACAAGCAGTCGAGGTGAAATCTGGGCAAACGACGAATGGCCTTTGGGCATCAATATTCAGACGATTCGGCCGAATTGACGCAAGATGTTTCATGCCAGCGATTTGTGGCGGGAAGATAGTGCCGCGGGCCCGATCTGGGCAAGAAAGCGCTTGACCAATCCGGTTTTGGCTCGTCTGGCAGGTTAGAATACTTGGCAGCGCGATGAAAAGGTTGCTCGTTTAACCGCAAGTCGGAGGCGTGCGCGTCCGATCCCGCGCACGCCTCCGACTTGCGGTTAAACGAGTGGGCGAGCTAGGCGAGCCGGGATTCGACTCAGCACGGGCGGCCAAGTGCGGTGAGAACTCTGCTGGAAGAACACGTTCCGCGCGTATGGCGTTTCGCGCTGCGGTTGACCGGAGACCGTGACCAGGCGGAAGATCTGACGCAAGAGACCTTGCTGCGGGCGTGGCGACACCGTCGTCGTCTCCGCGACCCAAACAAGACGCGGGTTTGGCTGTTCAAGATCGCCACCAACTTGTGGCGTGATCAGGCGCGCCGCGCAAGACGCCACTCGGAAGAGACGACCTCGTCGGCTGACGAACTGCCAAGCTCGAACATGCCGCCCGAACAACATGTGATCGACCGGGAAGACGTCCAGCGGACCTTGGACGCGATGGATGGCCTGCCGCCACGGCAACGCGAGGTGCTGTATCTTCACGCATGCGAAGGGCTTTGCCTTGCAGAGATCGCAGACGTGCTCGATATCAGTTCCGATGCAGTCAAAGCCAGTCTGTCCCTGGCGCGAAAACGAATGCGCCGACAACTCGATGATCTGTGTCCGGACCGCTTCCCTACGGGATGAATCACCGCAATGAATGCTTCACGATGCGATCAACTCGACGATTACTTCGCTGGCTGGCTGTCCGAAACCGAGGCATCGGACTTTGAAGCACACCTGGCCGACTGTGCAGTCTGCCGGAGACAACTGGATCAGCAAAGGCGAATTGACGGTCTGCTCGCCCAAGCGGCCGGACGGCTCGAACCGGTTCCACACGGGCTGGTCGACCGTCTCGAGTCGCAGATCCGGTGTTTCAGTCGTCGCCGGACGGTTCGAACGGCCTGGGGTCTCTCGGCGGCTGCCGCGATGGTGCTGCTGGTCGGCGTGTGGTTACACATTAGGAGGCCAGAAGGCCCGCAACCGGCCCCCAAGAGGCAAGACGAACCCATGATCGTCCAACAGGACGTGAGGCCGCCCGCCCAGGACGCCTCGGACGCCGAGCCGCTCGTGCAGGTTAGGCCTTCCGATCCGTCGGCGGCGATCTTGATTACCGAGCAAACTCAAAACCCGAACGTGACTATCGTCTGGTTTCACCCTACGGTGAAGCCGGCTCGCCGCCCCAACGGCGCCGATACAAATTGACCCTTTTACCCCTAGGATAGGAGGAAACGATGATGCGTTGTACCAATTCACGGTTTGCGGTCGGGCTTGGACTGTTGGCAAGTCTCGTCGGCGTGTTTTGCCTGTCGGTCGGCCCGGCAGCGGCGGCAGACGCCACACTTCCCGATCCTTATGCGGTCGCGTCTAAGAAAGCCGCACCGAAGGACGAACAGAAACTCCTCGTAGTTTACCCTCTGAGGCATGTGGACGGCCAAACCGTTCTCACGACGGTGCCGCAGGTCTTTCCAGATGCCACGGTTACGTTGGATTCCAGGACCAACCGGGTGCTGGTGCACGCCTCACGGTCGGGGCACGCAGTCGTGGAAGAACTGATCAAAGCACTCGATGTCCCGCCCGAAGCCGGCGAGAAAAAGGAGGAACAGAACACCCTCGAGGTCTACTCTCTGAAGTACGCGGACGGTCAGACCGTTGTCATGATGGCGGCGGAGGTCGTTCCGGATGCCATGATGACGTTGGACAGCGACAGCAAGCGACTGATCGCATACGCATCGGCATCGGAACACAAGCGCCTGAAGGAATTCATCCAGCAGATCGACATCGCGCCCGAGTCCGGCGGGGGCGACCAAATCAAAGTGTTCCAACTCGTCCATACCGAGGCGGCATGGATCGCGCAGGCCGTGTCGGAAATCATCGACACGGAAGGCGTGAAGATGGCCGTCGATTCAAGAACCAATTCCATCCTGGCGGCCGGACCGGAGCGTACGCTAGAGGGGGTCGAAGCATTACTGATGCGGCTGGACCAGGAATCGCCGGGACGCAAGTCGGAGGAGGCGTTTCGCGTGCGCATCGTCTGGTTTGCGGAGGGATCGCCGGGAAACGATACGGCCAAGCTGGACAAGGACCTGCAGGCGGTGCAAGCTGAACTGTCCCGGATTGGCATAGGGCCCATTCGCTCGGTGGGGCAAGTGATGGTCAACACCACATCCGGCGGCGAATTCCAAATCGGATGCTCGGCCAAGTTGGGAGACGATCTAGCCGATCTGAAAATCAGCGGGGCACTCGACATCATGGAGCAAAAGACGCCCCTTTTGAGAATCGAGATCAACGCCATGGCGGAGCACAAGGCCGGAGACGGTGTCGCCCGAGGCAGCGCAATTGTGCGGCTGGTTGAACTCAGTACAGAGATTGCCGCACCTCTGGGGCACTGCGTCGTACTGGGTGTTACACCGGTACAGGAAAAAACGTTGGCCTTCGCCGTGCAGGTCCAGTCTGACGACGGTTGATCCGCGCAACCCTCCATGGGGCAGCGCACGTTCTCCCGCCGCTGCCCGACACGAATTGGCGCTGGTTCTTTGGTTCGCCTCGACACAATGCAGGCCTCGTTCGCCGCCCGTAACCATTGACCGACTGCGCCACATCGCCCATCATGATTTCAGTCGGCCTTTGTTTTCGTCGACATCTCGCGGAATCCGTTGGCCTAGTTTGAAGAGGAACCAGAAGATGCATTCTTTGTGTGGAGTTTGTGGTCGCAGATCCGTTAGTCTTCCGTTGGTCGTGCTATTTTCTCTTGGCTGGTCGGTATCCGGAGGTTTTGCCGACGAGTCCGCGTTTCGGGCCTATGACGAGTTCGACGGTAAGCTCGCGCTGAAATGGGGCCCGGTGCGTCCGGACGCGACGCATGCATCACTGGAGAAGAACCCCGGCAAGTTCACGATTACCACCCAACGCGGCAGCATCCATGGTGATGAAAAGAACGATGCGTTCGGTGAAGGAATCCAGGCGAAGAACCTCTATTTGATCCCCAACCCGGCGGACGGCGACGGCGATTTCGTCGCCACAACCTGCATCGAGTCATTCTCCCCGGAGACCCATTGGCAGCAGGCTGGCCTGATCGTCTATGACGACGACGACAACTACCTGAAGTGGGACCTGGAATGGGACCGGAACAGTCCGGCCGGCGTGTCGATCGTGTTTCTCCAGGAGACCGATGGACGATCGGACTACTCCGCCACCATGCCCGAGGCCGACACCGAGAAGTTCTGGCTCCGCTTCACCAAGCGCGGCGATGCCTACCAGTACAGCTTCAGCACCGATGGCGAGAAGTTCACCGTGGCGGGCGAGGAGAGCTGGCGTGACGGAGCTCCGAAACGGATCGGCATCTACGCCAAGAACGGCGGCAATCCCGATGCCAGCGACGTCGACGCCGTCTTTGACTTCTTCGAGGTCCGTTCCCTGACCGACGCCGAAAAGAACGATCCCAAGTACGTCGAGCGGACGAAGCTCCGCGGAACGTGGGAAGTTGTCTCATGCAAACTCGGCGGCAAGTCGCTGACCAACGCGCCCCTTTCAAGCTTCGCCTTCGAGGGAATCAGCGTCACGATCGTGGAGAAGACGAAGTCCCTGAAGACCGCGTACACGCTGGACGTGGCAACGGAGCCCAAGGGTATCCGGCTCTCGGCGCTTTCTAGCAGTTCGAAGTCGCCGGTTGGCGGTATCTATTCGGTCGAGGACGACGCGCTGGTAATCTGCATCGAACTCGATCCGGAGGCTCCTGCGCCGAACGAGTTGGAGACCAAGGAGGGTGACCGCCGGTTGCTGGTCAAGTTGCGGAGAGAATCAGAAACCGAGGCCGCGGAGATCAAACCTACCGGGCAGACACAGGAGTAGTACTTTGAATCGCTCGATGGCCTCAGTCAATCGAGGAGCGAGTCATGAACGTGAAATTGACGAGTACGGTCCTCTTGGTGATCGTCGTCCTATCGCTGGCGACGACGCAAGCGGCAGATGTTCGAGAAGATGCCGGCAGTGGCAGCCCCCAGAGTATCGACGCTTTGAGTGCCCCGGAAGCCGGTCGCTCCGTCACTCGCAAGGCAGAGCCGAGCAAGTCCAGAAGAGAACCAGCGACCGCCGCACGGGACGTGACGCAGCGCGCCCGGGAACAGATCTACATATTGCGTCAGCATCGTGTCTTCTGCCGCAACGACGTTTGGGCGGCAGCCATTCGCGAATTGGCCCAGATCGGCAAACCGGCGGTCCCGGAACTGGTTGCCGAACTCGATCGCACAAACGGCGATCAGACCCTACGCGCACTGGGGTTCACTTTTCGAGCCATCAACGATCCGCGGGCCGTGTATCACGGAGCTACCCCAGATGAAATCGGTCTACGACAAGTTCAAGGACAGCCCCAAGTTTGCCATGATCTCCCTGAGTGCCGACAACGACGTCGAGACGGTCAAGAAGTGCATCGAAGAAAATGAACTCAAGTGGCATCAAGGGTTCATCGGCCGTTCGTCAAAGGTCCAGTCGGCCTACTACGTCTCGGGCATACCCAGCGTCTTCCTCGTCGGACCCGACGGAAAGGTCGTGGCGAAGAACCTGCGAGACCAGACGATCGTGACGGAGTTGGAGAATGCCCTCGGTTCGTCAGCCGCATCGTCCGGCGCGCCGCAAAGCGAGTAGGACGGTTCGGATGTCATTGTTGTGGATGTGTTGTCTCGCGGTCTCCCGACCGCGAGACTTGCCCGACCGCAGGTCTCCAGAAGCACGGGAGACCTGCGGTCGAACTCACTGGGCCGGTCAGGAGACCGGCCCAGAACCAGTGGGGACTGCCCCGATTTTCGCGCAGGCTTTGCGGAGCGAAAATGGGACTGTCCCCTTCGCGCGTTCACGGAGAACCAGAGCGTCTACAAACCGACCCTCGAGAACAAAGGAGCCGTGAACATGACCATTTACCGGCTACCGCGCCCTTTCTTTCGATACTTCTGCTACGGGACGTCGACGCAACCCATCATCGGTCACACGAGTCGTTTCGGATGGGGCTCGGGCGTCCGTAACCTTCTTCCGTTATTGCTGGTGGGTTTGGCCATCACGCCATCATTGGCGGATGACGAGCAACGAGAAACGACAATCACTCGCCTTGAGTTTCGTGTGGTGGATGTCGAGCCGGATGCCCAGCCGGTCCGGGCGTTCCGATATAGTCTTGCGTTGTACAGCACCGACCAGGAAGAACCACATCGGGGAACTGACATTGCGTATCGGTCTGAGAACGGAGTGCTGCGTATCCCGAAGCCCTTCCCGCCGTTTGGCCGGATCCGCGTCTGGGTCGATGCGGACGATCTGGAGAAAGGGTATCGTCACGGCTATGGTTCCTTCTCCTACCGTATCGATACCAACAAGCTCAGCGAGCCAACGACTATCCAGTTGGAGCCTGGGATTGTCCTCACGGGCAAGGTGCTCGAAGCGCAGACCGACAAGCCGATTGCGGGCGCCGAAGTAGCTCCGTTGAAATGGGGACACCATTTCGCCTGGGCAGACTGGGACGAATCCGCAAAGACCGACCAGGAAGGGAGTTATCGAGTCATTACCCGAAGTGCGAAAGGAATCGCAGCTAGACATCCCGATTATCGCGGTATCGAGGTCGAGAACGATTCTCGTCAGTTCACGTTGCATCTTTGTCCCCTGATGACCCTGGCCGGCAGAGTCGTCGATAGCGACGGCAAGCCGGTCGCAGGCGTTTCGGCAACTTGGTGTGAAGACGAGACCGATGCGGAGGGGCGATTCTGTTTGAAAGTGACGCGCGACGAGTGGGAGCAACGGGAGAAACAGGAAATCAGTTTCTATGCTCTGAACCACCGTTCGCTGGATGTACCCTTGAAAAGCTTCTCTTTCGATCAGGAAACGGTCGTCACCCTTGAACCGGAGCCGTTGATCCGAGGGCAAATTTTCGACGAAAACGGCAATCCTCTGGAACACTGCAAGATCGAACTCAAACGCGAATCCGAGAATGTTGGGTCCGATTTCTACACCATTCCCGGCCCGCACAAAGAAGGGAAGTGGGAAGAGCACATTACGAAGTATCATCAGGTATTCACGCTCCGGGTATCCGTTGCCGGATCTGTTCGGAGCTTAAGACAATACTCGCGCGAGGAGGCCACAGACGGCCCTATCATTACGAGACTTGCTGAGGGCCACCGATTAACCGGAAGACTCGTGGCCCAGGTGCCGTTGGACGAGAAGAACACGCCCGTGGTCCTTCTGGACAACGCGGCGAACGAGGACCTACGGCGGCGAGCCCGAGTGCAGGCGGACGGCACTTTCGCGTTCTTCGGCCTAGCCGACGGGCAGTACACGCTCCGACTCCATCCCGCGATCAGCTCGATTTGTCGCGGCGGCCACATGAACGCAGGCGTCGGGGCATTTACGACGTTCGGCTTCGCGTCACCCAACAAACCGTGGGAAAGGTCCATCACGATAGAGGGCGCCGAGCTTCAACTCGATCCAATCAACTTGCATGACGCCGGTGTCCTGCCCGGGTGCGTGACGGGCGTGGCTCACAACCCAGACGTCGAGCACAAACCCTTTGACAACGCTTTCGGATACATCTGTGCCGGGGAAGACGACTTCGACACGGTCGGTGGTTCCTACTATCTCCTCAGATTCATGACCGACGCGGAAGGCCGGTTCCGGATCGATGCCTGCCCACCGGGGAAATATGTCTTGCGACTGACCGGCAGCGCTGGCGGATACGGCCCCCACGATCCGTCGGTTTGGATTCGTGTTACGCCGGAAAAGACGATCGATTTGCGACTATTCTCGCCAGAGTCCGACCATCAACTGGCCATCAACTTCGTGGTGGGCGATGGTTCGTCGCGGGACGTTCACGCTGGGGCCGCACTCGACGCAGCCGTTATCGCCAAACACGTCGATCCCAAAACGGGGAAACGATCGAATATCAAAGATGCGGAAGGGCGGCTTCGTGTGCAACCCTCCTATATTCTCTGCCAGTTGGAGCCTCTCGACGAAACCGCGACCCACTGGCCCATCTACACGAAGCGGTTTGAGTTCAGTCCCCGAGAACTACTCGAAGAGAATCCGCGCGACATCGTCATCCCGAACGTTCCGCCGGGCCGCTGGCGACTCACGCTTACCGCCACGTACATCGCTGCGTTCTGCAGCAGCGAGACTTTGCTGACGCGCAATTTCGAGGTCAGCAAGAGAATGGCGCCGCTGGAAATCGAAATGCTGCCCTCGGCGCTATCCGGGACATTCGACAATCCGGCAGCCGGCCCCTGGGATCGCGCCACCGTTGAAGCCATACCGCAACAACCAGGGCGTCCGACGCGTACGTGTTACGGCGAAGCCAGCTTCCGGTTCATTGGCCTTGCGCCGGGCAAGTATTCGCTGCGAGTTCAGGCCCAAGGATGTGAGACAAAGCACATCGACGACGTGATCATCCAAAGAGGACAAGCCACTTGGCTGGACAAATTCGCCCTGAAACGCGGGCCGGAACCGGGACCTGCGTCTGGGCACTCAAAGCTGGATCCCTGATCCCACACGAGGGTTCCATTGGCCCAGACGTAGGGAGCAATGAACAATGCGACTCCTAGCTGCGATGTGTCTCTTGACGGCACTTGTTGCGGTACGCGTAAACGCGTCCGAGGGGCCTACCGTGCCCGAGATTATCGAGTCGCTCCGGCACGGTGACCGGAAAGCTCGGTCGCGGGCTTTGTGGGAGATGCAGTTCGACTGCGCGGCAAACAGATCGGTTGTACCCGCATTGATCGAAGTATTTCGGGAAGGAGACGCCGAGCTGCGCCAATCGGCCCTGGAGCGACTCGCCGACGTCGGGCCCGCTGCCCGGGAAGCTGTACCGTTGCTGAAAGAAGCGTTGCGGAGCGGCAACGCGGCGGATCTGCCCTTCGTGGCCCAAGCCCTGTGGAACATCGAGAGACGGATGGAAACGGTTTCCTCAACCATCCACAGGTTGCTTGCGGACGATCCGGCCGACGCGGCCCTTCCCGCGGAGCGCGAGATACCTGAGGCCGAGCGGGCGAGAATCCGATGTAGTGCGATTCGGATCGTCTGGAAAATGGGTTCGGCGGGGAAGCCGTTTGCTCCCGATCTGGCCGGGGCGCTTGACGACGACGATCCGAAGGTCCGACGTACGGCAGCCAGTGCACTGGCCGAGATTGCCCCAGACATCTCGCGAGATGTAATCCCGACGCTCGAAGCTGCCCTGAAACACGACGATCGCCAGGTTGTTGTGCCCGTGGCTGAGGCCCTGTGGGCGATGGATGCGCCGGCCGACCAACTCGTTCCCGTCTTGATCGAAATACTGGAAGCCCCTGAAAAGAAGCCGCGAAAATCCCGGGCCGTTCTGCACGATTCTCCCGCCGGCCAATTGCTTAAGAAGATTGGGCCGGAAGCGAGGGCGGCAGTGCCCACCTTCATCAAACGCCTTGAACGCGAGGAGTACGGAGTGGCAATCGGGGCGGCGGAAGCGCTGGGGAGCATTGGGCCTGAGGCCGCGGACGCCACGGCGGCTCTTGATTGGGCTTTGCACCGAACGGAAGTCCTTTCGATGCCCTTCGTACACAATTCGTGGTGCGTCAGCCGCGACGCCGCGGTCGCCCTGGGCCGCATCGGTCCGGCGTCCGCCGACGTGCTTCTCGAAGCGACAAAGGACAAGGATCCCATGGTACGCGGCGGGGCCATCGGGGCGTTGCGGCGTCTCCCGCGGTCCGACGCGACCGTCCGATCGCTCACGATGCTTCTTGACGACGAGGAAACCTACGTTCGGGGGTTAGCGGCTTACGCCCTGGGCGAACACGGGTTGCCATCAAAGAGGGCCGTCACCTTACTCGCCCCGTTGCTTGAGGACATGGAAGAGTGGGACTACTGCCCGGGAGCAAGCGGCATCTGCTCGACGTACACCGTTCGCCATCATGCCGGGGAAGCCCTGTTGGCAATCGGTCCGCGCGCCGAGCACCTTACCCCCGCACTTGTCGATGTCATGCGGAACACCAACGGGATCGACTACGAAGTGGCCCGGTTGCTTCGCTCGCTGGGTCCTGACGCCGTTGCCGCGGTTCCGACTATCGAGCAGTTCCTTGATGATCCGGAAAACCGTTTCCCCGCGGCCTACGCCTTGGCGAGGATCACACCTGAGCAACCCCGTGTTCTTTCCGCATTGACCGAGGCATGTCTCGCGGAGAAATGGATGCACGTTGTGATGGGGACGCAGGGGCTCGGCGACCTGGGCAAGAAGGCACGGCCGGCAGTACCGAAGCTGATCGCGACCATCGGGCAGCCTGACGACAAAGATTTGGAGCATTCCGTTTTGATCGCCGCGGCCGTACTTCGAATCGATCCGAATGACCGCGCTGGCGTCAGAGTTTTTGCCAAGGATTTCACGGACTGTAGTTGGCTCACCAACGAACAAGCGAGCGACATTCTCGCAATGTGGTCGCGTCTCGGGAATGTGAGACAGTCTGCGACTGAGATCCTCGAATCGGGCTTGGTAAATGAGCGCAAGGAGAAATACACGGACAGCATCCGGGATTGGAGTCTGCACCGCCGTTGGGAAGCCGGAACTCGCCTTCCCAGTGCGCGACTGCTGATTGCCATGCCGCAGCAGGCATCCAAGACGGTTGCCCCGCTAATTCAACTGTGTGACCACGAGGAACCAGATATCCGTGCCGAAGCGGCCGAGATTCTCAGCCACCTTCCATCGCCCCCTGAGGCCGTGATTGAAAGGCTTCGCGAGTTGATCTCCGACGACGGTTACTACGGGGTCGGCGGCGACTTCTACGGCAACGGGTCGGATCGAGTCTACGTAGGCGAGCGGGCCGCCCAAGCCTTGGCGGACATCGGCGTGCGTGCGGTTCCTGCGTTGCGGCGGATACTTAAGGATGGACCATTCCACGCCCGTTGCCGGGCGGCCGGAGGGCTCGGTTCGCTTGGGCCAGATGCACAACCGGCAACCGCAGACCTGATCGACTGTCTGGAAGATCCGACACCGGGCATTCGTGTGGCGGCAGCGAAGGCGATGGCTCAGATTGCCGCCGATGATGACCGAGCTTCTCAGGCGTTGATCAAGGCACTCGATGATCGACGGCTTGATGTCCGTATCGCCGCAGCCACTGCCCTCGGCCATTTTCCGGCCCAGGCGGACACCATTCACGCGCTAAGCGGCGCCCTTGCGGATGACTACCTCGGTGTCCGCGTTGCCGCGGCCGACTCATTGGGTCGATTTGGCTCAAAGGCACAAACGGCCATACCCTCCCTAACGAAGATGCTGCAGGACAAGTACGAAACGGCCCGACTTGCTGCCGCCAAGGCTCTAGAGAGCATCCAAGCGGATTACTCGATCTGCACGCGACGCTCCAGGTCGTAAGCTCTGCCGCGGCCGACTCTGGTGAAATCGAGCTGGCCTGAGGTTTCGCACGGAGTTGCGTCGTAGAAGTAGACGTCATGAGCGCCGATCACGCGAGCGTTGGTCTTCTGTACGACCAACGCTGTGGACTCGTCGATGCCGATACCGAGTAACTGCGGAAACGCTTGCTTCACGGCCTCCATATCCGGCTGGCGGCGGCGCTGAGTGAAGTGCTGGTCGATGGCGCAACCGGGCAGAAAGGCGAAACCGCGTTCGTATCCTTCGGCCATCATGTCCCGATTGCCCAGCGGATTGCCGCGGACCAGGTAATCGCCCTGAATCGTCGCGCCGGCCGAACTGCCGCCGATCACTC
>JACKQG010003900.1_pt1 | contig 17777 bp, 14 predicted proteins | sample 8237621 | NCBI WGS metagenome assembly JACKQG01 (sample SAMN15677084, study PRJNA649215) | marine metagenome | biome: marine; feature: Black Sea; material: saline water; isolation source: suspended particulate matter (SPM) from the Black Sea western gyre | collected 2013-06-09/2013-06-10 | depth...
GTCCGCTGCAAAACAATCCGGAGTGCAGCGACGCCATGGATGGACGCGTCCACGATGCTTGCGACCAGGTGTTTTCAAACACCAATCCTGTTTCGGCCAAGCTATCTATGAACGGTGAAGTCTGTTCTCCATCGGCGCGTTGGTAACCATAGGTGCCTAGGTGGTCAGCGCGTAAAGTGTCGATCACGACTACGGTGACGTCAGGTTTGTCGGCGTTCGAAGCCTGAACCGAGGTCGGTGGTGATTGGCTCTTATGATTGCTCTGCGCCAGAATCGGAGCCAAGATCAGCGCGGCTAGCAAAGCACCAAAAAGTGACTTGGCTGATTGGGACGCAATCTTGCGAATGGCAAAATGAAGTACAAAGACCAGCGCCACGCTGATCAACACCAAACTCAGCGACAAAGGGCTGAAAATTGACTTGCCGCGAATGAACTCACCGTGGATCCACCAGTTGGCAATGATCCAAGAAAAACCGAGAAAAGCCCACGAGCTGACGTCCGTGGCCGTTTTGTAGGGCAAGCGCAGCAGCTTGGGAATCAGCCACGCGAAAGGCAGGAATGCCAAAGCGAGTAGCCCATACTGAAATTGCATATCGAGCAATCCCCAGCCGGGCTCCCTGAAGCCATAATGGCCAAATACCAGCAAGCTGAATCCTTCGATCGCGCCGATTAGCGCGCCGAGCAAGAAGGTCAGGCCGATCGTGTCGCGAAACTTCTTCACTGAGTTTGTTGCTTGTAGAGCCTGTCGATCAGCACCTCGTGACCTTGCACCATGGAGTCCACGGAGAACTGGTCCAGCCCGCGTTGGCGGGCGGCTTTGCCCATGCTGGCGGCGAGGTTGTCGTCGGCAAGGATAGTGGTGATTTTTTCGGCTAAGGCAGGAACGTCGCCGGGAGGGACGAGAAAGCCGGTCACCCCATCATCGATGATTTTGGGAATTCCGCCAATGGCGGTCGCGACCTGCGGCCGTCCGGAAGCTAGTGCTTCCAGCATGCAAATTGGTGCGCTTTCTACATCGGTCGAGGCTAGGCAGACGACGGAAGAAATTGCTTGGATCTCGGGAATGTCGTGACGCGAGCCCAGAAACTGCACCGAGTCCTGCAAATTCAGGTCTTTGCTCTGATGTTCATAATCGGAGCGCGACGGGCCATCGCCGACGATCAAGAATTTAGCCTCTGGGATTTGGTCGACCACCAGCCTGGCGGATTGTAAAAACAGGTCATGGCGCTTCTCCGGGCGCAGGGCGGCAATGATCGACGCCACCTTACTGCCGACCGGTAGTTCCAATTCCTCGCGCAACGCAGCTGGCGGCTGGTGGGGAAAAAATCGATCCATATCGACGCCATTCGGGATCACCGTGGTCAATTCGCGCGGATATCCCTCGTGTTCGGCCAAATAATCAGCCATGTCATGAGTCACAGTCACGACTTGGTGATTCAAATGCATCAATTTTTTATTCCACTTGCCCAAAATCGTGCGCCCAACGTGTTCCGGCCCTGGAGTGCAATGCAGTCCCGAAATGATCACCGGCACTCCAGTGCGTTTTGCGGCCAAACGACCCAGGAAAAACTTATCTCCTGTGCCGACGGTAAAAACGCAGTCGGGCTTCCACTTCTTCATCCACGAAAGCAGCCGCGGATAGGCGCGAAATGCTCCCAGCGAACCGCGTCGGAAATCGTGCTCTACGGTGACGTGGTCCTGAACAAAATCACACAATGGGCCGCGTTCCTTGGTCAGCAACAGCGCGACGTCGTAGCGATCGCGGTCCATGTTGTTGACCACGTCCATGATGACGCGCTCTTGGCCGCCAACGATCATGGATGTAGTGATGAACGCAACACGTAGCTTGCGATCAGCGGCGGGGAGTGGACTGGAATCAGTCATTTTTGTTAGCGATGGCGCCGCGCAAAAAGCCTTCGGCGCGTTTGATGTAAGCGTCGATATTGTAATACGACCAAGCCAAATCTTTGGCCGCAGCCGCCAGAGCTTGTCCTTTTTCTGGGTTTTCGAGCAGCTCGATTACCCGAGCCGAAAGGTCGTCTTGGGCGCCTGCTTTAATCAGCAGCGCGTGAGTGCCGTCTTGCACCACTTCGCCTAGAGAGGCGACATCAGTGGCGACGATTTGCAAGCCGCCGGCCATCGCTTCGACGACGGCAACCGGGAAGCCTTCGTAATCTGACGACTGCACAAAAATGTCGGCGGCGGCCAGGCATTGGGGAACGTCGTTGCGTTGCCCGAGCAAAGTCCACGAAGCGCCGACGTCGGCTTCTTTCATCGCGGCTTCAATCTTGCCACGCTGGTCGCCCTCGCCGATGATCATGAATTGCACATTCGGGTGCTTTTTCAAAATCGCTTTGCTGGCACGCACGAACATCGGGAAGTTTTTGGCTGGGTGCAAGCGCCCAAGGCCGGCAACCACTGGCCGATCTACATCAAGGCCCAAACTTAAACGCGCCTCGGCTTTCTTCGGCAGGTCTGCATAGGGCCGGATATCGGTGACGTTGTGCAGCACCTCCATACGGTCTTCTGGCAGCCCGGTCAGCGCGGTAATTTGCTTGGCCACTCCACTGCTTACCGCTAGAGTCAGCCCAGAGCGGTAAAACATCTTGCGCATCATTTTCAAGCGCATGCGGGTGCGGAAATCCAATCCTTGACGGTGAATATGGAACATCAACGACTGCACCAGTGGCACGTGAACCCCAATGCCAGTGCGTTGCACGCAATCCGACGCCAACAAATCATCCTCAGGGATATGGGTGTTAATCACATCCGGTTTGAATTCTTCAAGGACATCGCAAATACTGCCGCGCAACTTATTCATGCTCTTGACGAAACGCAACGGCCGTTTGATCGAGTCGCGCTGGATGCCAAGAATGCGCAATTCCACGCCCAAGTCCTCGCGTACGTGCATTTCCTGCGCGCCGCCCCCCTTAATCGCCAGTAACATCACCTTATGCCCGCGTTCCGCCAGCCCATTGGCCAAGGTAACGGCGACGCGCTCGGCACCGCCGACACGCAAATCGGGAATCATTTGAATGACACGTAGTGCTTCTGAACTCATTTCTTCTTGCGTCGCTCGGCGAGCTTGATCAGGCGGTAAGCCAGGAAGGTATGCAGGCGATAGGCGCCGCGACCGCGCAGACGTTGCAAACGGCCGACAAAATGCAAAAACGAGGGATAATCCCAGCCCATGAGTTCGGGGCTGCGTTGGGCGAAAAAACTGCGCTTCACTAGCGTCGGGTCATCTCCTGGTTGAGTAACGCCTAGGTCGGTTGTGAATGTGGCGTCAAAATGTTTTAATGCCAACTCCTGCAGACGGGCGTCGTATTCGCCGCCGGGCCAGGCCATAAAGTTGGCCTTTTGCGACGGAATGTGCCGCTCGATTAAGCGCCGCGATTCAGAGCACTCCCACTCGAAGCGTGTTTCAAATTCGGCGCGGCTTTCGATCCGCGGAGCACCGGTTTCATCGAAGACGCAGCGCGGCGCGGTGTGGGAGCGTGCCGATTCGTAATTGGGTTCATCCATTGGGATGCGCGCGTCTAATTCCTGGCGGCTCCACCCCAACCAAAATGGCTTTGCGGGCACGTCGCGATTCCATGCTTGCCAATACCGCGGCTCCGACGGACTGTGGTTGCCAACGACCTGATCCGAAACGGCATGCCACGAATGCGACATTAGGTGCGACTGCACTTCCAGCGTTCCCGCCTCAGACATGGCGCGCAGCTCAGCCCAATTGCAATAACCCAAACCGGGCAACTTATCGCGCTTAAGTTTTCCCGCCCAAACATCTTCCAATGTTGGACGCAAGCCCTCGCTAGGGTCTACGAACTCGCCGCTGACGTAAATCACGCCGCGCTGTCCATATTTTTTTAGCAGCGGATGCACAAAAACCCAGTTGTCTAAATAGCCGTCGTCGAAAGCGAGCACCACAGATTTTGCTGGCACTGGTTTGCCGTCGGCTAGGTGATCAAAAAGTTGTTGGTGGGTCAGCGTTGCAAAACCACGCCGATTGAGCCATTTCAAAATGCGCTCGAGCACCCCGACAGAGGTGGTCAAGTGGCGCAGGTCATAGGGCAGGCCGACGTCGCCTACGCTATGAAAGCTCATCACCGGGACGGAAGTCATAGTTGCCAAGCCAAGCTTTCGGGTTCACCGCCCTCGGCTCTTACCTTTTCGTCCTCTTCGCACCATTCCTTGAACAGCAGGCACATGCCGAGCACATACCAGTTTTCGTAGGAAAGCAGCGGATTGTTGATGTACAACGGCGCCTGCAACATCCGCGCCAAGAAAATCCACGGCAGGAAGAAGGCCAGCAATTGCTGATATTCCAAGCCCTCAGGCCTTCGGCGCAGGGTGGTGCGCAAAACGCGCATCCAGATGAACACCATCAGGAACAATGCTGGGGCGCCGTATTCCACTCCGACGTAGAGATAGCCATTGTGCACGATAAATGGGAAATCATGCGAATGCTGGACGGCCGTGTCGTCATATGCGTGGAAATGCGCGGTGTAGTTGTTCCAGCCGAATCCGAGTATCGGCTTGGCCACCATCATGTTCACCGCGATCTGGTTCATATACAATCGCGCTACAGCCGAACCGCCGTCCTGATTGAATATACGGTCGGTCATACCAGGCAGTGATAGGGCAACGATGGCCATGAAAGTCAAAAGCCAGCCCACGCCAATGCCTGAACGCAAGGCTGAAAAGCGGACGTGGAACATTTGATAGAGGCCGTAGCCGAATACAATGGTGGACGACAGCCAAACACCCCGGGATTTGGTACCCAAAATAGTCAAGCAGACCAAAAGCAATACGCCAAGGGTGATTAACTTGTATTTGCGCGTGTTCGAAAAGAACATCGCCACCGGATGCACGATCAGCATGCTGACGAGCGCGCCCAGCATGTTGGAGGATGGCACCGTTCCCATCATGCGCGAATCAGTGTTGTGGTCCATCTTGGTGGTCGGCGCGCCCAAAATTTCCATGCCCGCGTTGGAGCCAGTTGCCTGCTGAATAATGCCGAGCAGGCCTTCAAATACCAGCATGCCGCAGACAGCGACACTGTGCAGGAAATAATCCTTTAAAGGGTAGCGGTTGTTCAGCACATACAAGAACATCGGCAAGCCCATGGTGAAGTGGAAAACCATATCCGCCCCTGATGCATGATCGTTGCCGGTTCTCGTTCCGGCGATGACCACCAAGATCCATAGAATCGCCATCGGCAGCGTGTAGCGGGGATAAAATTTGACCGGTTGATGCATAAACACGACCCGGCGACCCCATGAGAACATCATGACCAGCACCAAACAATCGGTCAAATTGATGACGAAGCCATTGGCCATTTTGGCGCGCGCATATTCGGCCGGTGCCGCCAGGTTGACGGACACTCGGATCGGGATCATCGCAGCAAAGAATATGAAAGCCAGCCGTTCAATATTGGTGAACATCGCGACGCCAATGGTGGCGAAGGTTACGATCAATATGCTGATGAAAAAGACCTTGTCTTCCTGAATCACAAACGCCCAAGTCCCGGCGAATGCAGCAATTAAAATTACTGCGAACAGCCAGCGGATCAGTGAGCGAGGGAGGTTTGACATGGTTTAACGACCAACCATACGGGCCAGCTTCTTGGCGACTCCATGAAGCGGGCGGCTTCCGGCAAGGAGGACGTGCTTATCATCGTCGTCCAGGCCGAGTAAAGCAGTGACGATTGTATAGATGATCGACAAGGTGAGGCCACCAAGTACAGCGTGGAATAAGGTGTATTTCAACACTCCTAATTCGACCAAGCCGTATGCGCCTGAGGCGGCAATAGCGACGGCGATCACGGGTTTGATCAAAGCGCCTTGCAATGGGTTCAAGCCGAGGATGAGGTAGCCCTCGGTCAGGGTCAATATGCAGTTGGCCAAGTTTGCGCCGGCCCGGGCGATCGCGGCGCCGAGTATGCCGTAGGTGGGGATCAGCCACCAGCCGAGAGCGGCGACCACCACCAGCATGACCAACGAATTCATAAGGGTGATGCGGCTATAGCCAGCCATGGTTACGGCATATCCGACTGGGTTGGCGAAGCCAGTCAAGATTAGGGTAAGCGCCAATATTGCGAAGGCGGTGCTGCCTTCCTCAAACCCTTCGCCGAGGTGGCCTAGGATTGGTGTAGCCCAAATCAGCGCAGTTGCGGTGATGGGCAAGGTGACGGCAAAAATCCAGCGTGCTGACGTGCGGTAAAGATTGCGCAAATCCTCCATTCGCTTTTGGCCGTAAAGTTCGGCGGAAAGCGGCGTCAGCAGCGAACTGAATAGGAACAACGGCATGGCGAGGATTGGCACCAAACGTATCACTGCCATATAGGAACCAAGTTCGCCCTGGGAGCGATAGTTGCCGAGAAAGAAGATGTCGGCGTTGAGCGAAAAGAAAGTCAGAATGTCGACCCCGATTAGCGGCATGGCGAACTTCATGAACTCGCCTTTGTCGATTTCGCTGCTGTGGGACTTGCCAAAAAGGCCGACGCGCCTGTGCACAAACCACAATGCAATTCCGCAGCAAAAGGCGGCAGAGATCACAATTGCCCACGCCAAACCCTGCATGTTTTCGTTTCCGAGCGTGAATAAAAACAGCAAGATCAAAAGGACGCGAGTAATCGGCTGCAAAAAGGAGCGCACGATGACTTGCAAGCCGACTTCTTTTAGCGCCCGCAAAGTGCGGCCGAGCAACAGCAACAGTGCAGTGGTCGGCAGCGCAAAGCAAGAAATGATGACTACCTTGGCGACGACATCTTTAGGCACATCTTTGGCCTCGCCGCTATCCAGCAATTCAGCAACTTGATCGGCGAACAATCCTAAGCCCAATGCATAAAGCACGCCGATGCCTACCATCAGCTTGGCGGCGAACAATATGGCGCCGCGAGTTTGCCTGGTTTCACCTTTGGATTCGTGAATCGCAACGTGGCGCATGACGCCGTCATGCAAACCAGCGGATGAGACACGTTGACCCATTTCGTTCAGCATCATCACAAAACCAAAAACGCCATATGCCTGACGTCCATAGTTTTGCGTGACCAGCAACATCGAAACATAGCGCAGTACTCCTTCGAGTACTGCGCCAATGCCGGTCAGGCCCGCGCCTCTGGCGACTTGGACCTGGTCTTCGCGCAGGCGATTAGCGTCGCCTTTTACGCTTGAATCCTCGTTCATTCTGGATCGTGGCCAAAACTGGCAACCCAAGTTCTCGTTCCGCTTCGCCAGGAGTATCCAGTGTGCGATCCAAGTAGCCAGCCACAAAGACGGTGGTGACCGCGAAGAACAAGCCGAGGACTACGGCAAGAATTGAAATCAGCCAAACAGGTGGAGGCAATTTCGGATCTTTGGGTGCCGACGCACTCGCCGAAAGCGATGCCTGAATCTCGGGAAGGTCCAAGCCTTGGGTTTTGGCATTGCTGAGCCGCTTCCCAGCCATTTCAAAGCTGTCGCGCGAAGTGCTATAGGTCACCACCAAACGATCTAGATCGGTCGTAATGGCTGCCAAACGAGTGACTTCTGCATCGACGCCTGCGATGCTGTCAGTGAAGGAGCCCACCTCAGCTTGGATCGATTCAATTGCAGTTTCCAACTGGAAAACCAAGCCATCGAATGCAGACCAAACCGCCGCCTGGTGACGCTCTTCAGCGTCCTCCATTTCCTGCTTCAGCATCATGACCTTGGGGAAGGTCTCTTGGCTATACATGCGTTCGCGGTGATACCTAGTGCGAGCCGTGCGGATTTCGGTATCCAAATTTTGGATGGCTGGATTGATGGAAATTTCTGGCAACGCCTTCATCAAGTCCAAACGCTCACGGTCGATGGATTGCAGCGACGCTAGGCGGGTTACTTTGGTTGCCAGCTGGCTGCGAGATTCGGCTTGACGGATTGTGAATGCGGACTGTGCATCTTGCAGCTGGTTGATCTCTTCCGTCACGGAATCCGAACCCAAATGATGCAGGGAACGGAACTCATCAATGGTTGCGCTGGCTTCGGAGAAAGCCTCATCGGCGGCGGTTAAAGCAACTTCCAATTGGGCGATTAAGCCGGTTTTATCAGCATGCTGTTTGGTGCGGTGATCCACATAGGCTTGACCTAACAGGTTGACTAACTTGGCGGCTCGTTCCCCGTCCCAGTCAGAAAACTGCAGTACCACGATGCTAGTGTTGGGAATGCCTTCGGCAGTGAATCGCTCGAACAAATAGTTCATCCACGCCTTGTAGCGCGACTCCTCATCGCGCGTATTCCACTCCGGCATATCTTGGAATGGAGGAATGTTCAGGATTTCGGGATTCCGTGCGACCTTTTCGCGAACTTCCTTGCCCTTGAACAATTCCACTTCAGCGGCGACGTCGGGCGCGTTCAGCATGCGATATCTAGAGACTTCTAGATTGTCCGCATCGTTGGTAATCGTCCGTTCCAATCGCGAGTCAAAACGAATGCGCGCGGTTGCTACGTAAGTCAGCGGCAGCTTTAGCGAGAAGAAGTAGAACGCCGCCGCGAAGACGATGAACACTACCCAGTAGAGCAGGCGTCGTTTGTACAGCGACGTGAACAGGTCGCGGGCAGATTCCGAACGGAAAACCGCTTCGGCTGCGCTTTGGCCGCGCCTTGAGCGTGGATCAATGAACTTTTCAGACATGATTCAGGCTCCTTAATTGAGACGGTAAGACATGTTCGCACCGACTCCACGGAACAGGAGCAGCTTGGAGATGTATTGATCTACCCAACGGTTGATGTTGGTGATCTTAGAGGAAGGCACAACGAGTACGTCGTTCGGGCCCAACAGCGGGTCGCGGCTGAAGTCACCGTGCATCAGCACAGCTTCCAGGTCAACCACGCGAGCCGAAGCCTCGCCGGTGAGCACGTCCAATGAAAGAAGGATGCAGTTGGAAAGGTCAGCAGTGGTCGGGTTATGACCGTCTGCCAGCGCCAATGCCCGCGACGCGGTAATCGGTCCCTTGATCGCCTGACGGCCAGCGTTGTTCACCTCGCCCATGACAAAGACGCCGAAGCCGGCAGTGCTGGTCAGGGTGATGTTGACTTTGACCTCAGGAGCCATCCGCCCGTATGCGCTATTAACGATGTTTTCCAGCAGGGCCACGGTTAGGCCCGGTGCCGAAAATTCACCAACCAATGGAAGGTTGAAGAAGCCATCGGGCCCGACTGCATAGTTCCAGGTCTGGCCCATATTGCCGCGGTCGAAAATCTGTCGCATGGCATCGATGCGCTCGCCGGATGATTCCAGTAGTAGCGAAACCGATGGATCGACGAACAAATCGCTGTAAAGATCAGCGATAGAACTCGAGGCCTCCATGGGTGACATGCCAGCAATCATAAAATCACCTTTGTAAGGCAGCGAGATCTTGCCGTCGGGGCGTACGCTATAAAGGTTGTTGATCTCGTCGTGGAACAAGACCACAACTCGAATCTGATCACCCTTTTCGATGCGGTAGTCCTGCTCGGATTCGACCGCCCGAACGTCAAAGGCAACGTTGATATTGTCGCCAGGGTTGAGGGTGTATCGCGGCAAATAGCGCGATTCTTCAAAGGGCCGGTCAGGGTCGATCAAGTCACGTGAAGTTGGAACTACGGACTCGGTGTAATCCGGCGAGGCTCCCTTTTCATAAGGGAACACAGAGCTGCATGATGGGGTCAAACCCAGCAGTAGCAGCGGGGCCAGGATTCCCAACAGGCGCACAAGGTTATTGCGCAGGGCGGAACTCATCTTAGAGGCGGCGGTAAACGAAGGAAGGAACGAAGAACTGACGACGGTTTAATATCACGCCGACTACATTGGCACCCATCAACTCCAATTCGTGAAGGGCGCCTTCGATGACCTCGCGTTTGGTTTGCGAGGCTTCAATGATCAAAGCAGTCATTGCATCTTTTTTGGACAACTGAGTCGTACCATGGCCCGAGGACAGGGGCGGGCAATCGATGATTACGACGTCGTATTTTTGCTCGAGCTGGGCCACAATTTCTTGAAAGCGCAGTGAATTCAAAAACGAAGGCCCCTTGCTTTCGTGGCGACCGACGGTGAGCACATCCAACGTGTTGAGCTCAGTGCTCTGAATTGCTTGGTCCATTGGAACGCCGTGGTTGCAAACCTCGGTTAATCCTGGGGCCATCTGCAAGCCGAGCAATTCGTGGATTTCTGGGTGCTCTTGATTGCCATCAATCAGGACTACCCGGTCACCTGAACCAGAGTCCGCCACTGCGACTGCAAATTGGGCTGCCACGGTGGTGGTGCCCTCTCCCTTAATGGAAGAGGTCATGCAAACCACGATTGGATTGCCTAGGCCAGCGAGGTCGCGAAGCTTGGGTAGTAAACGAAGGAATTCCCCACGCTGATTGGCGCCGGGTAGTTCATTTAGCCGTCCCGGTTTGGACGGAGCAGAAAGGATTTCTTGAGGAGACTCAGTCATCTCTGGGCGATGAGCGTAAAAGGGCGCGAGGAGTGCCCTACCATCTGGGGTGAATGATGGTGAACGACGTTCGAAAAGAGCTTGCAAAAAGCACTTTTGGGGTTGGGAAGGCAGTGGAACGCAAGCTTGAGGGCAAAGGTTGCTAGACCAGCCTAGCCGAGATTCTAACGTCCTGCTTCAAAAGACCTATGCAAACCTTTGCAGGACTTCATAGGTGAAGATTTGGGTCAATAATTGAGGTAGAATTCGCAAGATGTTTCGTGCATTTGTCTCTGGTGCTGGCCTGGCCGCCCTAATTGATGCTGTGTTGGCTTTACGAGTCGCCGCAGTGAAAGGGCTGCGCCTCGAATATTTCCAATGGGCGATGTTTGGCACGTTATCCGTCGCCATTTTGGTAGCCATTGGATTGAAGCTGGTGCTCGGGCGTAAACGCTATTCGGGCTGGCAGCTTCGATTAGCTGATGGACAGGCGTTTTGGGCCGGAGTGATGATGGGGTTGATGCCGATGATCTCGGTTTATCTACCTTTTTTAGAAGTGCGCAAACTGCCCCTATTCCAGCTGAATCGCTATGTCTGCCTGGTGATTTGGATGATTCCTGTGCTGCTTGTGTTACGAATTGCACCCAAGGCTCCGCGCTTCGTTCGACCTCAATACCGGCGCAGCAATGTTGTGTTTTTGCTGCCGATCCTGGTAGCTGTGCTGTCCTATGGCTACGGCCTGTCGGTCGGCCCCAAGCTCAAGCCGCGACCGGAATTGCCGGCTGCTGCTGGGTTGCAGACTGAATTGGCCGGTCGGCCGGATATCGTTTTGGTTTCGCTAGATACGTTGAGGAAAGATATTCAAAGGGGGTCCATCGAACTGCTGCCTCTGCTGGGGGAGTTGAAGAAAACTGGTTGGTGGTCCGAGCGCTGCCTCTCGACTAGTAATCAAACTGTTCCTGGGCATATTGGAATGTTGGCTGGCTTGGAGCAAGATCAACATATCGTTAATCAAAACAGTGAGTTACTGGCGACGCCGGATAGCCTTCTTTTCGCTACACAGCTTAAAGAACATGGATATCGCACTGCCGGCGTAATCAGTAACGCGATGGTCAATGGTTTTTCGGCTGGATTTGAGGCATTTGATAACAGCCGTGCCGATTACGGTGAGCGCTACCATTTCATGCGTCTTGCTTCCGGAAGTACATGGTTTTCAAAGGTTTATGGCGTTCGTAGGGCTACAAGCATGGTCGAAAAGTGGTTGGGCTTGACCGGGGCCGAGACGCTACCGCCGGGCATGAGTGCATATACAACCGAAAGTGCGCTGCAATACCTCAATCAGCTTGTAAAAGCCCCGAATCGCCCCTTCCATCTATTTGTGCATTACATGGACGCCCACAGTCCATATTCGCCGCCCGCAAGCACCATGGAGCGTTTTTCCAAGGCCAGCGATTTGCCCGAACCTTATCGCAAGGTTCGATTTGACAATCGCTTGCTTATCAATCGCATCCGCGCTGATCTGGATAGTGAGCAGACTCGAGGTCAAGCCAAACAGGCTGCTTCTCATCTCAGAGATCTTTATGACGAAGAGGTCCTCTATTTAGGTGAGCAACTGAAACGGCTCGTGGATGGAGTCCAGGCCAGTGGGCGTCCGACCTTGCTCATCATCACTTCTGACCACGGTGAATTTTTTGGCGAGCACAACCTAATGGAGCACAGTCGAGAGCTCTATAACGAAATCGTCGACGTGCCGTTTGTCATGGTGGGGGTGAATGGCTTTCAAGTGCCCACCGGCGAGTCTCCCAACATAGTCAGTTTGACCGACGTGGTGCCTACCATGGCCGCTGCGGCCGGCGTCGGACTGAATCGAGGAACCAATCAAAGTTGCCGCGGATTGAATTTGCTAGATCCTGCAAACGCTGAGGAAATGGCCCACCGTATTCACTTGATGGCCTGGAATTCCAATGCCCATGGCTTGATTGCAGCCGCGCAACGCGGTCAGTGGAAGGTAATCGGCCGGATCGTTCCCAATCAAGATTTGAATGAGTTGCCTAGCTTGGAACGGATGGAGGTTTACAATCTCGATTTGGATCCCAAGGAAGCCAACAACGTGATCGCAGATTCCGGATCAGAAGTCGACGACCTATGGCAACGACTGGAAGATGCTGGTGGCAGCTGGCATTCCCAGGATGCATTTGACTCTTCGAAGCGGCAAGATCTTGCTGCCCAAGATCGCGACCTCATGCATCATCTGGGCTACGCCGACGAACCCCCGCCGCCTTCGAATTCAGACGTCGAAAGTCATGCCGCGACGAGTGGCAAGCTTACGGACTGAGTCCAGCAATGCGGCCTGGTCCTTAGGCAAAGTCCCGGCCAGAACGTCTAAATTGCTGACGTGGTTGGAGCGGAAAATTGTGCCTTTTAAGTCCAGTTGCTCCAGGAAAATATAGAGCTCGCGACTGAGGTGAGAGGCGGTGGATTCCTGCCAGATTCCGGCTTCAAATTCTTCGGCCAACGGCGTGCCAGGGTGGGGGGTCATGACCAAAGTACTGAGAAAACGCGGTTGAATGCGGTTGATCAGTTCGGCCGACGCGGTTGCATGTGCAACCGAGTCTTGAGGCCCGCCAGCACCCAGCAGGATCATTGCCGACAATTTCACGCCTGCGGCGGTGGCTTTTGCCGCGGCGTCGGCCCATTCCTCCGCGCTGACGCCCTTTTTCAGTCGCTCCAGGGTCGGGTTATGGCCACTTTCAATGCCGACGTAATACTGCGTCAGGCCACGCTCGCGCAGGTTGGACATTTCCTCAATCGAGCGCACTTGCAAGGACTGCGGTGAGGCATAAACGCTTATGCGCCTTAGCATTGGGAATGCTTCATTGAGGTCGTCGCATAGCTCCCCAAGGAAGGACGCCCGCGCCATCAGGGCGTCGCCGTCGGCGAGAAAAACCTTTCGCACCCAAGGTGCCTCGCGCTTTGCCCATTCAATTTCTGCTCGTAGCTCGTCTAGCTTGCGCACTCGGAATTTTTTGTCCAGGTACATGCCGCAGAAGGTGCAATTGTTGTAGCTACAACCAATTGTGGCTTGCAAGATCAAGCTATCCGCCTCTGACGGCGGACGGTAAAGCGTGCCTTCGTAGCGAATCATTGGCCTATGGGCGAGGGGCTGGTTGGCTCCTTAGCCGCCGGATTTGTGGTACCGGTCCCGGCAGCTTCCACATCTGGTGGCAGCAACGGCTGCGGCTCAGCAGTGGCCGAATCGAGCATGGCTTGCACCGCTTCCACCGACACTACGCTAGCTGGTCCATTGACCTGAACCCAAACCATTTGCTCTCCCCAGCGCACCGGAATCACAAATTGATTGCGCTGCGCACCATTGCTGTCAGTGAAAACCTTGGCCTGGCCCTGCACCCCCATTCCTTTGAACAGGAAGCTCTTCATGTTGAATCCACTGCCTATTTGCGAAAAATCGCCCTTCTCCCATTCCCGGCTGAGGCCCTGATCCCAATCGCCTTCATTGCGGAAATTCTCTGGCCGCATGCTCGACAGAATCATCAAAACGTCGTCGGGGCCGCCTTCACCGGTGCGATAATACGCTGACGCCATGCCGAATTTTTCACGGTAATCCTGACTCTGGTAAGGCTTGGCGTCGCCGATGGGCTCGACCGGAAAGATCAGGGTGCCCAGCTTCTCAGCAATCACAGGGTCAACGATGTTGCTGGTGCGCAATTCCTGCATGGCGGCCAGCAAGCCGAACACCACCAAAAACGCGATCAACGCGAAGGCTGCAAGCAGGCGGACCGTCGGATTCATCCCCGTATTTTAGGCAAGTTGGTGCCCCCTTGGCAGGTGTACTATTTGGCCATGATCGTGGTCACCGGCGGCGCGGGATTTATCGGCAGTAATTTGCTTGCCGCACTTGAGCAGGAAGGCCTGCCTGAACTAGTGGTATGTGATCGCATGGGCAGCGATGAACGCTGGCGCAACATTGCTAAACGTGAAATCGCCGACCTGATTACGCCTGAGGAGTTGCTGCCCTTTTTGCGCGGCCACGTCGACCGCATCGACACGATTTTCCACATGGGCGCGATTTCGTCGACTACTGAAAGTAACGTCGACGCCATCCGTGAAAGTAACATCCGCTTAACCCTGGATTTGTTTCACTGGGCCAAACACACCGACGTGCGCCTGGTTTATGCCAGTTCGGCTGCCACCTACGGCGACGGTACACAAGGCTTTGTCGACGACAATTCCCAGCTCGCGTTGAACGGATTGCGGCCATTGAATGCCTATGGTTGGTCCAAGGCTTTTGTCGATCGTCGCCTAAGGCGCATCGCTGCGGAAGGGGGGAAGACGCCTCGACAATGGGCCGGGCTGAAGTTTTTCAATGTCTACGGACCCAACGAATATCACAAAGGCGATATGGCCAGCGTGGTCAGCAAGATCTATCCCAAAGCCGCCAATGACGAGGTCGCCACCCTCTTTAAGAGTCACCATCCCGACTACGCCGACGGCGGTCAGTTGCGCGATTTTGTCTACGTCGATGATTGTGTGCGCGTCATGGTTTGGCTTTATCACCACCCCGACGTCAGCGGAATCTTCAACCTTGGCACTGGCCAAGCTCGCAGTTTTTTCGACCTAGCTAGTGCAGTTTACACTGCGTTGGGCAAGGAACCGAAAATCGAATTCATCCCAACACCGGAATCGATTCGGGACAAATATCAGTATTACACTCAAGCTGACATGGGGCGTTTGCGCCTTGCCGGATATACACCAGAGTTTTTATCTTTGGAAGAAGGCATCTGCCAGTACGTGCAAAACTATCTGGATAAAGAAGACCCTTATCGCTAACTTGCTAAATAGGAATTCCTTTCCTCCCCACAAGTGCTAGGCTCAGAATCCGTGTCCATCATAATCAAAAAGAATAAGGCTGCTAAGGCAAAGAAGAATCAGCAGGGCGTAAAAGAAGATCGCCATAACTTGTATGCGGCCAGCGTGCAGTGTCCAGAAGCGGACGTGGAATTCTTCAAAAAGACCTTCAAGAGTCATACTGGTCGGCCATTGCGTTCAATCCGCGAAGATTTTTGCGGCACTGCAGCGCTGTGCGCGGAATGGGTCAAGGATCACGAGCACAACCACGCCTTGGGCGTGGACATCGACCGGCCGACCTTGACTTGGGGGCGGGAGAATATTTTTCCCTACCTGACCGAGGACGAGCAAAGTCGCATTGAACTGAAATGCGAAGACGTACGCAAGGTGATAGACCCTAAGGTGGAGCTGCTTTGCGCGCAAAATTTCTCCTATTGGATTTTCACTGAGCGTGAAGAAATGCTGCGCTATTTCCAAACCGCGCGCCAATCCATTACCGATGATGGCTTGTTCGTAATGGACCTGATGGGCGGCACCGAATCCACCGAAGTGGACGTGCAAACCCGCAAGATCACTGATGGCGTACGGCCCGACGGCAGCAAGATTCCTGCGTTTAGCTATTTATGGGATCAAAATAGCTACAACCCGATCACCGGCAAAATGTCGTGCTATATCCACTTCAAAATGCGCGGTGGCAAAAAAATGAACCGCGCATTTGAGTACCACTGGCGAGTTTGGACCCTGCCAGAAATTAACGAGCTCTTGCTTGAAGCCGGTTTCAAAGGCGTCGACGTTTACACCGAAGGCTGGGACGATGAAACCGATGAGACCGACGGCGTTTTCCGGATGCGCAAAGACTTTGATCACGAAGGCTCTTGGATTGCCTACGTGGTCGCTAAGCCTTAGGTGAGTTACCGGTTAAGTCGTGTTAGCGGTCAGAGCTTGATTAGCCCTTCACTATGCGATAAACCTTTCCTTCGGATAGCGACATCCAGTAAAGCTCGCCGTCGGAATCTTCAGCAAAGGATGACAAGCCGGGGATGTAACCTTTGTTGCCACCTGTACTGAGATGAGTGCTTAGGTCGATGTATCCGCTGCGTTTGCCGTTATCTTGACGGATCACCCAAGCCTGACCGCTGACATAATCGCCGAACACATACCATCCCGTTAACCCGGGCAGTGCTTTGCCGCGATATACATAACCTCCGGTGACCGAGCGGGCGTTGCGCGGACCACCTTGAGCGTATTCGTGTATAGGCTCCACCATATTTTCGGGGCGCGGGTCAGTGGTGTTGAAATCGTGCGCCGCTTCGCGCACACGCCAGCCAAAGTTCATGCCACCGCCTGTACCGACCGCAGCAAAGTCCACTTCTTCCCATTTGTTCTGACCGACGTCACCGATCCACAAATCACCGGTTTTACGATCAAAGCTGAAACGCCATGGGTTGCGCAGGCCGTAACACCAAATCTCGTCGCGGAAATCGTCATCGCCGACGAATGGGTTGTCGTCGGGGATTTGATATGGCGTGTTCGGAGTGGACGAAACTTTTAGCCGCAGAATTTTGCCAAGCAGCGATTTCCCGTTTTGACCGGCATTATTGGGATCGTTGGCAGCGCCACCGTCTCCCAAACCTAAATAAAGCATTCCATCAGGCCCGAAGCATAGCTGGCCGCCGTCATGGTTAGCCCACGGCTGTTCGACGGTAAGTAGCATCTCCTCCGATTCGGCATTGGCTTGCAACAGATCGGACTTACTGCGTTGCATGCGGGCGACGATGGTTTTGCCATCCAGGTCGCTGTAATGGATATAAAAAATTCCAGTTTCGACGTAATCAGGTGCGAATGCTAAGCCCAATAAACCGCGTTCACTCTTAGCGGAAACCTTGCTTCGAATGTCCAGGAAGGTAGGTTCCAGAAGGTGCTTTTTCTTTAGATCCACGACCTTAATCCGGCCGGCTTTTTCCAATACATAAAGATGGTCAGCTTGGCCTGGGGCGTAAGTTCCATAAAGCGGCTGCAGCAAAGCATCGGCGACGAGCTCTAGCTTCACGGCAGGGAATTCGCTGGGCACGGCTTCGCCCACTTCCGGTCCGTTGGATTGCTGTCCTAGACAGGCGGACCCGAACAGCGGGGCTGTGCACAGGAGGGCTGAGAGTAGAAGGTTGTGGCGGGTTGGAGTCACACGGACAGTATGACCGATAGCAGGCGTACAATTCCGTTTCCTGACATGCGTAAGCTCCTCATCATCGCGCTTAGTTCCGCCGCAGTTCTTTCTTGCGGCGGCCCTGAAGACGACGGCACCACCACCGTCGGCACCTCCGATCCGTCCGCCACTTCGGGTCAGCAAACCCCAGATCCGCAAACGGCAATGCAGCCCGGCGAGCTGCGAAACGTGCTGCTGGTGACCTTTGACACCACCCGGGCCGACCATATTGGGTGCTACGGATCCCCCAATTCCAGTACCCCTACGCTAGATTATTTGGCCAAAACC
>JACKQG010003901.1_pt1 | contig 17776 bp, 12 predicted proteins | sample 8237621 | NCBI WGS metagenome assembly JACKQG01 (sample SAMN15677084, study PRJNA649215) | marine metagenome | biome: marine; feature: Black Sea; material: saline water; isolation source: suspended particulate matter (SPM) from the Black Sea western gyre | collected 2013-06-09/2013-06-10 | depth...
GGAACAGGCTAAGCAGAAAATAGAGTGCGAAAGCCCACATGGTATCCCCGGTATAACTTGCCGGAAATTCGGGCAGGACGGAACCGTATTTTCGTGAAAGGATGCCAAGTACTGCGGCTACAATTATAAGAATCAGATAATTGATAACCCGGCTGAATTTTTTTGTCTTCATGTTGTGAAAATTTGTCACATTTGTAATGCAAAAATACTCAAATATGCTGAAACGACTATTCTTTCCCGTTATCATCTTTGCGATTCTATTTGTATTTCAGCCTATTGAATCCAAACCCCAGTCAATTCAAAAACCTTTTCCGAATTCGAAATTCGATACGATTGACGGCATTAGGATTCATTACCGGATCTGGAATGAAGATGTGGGTCAACCGACACGAAAGATCTTGTTTATTCATGGTTTCGCCGGATCTACATTTTGTTTCAGATATCTATACGATACCCTTGAAACACTTGGATACAAAATAGTTGCAATTGATTTGCCTGGTGCAGGTTACAGTGACCGGACGCTTGATTTCAACCAATCGCACAGCAGCCGGGCCCGGTTTCTCTGGAAATTTCTATCTGCCCTGGAACCGGAGGATACCACAGGCTGGCGGATCGTTGGGCACTCTATGGGAGGGGGCGCTGCCGAGGCAATGGCCATCATGGAGCCAGAGCATACCGATAAGCTTGTCCTGATTGCCGGAACTATCTTCCGGAAGAGCAACAACATGACAGGAACCGTGGGATTTATGATCCGTCAGAAGAAGATCAAGAAGTTTATGGTAGCCTATGTCGACAGGAATGTGATCACTTACAAGCGATTTTCCAGGATGTTGAAAAGTGCGTACAAACGCAAACCTGACTCAAGCGAGGTGCTTGGATACCTCACCCCGTTGGAAATAGTAGGGGCGACCAAACCGGTCGCCCCTACAGATTTTCCGCATGTTATTTACCGGCATTCATGTTATCGAGGATATCCATCACCTCTCTTACAGCCTTAGCTGAGGCTTGCACCAACTGCATCTCCTCCTCATTCAGCTTAAGTTCAATGACCTCTTCAATCCCTGTTGTGCCTAATTTAACAGGCACTCCCAGGCAGATATCCTTTAATCCATATTGGCCCTGAAGCCAGGTACAGCATGGGAAGATTCGTTTCTGGTCTTTGACGATGGCCTCGACCATCTGAGCGGCGGCCACCCCCGGAGCATACCAGGCGGAGGTACCCAACAGGTTGACAATCTCAGTCCCCCCTTTTCTGGTCCTGTCCACAATGGCATCCAGCTTTTCATTATCGATGAGTTCGGTAACGGGGATGCCACTTATCGTAGTATATCGTGGCAGCGGAACCATCGTCGGGCCATGTCCTCCCATCAGAATGGATTGAATATCTTTCGGGGAACAGTTTAGTTCGGCAGCTAAAAAAGCGCCATATCTGCCTGTATCCAGAATCCCTGCCATGCCGAATACCTTGGTATAATCAACCTTGGCTGTAAGGTATGCGCAATAGGTCATCACGTCCAGTGGGTTTGAAACGACGATAATAATTGCATTCGGAGAGTACTTGATGATATTCTCCGTGCACGACTCAACAATCCCTGCATTGATAGAGATCAAATCATCGCGGGTCATTCCGGGTTTCCGGGGAACGCCTGCCGTCAAAACGACAACGTCCGAACCCGCTGTTTTGTTATAATCATTCGTGTAGCCAACAACCCGGGTGTCGAATTGATCAATATTTGACATTTGCCACATATCAAGCGCTTTCCCTTCGGCAAGGTTTTCTTTGACATCCACTAAAATCACTTCATTTACGATATCTTTATGTGCGATAGAGTCGGCACAGGTGGCACCTACCAAGCCTGCGCCTACGACTGTTACTTTCATGGTTTTTCAGTTTTTAATGTTGGTTATTCGATTCCTATTTTTTTCTTGAATCCTTCGAGAGTGAACGAAGAGGGCCTTTCGATATTTAAGCCTATCGCACGATCCCACAATAGTGATGCCAGTACTCCCAGAGCTCGCGATACACCAAATAATACAGTATAGAATGGAGCTTCATTAATGCCGTAGTGTCTCAGCAGGGAACCGGAAAAGGCATCAACATTCGGCCATGGATTTTTTACCTTGCCGAGTGAACCCAGAATCGGGGGAACTACTTCATACAGGTCATTCACAATCTGAATGAAGGCATCATCTTGGCAGTATTTGGCGGCAAACTCTCTCTGTGCCATGTAGCGTGGGTCGGTTTTTCTCAGCACAGCATGTCCGTAACCCGGGATTACCCGTCCTGAACCGATGGTGTTCTGGCAGAACTCATGGATCTGCTCTTTGGTCGGATTTTCTGTTCCGAGTTCTTTCATCATATCCAGGATCCAGGCAACAACCTCCTGGTTTGCATAACCGTGGAGTGGTCCGGCAAGACCCAGCATACCTGCTGCATAGGAGTAAAATGGATTGCTTAATGCAGAGCCAACCAGATGTGTGGTATGCGCAGATACGTTTCCTCCTTCGTGATCGGCATGGATGGTCAGATACAATCTGAACAATTTGTAGATCTCGGGATCATCATACCCCATCATATGGGCCAAATTGGCTGACCAGTCGAGACTGGGATCAGCCGGGATGTGGTCACCTTTGTGATAATGTTTCCGGTAGATGTGAGCAGCAATCAGTGGTAACCGGGCCAGGAAATTCATAACATCTTCGTAAGTTGAATCCCAGTAATCTTTTTTTCCGGTACCGGCATTGTATGCTTTCACAAATTCCGATTCGGTGGCCAGTGCCAGGATGCCAATCGCAAAATCGGCCATGGGTGCCGAATCAAGAGGTGTAGAATCCAGGACCCTTTTCACATGATCGGGAAGGACTGCCCTTTTTTTCCAGTCTTCTCCCAATGCTTTGACCTCTTCCATGGTTGGAAGTTCATCCAGGAGCATCAGGTAAAACAATCCTTCTGGCAACGGTTCATCATCCGCACTGAGCTTAGGGAGTTGTTCCTGAAGCTCCGGAATGGAATACCCTCTGAACCTGATCCCCTCCTGAGGGTCAAGCTTTGAGGTAAGTGTAAGCAGTACCGGCAAGCCCTTCATCCCGCTGATCATGGATGTGATGTTGACTTTACCAATTTCTGCGTCGCCGTGTTCTTTTAACAGGCTTTTTACTTCGCCTGCAACCGGTACGGCTTTTTCTGCAAATTTCTTTTTCATTGAGCTCATAATATAATTCTTAAGGGGTTAAATATGGTGGAAAAGAATAATAGATTTGTATAACAATCAAAAATAGTGAATTTTTTCACAATAACGAAAAATGACCTGAAATTTTTACAGGTTACAAATAAGATCCATCGATTTTCCGATACATATTTATAACTCTATGTATATTTGCGCAGATTCTGAAAATGACTCTTTTAGAACACACTGAAGTGAAAAATGTGATAAGTAGAATCAGATCCAAAGCCGACTTTGAATTGCTGTTTACGACTCACTACAGTAAGCTTTGCTCTTATGCGAATGGCTTTATCAAAGACCTTGATGCTTCGGAAGAGATTGTCCAGCTGCCGCTGGAACGAAGAAAGATCTTTATCATGAGCCGGTACGATGGGTTGACATATAACCAGATTGCCGGGGAACTTAATATATCAGTTAAAACTGTTGAAAACCAGATGGGAAAAGCATTAAAATTCCTCAGAGATGAGCTGGCTGATTACCTTCCCTGGTTCCTGCTGATTTTTTATGTATTTAAAAATTAACCCAATAGAGTAGGGGTAGATCCCTTTTTAATTGTCATACTGATAGTATGTAATGAACCAAACCAGCGATCATATTGACGAACATTTACTTTTACAGTATTTACAAGGAGAGGGCAAAGAGCGGGAGAACAGGCAGGTAGAAGAGTGGCTGAATAAATCCGCGAAGAATCGAACGCTTCTGGACAGACTGGAAAAGATCTGGGTTGAGACCGGAAAGATCTCTCCGCCACCAGTTGCTGTGGATGTAACAGCTGCCTGGAATCGGATCTCTTCACGGATCGAAGAGCAGGAAACGAAGCATGTGGGGCAGCATTTTCATGGGAAACTTATCAGGATGCAGGTTGTCAGGTGGGTAGCTGGTGTGGCTGCTGCGATCCTGATGAGCTTTTCTGGCTGAATCAGAATCTTGAGTTCAGACAAACAGAGCTAATAGAGGTAATCCGGATCCTGAGTAGGTGCTATCATGTCAGTATCCGCCTGGAAAATGAAGAGATCCGATGGTGCAGGCTTACCGCCAGCTTCTCCGGGGAACCCGTTGATTTAATTTTGCAGGTGATTGCCGATACATTTAACCTGACCCTGGAAAAAGAGGACGAAACATATGTATTTAAAGGGAATGAATGCAGTGAGGCCTCCAGGTAGATTTTTGTTTTTCCTTATCTTATTCGCTGGAATTTCTCTCTCTGTGATGAGTCAGCGTAGCCATCTCTCCAAACGGATCACCCTCTCCTATGCCTCTGTTCGGATGGATGAAGCTCTTCAGGAGATTGCCAGGGCCGGGGATTTCAATTTCTCCTACAATGCAGATCTGATCAACGGTGACAGCCTGGTAACTTTTCAAGTTGAGAATACGAAGGTGAGTGTTGTCCTGGGCGAGTTACTTGGTGACAGGATCCGGAACAAGGAGGTAGGAAACCATATTATCCTGTTACAGACATTATCCCACAAAGACAAGAAGAAGTCGAGGAGAAAAAGCGGGCATCTTGTATCCGGGTATATCAAGGATCGTCGCACCGGACACAGACTCAGGGATGCGACAATCTACGAGGTGTCGAAACGAAAAACGGTATTGAGCAACTCCAAAGGAGCGTACTCTTTTCCACTACCCGCCGGGAAAGAGATTCAGGGCCTCTATTTTGCCAAGAGAGGGTATGCAGACACGGTTATCTTTATCAGACCGGTCAGTGATTACTCAATGGATGTCTCCATGAAACCGTTATATGCAGAGATCTTACGAGTTTCCTCCCGTCCGGCAGAACTACCTGTAAATCCCATTGACAGTCTTGTCCTGGTAAATATGCTTGTCCCCCGAAAAGCGTTGATCACTTCAGAAAACCTTCAAGTTTACGGAACCCGGGCATTTCAGGTTTCCCTGATCCCCTATGTGGGAACAAAATGGATGAGTAAAGGAGCTTATACCAATGCCATCTCCTTCAACCTATTCGCTGGGTATACAGGAGGTGTAAATGGCTTTGAACTGGGTGGCCTGGTGAACTTCCAGCAGGATACGCTTACAGGGACACAAAGGGGGCTTGCACCACATGGCTCTCTATGGCGATGAGGTTTTCTATGGCAATATCGCTTTCCGTACCGGGACGAGAAGGTTTTACAACATCTTCCAGGTAGGCTTGGGATCGGCCTGGATGGTGAACTACATGTATGGGATTGGAACCTCATTCGCGTTGGGAGAGAAACTGGCTTTAAGTGTAGATATTATCTCCGGACTGGTGTTCTCTACTACTCCAAGCCTGGCGCTACATGGTACACTAACGAAACTGTTAACAGCCGTGGAATACCGTTTTCGAAATCATTTTGCCCTGTTCGCCGGGCCTACCTATAAGTTATATGCCTTTGACCTCAGTCGAACGGTCAAACCCAATGGTATTGCCCCTTACACCTTTTTCAACCAGGTTAATGGGCGCCAACGGATCCAGATGTGGATTGGGGAACAGTTGGATTTCGGTTTTAGCAAAAGGTTATCCCCAAAACCAAAATTTTTTTCCTGAAGAGTAGGGGTATCGGCATTCTGAATTGTCTTTCTGTTAAATCAAGACAAATTCAGATGCATTTAGCCACTAAATCAAAAAATCAGAATGAAGAAAAAAGTGATAGTTTCACGATTATTTCTCCTCCTGTTTTGTGTAACTCTATTTAATACAATACTCATTGCTCAGGAAGAAGATAACCCACAAGATCTGCAGACAAAGAAACAGGTGAAGAAGAAGGCAAAGACATGGGCCTTTCAGCTCAGTTTTCAGGGCTGGGTAATATCGTCCTGGGAGAAACTAAAGGAACACAATTCTCCGGTCTGTTCAACATCAATACCGGGAAGACAGAAGCCTGGCAATTTGCGGGCCTGACGAACATCGTTACCAAAGCAGCTTCGGGCATACAATGTTCAGGATTGACCAACATCGTAACCGATACTTTCAACGGTGCTCAGATCTCTGGATTTGGAAGGCATACAGATTTCGGGTTTTACCAATGTCAACACCAAACGGATTCAAGGCCTCCAGCTTTCCGGATTCTTTAACTATTCCTGGAACGTTACTGTCTCAGACATCACGGATGAGTATGGTGCAAAAGTGACACCAGGCATTGCGCCCTGGTCGGTTTACGACAAAACCAACGGAAATATCAATGTGAAAATGTATCCGGGCATCACAGCCGGGATCAGATTATAATTGAGGTTCAAGATTCAGCGCCTCCGCAAAGTAGCTTCAGCGCTCGCAGAAAACTCAAAGTTCAAGATAAAAGTTAAAGTATGAAAACGACAAAAGTAATAACCGCATTAGTAGCTAGGGAGAATAATATCACTATCTTTACAAGGTGGTTTCCGGTCGATGAAATCCGATCGGCCTGCCGGGTGAAACCAGAGACACCATGGAAGGAATTGCAATAACAGGACTAAAGGAGAAGTTTCGCATTCGTGAGAAGCTGATCAGGATCCAGGCAAAACCGAAGAGCGTCTCTTTCGGATATTCGCTTGGTGTGTTTCTGGGTACAACCCCTTTCATCGGTGCAAAAGTATTTATTGCTCTGATCATTACATCCCTTCTGAAGTGGAACAAAACTGCTTCTGTAATCGGTGTTTATCATATTAATATATTGACTGCCCCAATCTTTTATGGATTTTCCTTCCTGGTAGGCAAATGGATCCTGGGAACAAGTGTTGTTTTTTTATTTCCTGAGACCATAAGCTTTTCTGCTTTTTATGAAGCTTTTTTTGACAGTGTGATGATCTTCTACAGCTTACTTGTAGGAGGGATCGTGCTGGGTCTTCCCATGTCTATTGGGGCATACTTTATTTCGATGGCAATTTTACGTCGAAATGACCGTGCAATACAACTTCAGTTTACGGAGTCTCCCGACACATCGGTTATCATCCCTGCAGATCCGGGTATTCATGTGGAAACCGGAATTCTGGATCAGGCAATTGAAGTCAAGCGACCAACTACACCTCTCTACACACTGATTACAGGTGCAAGCAGTGGTTTGGGCAAGGAGATGGCGATAGAGTGTGCGGAGCGGGGAATGAACCTGATCCTGGTTGCATTACCGGGGCGAAACCTGGATGTGCTTTGTGATGTGCTGAAGGAGGAATATGGGATCATCGCCAGGTATTATGAGATGGACCTGACCAGCCGCGAAGCAATCATTTCTCTTACTGATGAAGTTTTGCAACATTATCGAATCAACTTTTTGATTAACAACGCCGGAATCGGTGGCACGTGTCCGTTTAATGAATCTACTGTAGATTACCTAGAACAGATCATCCAACTGAATATCACGGCTGTTTCGATGTTGTCTCGGTTACTGGTCCCGGAGTTACAAAAACATCCGGAATCATACATTCTCAATGTATCCAGCATGGCTGCTTTTGCCCACATGCCTTTCAAAACCATCTATCCGGCTTCGAAAGCGTTTGTCTCCAGTTTCTCCAAGAGCCTGGCGCAGGAGCTGAAAGAGACCTCCGTGAACGTAGGGGTTCTACATCCAGGTTCAATGCTGACCAATCCGGATGTGATCGTCAGGATCATCAAGCAGGGCAAGCATGGGAGAAGAGGCTTGTTTCAGGTACGTGAGCTTGCCCGGATCGGTATCGATGGGGTCAGGAAAGGCAAAAGGGTGATGGTGCCTGGTATGACGAACAAGTTTTACCGGTTTCTGCTGGCGACGCTTCCGTCAGAGATTCTGATGCCTTATCTATATAGGGTATTCTTACGTGATATCCCAGCAGATAAAAAAGCAGTGTAAAAAAAGTTGTGGAGTAGGGAAGTAGTGAGGTTGTGTTGTCCCGCCTTCGTTAAAGTTTTAGCAGGTAAAGGTGAGATGGCGATATGGTGAGATGGTGAGAAGCGAAAAGCGAAAAGCATGAAAGTACTTGTCACTGGTGCGAATGGCCTACTTGGTGCGAACATTGTCAGAGAGCTGGTTAAGCGGAAATATGATGTGCGGATTTTTACACGTGAAACCAGTGATCTCTCCGGGCTGGAGGATGTGAATGTTGAACGGATAAACGGAGATATTCTGGATCCGGATTCAATAGGGAAGGCTGTCGAAGGATGTGATTACGTGATACACTCCGCTGCCAATACCAGCCAATGGCCAACAAACTATATCCATTACGAACCGGTGAATGTGACGGGCACAAAACACGTGATCAATGCAGTGAAAAAATATGCCGTAAAACGGTTTGTCTTCATCAGTTCAGCCAACGCATTCGGAAACGGGACAAAAGAACATCCGGGAACGGAGCTTAACGAATTCACCGGATTCAAGTATGGATCAGGATACATGATGAGCAAGTTTGTAGCTCAACAAACGGTACTGACTGAAGTCGAACAAAGTAAATTACGGGCCATTGTGGTTAATCCAACTTTCATGATCGGACCGTACGATTCGAAACCCAGCAGTGGGCAGATCATCGTGATGGGGATGGGCAAAAAGGTCCAGGTTTCGCCTCCTGGAGGGAAGAACTTCATTCATGTCAACGATGCCGCTATCGGAACCTGCAATGCACTGATGATGGGACGCATCGGTGAGTGTTACCTCCTTGCCAGCGAGAACCTATCGTACCGTGAATTCTTTGCTCTGTTGAACCAGGTGACCGGAGAAACTCCGAAATCGCTCTCCCTTCCGGGAGCGTTACTGAAAACCATTGGAACGGGTGGAACATTATTTGAGAAGATGTCCCGCAAGCCAGCCGGACTCAACCTGGTCAACGCCCGGTTACTCTGCCTCGACAACTACTACACCGGAAAAAAAGCGGTAAAAGCCCTTGAGCTTCCACAGACTCCTATCGAAACTGCCATCCGTGAGGCGATAGAGTGGTTCCGGGATAATAAGCCGGGGTTGATCTCCGATTTTCAGGCTGTAGCCCCCAGTCTTCAGTCCACAAATGAGGGACAGCAGAAAAGAGGGACAAAGTGAAAAAGTGGGCCAGGGGACCAGTGAAGAAACAAGTCCAACCTTTCCAACTTGTCTCACCTGTCCAACACGTATTATCTAACCGTTAACTTCGCCTGGAATGCTTCGGTATCACCTATCAGTTGTACCAGGTAAATGCCGGCTGGAAGAGCTGAAAGGTTTAGTTTCTCCACCAGGTTTCCGTTGGGAGCGGTTACTTGTTCTGTAACTACATCCCTTCCGAAAAGATCGATGATTTGAAGGCGATAGGTTGTTTCCTTTGCGTTATTAAGCGAGATCGTTACTTGACCGGAAGTCGGATTGGGATATATCCGCAGTTGGCTGGAGATACCAGTTTGTCCCTGATCAATCGCTGTAATATCCGTAAGGCCGACATCATCGATAGCAAAATCTCCCGCCTGATCACAGGAGGTCACACCCCTGAACCTCAGGCCGATGACCTGACCAACCCAGGGTGTCAGGTCAATCTCCAGCTCTTTCCATTCGTCACCCTGATTCCCGATGATTGGAGGAACCACATCCCGGACGATCTCAGAACCGGCAAAAAGATCCACATGAAACCATCCGATGTCGGCGCCATAAGCATGATACCACAAGCTCAGCGTGGGAGATACTCCATTTCCCAGATCCAGGCATGGGGCAGTCATAATCGCCTCCTTGTTGAAACAGTAAACAGAAGGTTCCACGTACAGATATCTTCCGGTATATGTACCTGTCGTATGGTCAACCGAAGGACCTGTCCAGCCGGTATTCGTAGACCCGGAGTATGTTCTCCAGTCATGCTGATCATGAACTTCATTGGTCAGGTTAAACCATCCCTCTTCAAGATCACAGGTATATAACTCGCAGACAGGTGCTGAAGCACATTTCGCCCAGCTTTCGAATGTCTGGATATATCCGAATGAAACCGCACTCCCTTCAATCACCCCGAGGGGTATCTCAACCAGGTCGTTATCCGGATTCTGGTCAGGAGGGTATGCAACCCAGGCCTTTACGATATAGGTACCTGTATCGGGGAAACTGATATTGTTTGTAAAGGTATATTGTACGGTGGAGTCGGGATCAATTGTTCCGTAGTAACCCTCTGTGGAGATGGTCCCGTTATCGATCTGGAAGCTTAACTCCGGATCAGTGATCGGTTGTGTCCCGTAATTTTTTACCTTCACGGTAACTGGTATATCGGAAAGGTCCAGCCAGGACTGAAACACGCCCCAGTCGAGAGATGGAATAGCGACCATCATCAAATCGACAGGATAGCAGTTGGAGGGGCCCTGCTCGTTCTGAATGGCCAGGGCTCTTCGGCCTTGCGCCCCATTCTCCCCCAGTGCTCTGACACTGAACCAGGATTCATCAGTGATAGTAGTATCTTCCAGGATAAAAGAGTTCTGGGAAGAGATACCAACAGGTTCCATATATTTTTCACCCAGTTTGAAGAGTTCATAAGAGGTAGCTCCAACCACTTCACCCCAGCTGAGGTGAATCTCTTCATCGCATGCCCAGTCAATCCGGAAGTTACAGGGAACACCCAGGATGGAAAAGGGGGCATCACTTTGAGATGTGACTCCGCCAGCAGTGATCCGAATAAGTGCTTCACCGGAAATATCGGAAGGGACCTGCCAGCTGTGGCTGCGGTTTTCGCCTGGAACATCTTCTACAATGGTTTCCCAACTCTGCCCATTATCCAGTGAGAATTCAAGAGTAAAAAGCTGGTTAGAACCAAATGCATCCCAACGAATTAACTCTGATTCGCCAGGCACCAATGATTCACCGCCAATCGGATAGGTCAGGATAACCTCATCCGGGATAAACTCATATACCACATAATAGGTTTGCGGGCCCTGTGGCACGGTAACACCTTCGACATAGAGAGTATAGGTGCCGGCTTCAGGATCGTCCAGGGTGACCTGCTCCATGTTGTTGCGGTCATCCACTCCTCTTGTCGCTGGCATATCGAGGCTGTCGGGATGAGGATAATGGCTCAGCTTCCATGGATTCCAGGTAGTGGAAGAGGGATCAGTGACTGTTATGTTCAGGTTGTTCACCAATGCCCAGTTGGTGTTCACGGTGGCTTCGTAATCAGTCCAGTAAACCATTACCCTGAGTTGTGCGATATCGGTTGGAACATCGAACGTGTGTGTGATGTCATCCCCCTGGTTCAGGGTGCCCGAATCAAACCGTGCTTCTTCAATCACTATGACTGCTCGCAGCGCGTTGATCCTGCCCCATCCGAATTTGAAATCAGGACCAGGATTCCCGAGATCTTCTGCCGTATTCAGGATAAGGGCTTTCATCAATCCAGCCATCGGATCGTCCCCGTTATACGTTTCGCGATAGGCCTGGAAAAGTTGGGCCAATGTACCGGCCACTCCCGGGCAGGACATAGATGTGCCTGATTTAAGGGAATAGGTATTGGGATTAATAGTCGAATAGACATCCACTCCTTTCGCTGCAACGTCGGGTTTGATCCGGCCGTCGTGGGCTGGTCCCCGGCTGCTGGAGGTTCTCAGTTCATCGATGTAATTGACATTGGCAACAGTAATCACATTCTTCCCTATTTTATGACCGCCGGTCACATTTCCCCATCCCGCTCCGGCTCCATATCCGCAGTCGCTGGTCCCCGAGTTGCCGGCAGAAAAGACGTGCATGAGCGATGGGTAGATACGTACCTGCTGGTCAAGGGTTCGGGCAAGCGTGGTATATCCGGCATTACACCCGTTGCTGTAGGATGTTGAGGTGATCCTGATCTCAAGTGGACCGTAGTCCTGGGGAATGGCGTTGAATCCCGGATAATACGGAGCAGCACCATAAACGTAGAGCTCGGCGCCAAAGGCCATGCCTTTACCGAGTGGATCCACATTTCCAGCTGCCATTATGGTACCGGCAGTATGGTCACCGTGGTTTCCGTTGTTGTAGGACAGGAACTGATCAAGAATCCTTCCCTGATAGTCGATGTGCGGACCGATGATCCCGTCGTCCTGCAATTCCACGTGAATCCCGGTACCGTCGAAATGGCGTCCGGCACCATAATCGGTGGCAATACCGTTTGAACGATGTAGCGTACGGCCGGTAGAATTCTCAGGTTCAGGTACCGGGTATATCGGTTCAATATAAACGATATAGGGCAGGCCGGCAATACGCCGGATATCTGCAATTGGAACTCCAATGTTTACGTAGTGACCGAAATCATCACGCATGAGTACCGGATAACCTTTGCTCATCAGCGCAGCGACTGTATGATCGGGATCAAGATTAGGGTAATAACTGACCAGCAGGCTGATTGTTTCATCTTCAAGGAAAGTATAATCGGGGTAGTTGCTTTCATACAAAGCCGGGGCGAGTTTGTAATCTGTTTTGACAGCCACAATACTTCTGATGCCAGTTTCCTTTAGCTCTTCAGCATTAAAATTACTGGAAAAAGAGGCAAAATAGGCCAGTTGAGGCAGGTAATCCAACAGTGTAACTCCGGCGTTTTTCAACGTTGCTCTCTCTGCTTCATCGGGAATACCGCTGAACTGAATAATCTTGAAAAATTGGTTTTGATAGATATTTTCATCGGCTTCTGAATAGGTATCAAGGTATGCAGAAGCATTTGGCTCCGGAATTAAAATGCCGGTCTTGAAATGGATAGCATATTTGTCATTGGAATTCTGAGAATAAGCAGATGAAAAAAAGCAGATACTTGCCAGGAGAAAGAGAGCTAGTTTATTCATGATGGAGAGTTTTTATTAATAACTACAAAAGAAGCCGTCCTTGTGAGACGGCTTCTTTCAACCAATGAGGGCAGGGTGCTACTTCTTGACGAATTTCGTATTTGAAATTCCTTTATCCGTCATCGTGCGGATGAAATAAACACCACGTGAAAGGTTCCGGATATTAAGTGTTGTTCCGGTTCCTTGATAAAGCACCTTTCCGCTGAAGTCAGTAATCTGAACAGAAGAGATGGTGTGATTCGATTTGATTGTGATATAATCCTGGGCTGGGTTCGGATAGATCATTACAGTTGTTTTTTCAACATCATCAATCCCTACACCAGCCACAACCAGCTCAACAGGAACATCCAGTGCAGGGGTAACCGGGTCATTACTGAGGAAGCGAATGGTAGCGTTGTATATGCCGGCATCCAGCTCAGTGGCGTCATACTCTACGTCAACGGGTTCACTGCCAAGCGGGGGCAAGAAACCTGATTCAGGTGTAGCGGACAACCATAGCGGGAACAGGTCGCCTTCGAGGTTGGCACGGATGTTCCAGTTGTACATCAATGAGGGGTTGCTTCCCAGATGTGACCAGCCTACTCCGGTGCTCAGGAAGTCGCCATTGGGGTTGTAGTTGGTCCCGTCATCGGTACCAGGAATGAATATATCCAGATCTTCCTGCGTAAACTCATAGCCGACCCAGAGATCTTCACCGGTTACCATTACAGGAGTGGTGAGTGTAACTGTTGTCCAGGAGGTAGGTGGTCCGGTAAACGCTTGTTCATGGAGTAATACACCTGGCTCAATCGTGTTCCCCATGCCATAGATCTTGAGTGTTTTTTCATTTCCGCCAGAGCTATTCTCATCGTTAAGATAGACATCAACCGAAATAATTTCCAGACCGGCATAGGGTATCGTCATTGCACTTGGAAATCTCGCAGCAACGGTTACAGTAATAGGGGCACTGGTCCAACCAATTGCGCTGGAATTGTCATCATCATAATGGAGGATACCTGTGGCCTCTGTTGATGATCCACCCCCGGGAACCGGGTTCGGATCTAGCGTTGCACCAACCACCGGATTCTTGGTTGATTGGGTGAAAGTGGGTCCGGGAGTGACCGGTGTGTTTTCTATGGCATCAATGTCGTAGATGATGCTCAGATCCCAGTTCAGATCCGATCCACCCGTATTCTCAACGGTCAGTACATCGCTGGTGGTACCACCGGCAATCACCCAGTTGTTGAGTTCATCAGGTGTAACGGTGATTTCAGGATCGCCGCCACCGCCTGTCTGTTCAAAGTAGATATCGTCAAAATAGAACTTGGGCTCATACGTGGATCCTGTTTGCACTCCGGCGAAGAAGTCCACACCGCCAAGTTGATTCGTACCTCCGGTAGAGAAGGCCGTGCAGCTAAATTCCCATTCGTGGAAAAGAGTACCGTCGATGTACAGTTGACAGTTATCGGCATCGATATCGATCACATGTTTGACCTCAAACCAGACACCCTGTGGGTAGGTCCCGGTGGCACCGGCGGCCACACATACATCCATTAAGATAGATCCATCGCCATCGAAATACAAATTGAAAGCCCATTCAGTACCAGGGGCTTCGTAATGCTGGATGTTGTAGTACCCGGCAAAACCGGATTCTATATACATATTCCAGCTGAGTTCATACTGGCCGACCTGTTTGTTTCCCAATTTCAGGATAAGGTCGGTCGCGCCATTAGTTTCATCACAAAGCGCTGATTTTGTACCGGTTGATGCATAGTCGTCTGTAACCATGGCATCTTCCCCAGAACCAGGATTGTTAGACCAGGTTTCGTACCAGGTAGGATTTTCTACGGCCAGGAAATCTCCCACGGCGTAAGATTCCATGTCATCTTCAAACAGGACGGTTTGCGTAAAACCGCCAAATCCGATAAACATGGCAAGCAACAAAAGATAGATTTTTTTCATAATAAACAAATTTTAGTGAATAATTAATACGTACCCAATTACAAACGTACAAAATTTTTTTGCTTCTTGCAAATTTTCTGATCTACCTTCTACGTTCTTCCTTCTGGCGTCCTGATTCCGTCATGCTACCGAATCGTCAGTTTTGCCTGGAATGATTCGGTGTCACTGATTAATTGTACAAGGTAAATGCCGGCCGGGAAAGCCGAAAGGTTGACTTTCTCCATCAGGTTTCCGTTGAGAGCGGTTACTTGTTCCGTAACCACATTTCGTCCGAACAGATCGATGATTTGAAGGCGATAGGTTGTTTCCTTTGCGTTATTCAACGATATTGTTATCTCCCCGGAAGTTGGATTGGGATATACCAGCAGTCGGTTTGAGAAGCCGCTTTGCCCATGATCAATCGCTGTAATATCCGTGAGACTGACATCATCGATAGCAAAATCTCCAGCCTCATCACAGGAGGTCATACCCCTGAACCTCAGGCCGATGACCTGTCCAACCCAGGGTGTCAGGTCAATCTCAAGCTCGTTCCATTCATCACCCTGGTTCCCGATAATCGGAGGAACCACATCCCTGACGATTTCAGAACCGGCAAAAAGATCCACATGAAACCATCCGATATCGGCGCCATAGGCATGATGCCAGACACTCAGGGTTGGTTGTACCCCGTTGGTCAGATCGAGGCACGGTGTTGATACCACCGCCTCTTTGTTGAAACAGGTACTGGAAGGTTCCAGGTAGAGATACTTTCCGGTATAGGTACCTGTCGTATGGTCAACCGAAGGACCTGTCCATCCTGTATTCGTCGTTCCCGAGAATGTTCTCCAGTCATGCTGATCATGAATTTCATTCGTAAGATTAAACCACCCTTCTTCAAGATCACAGGTGTATAATTCGCAGACAGGCGCGGAAGCACATTTCGCCCAGCTTTCGAATGTCTGGATATATCCGAATGAAACCGCACTCCCTTCAATCACCCTGAGGGGTATCTCAACCAGGTCGTTATCCGGATTCTGGTCAGGTGCATATGCAATCCAGGCCTTTACAATATAGGTACCTGTATCGGGGAAACTGATATTGTTGGTGAAGGTATATTGTATGGTGGAATCAGGATCAATTGTTCCGTAGTAAAACTCTGTACCGATAATCCCGTTATCGATCTGGAAGCTTAATTCCGGATCAGTGATCGGTTGTGTCCCGTAGTTTTTCACCTCCACGGTAACGGGTATATCGGAAAGATCAAGCCAGGACTGAAACAGGCCCCAGTCGAGAGAGGGAATAGCGACCATCATCAAATCGACAGGATAGCAATTGGAAGGGCCCTGATCGTTCTGAATGGCCATAGCTCTCCTGCCCTGTGCTCCATTCTCACCCAGCGCTCTGATACTGAACCAGGATTCATTATTAATAGTAGTATCTTCCAGGATGAAAGAGTTCTGGGAAGTGATACCAACAGGTTCCATATATTTTTCACCCAGCTTGAAGAGCTCATATGAGGTAGCTCCAACCACTTCGCCCCAGCTGAAGTGAATCTCTTCATCGCAGGCCCAGTCAATCCGGATGTCACAGGGAACACCCAGAATGGAAAACGGTGCTTCGCTCTGGGATGAGCCCCCGCCGGAAGTGATTTTTACAAGACTTTCCCCGGAAGCATAAGCGGGGACCCGCCAGTTGTAGGTACGGGTTGCTCCTGCAATATCTTCTGCAATGGTTTCCCAGCTCTGGCCATTATCCAGTGAGAATTCAAGGTCAAACAGCTCGGTGACACCAAATGCATCCCACCGAATTAACTCCAATTCACCCGGCACAAATGATTCGCCGCCAATCGGATAGGTCAGGACAACCTCATCCGGAATAAACTCATACACCACGTAATAGGTTTGCGGGCCCTGTGGCACGGTGACACCTTCGACATAGAGGGTATAGGTGCCGGCTTCAGGATCATCCAGGGTGACCTGCTCCATATTATTGCGGTCATCTACTGCTCTGACAGCCGGCATATTCAGGCTGTCGGGATGAGGATAATGGCTTAGCCTCCATGGATTCCAGGCAGTGGAAGAGGGGTCTGTGACTGTCATGTTCAGGTTGTTTACCAGGGCCCAGTTGGTGTTCACCGTAGCTTCGTAATCAGTCCAGTAAACCATTACCCTGAGTTGTGCGACATTAGAAGGAACATCAATGAGGTGCATGATGTCATCACCCTGGTCAAGAGAACCGGAGTCGAAACGGGACTCTTCGATCACCTGAACGGCACGCATGGCGTTGATCCGGCCCCAGCCAAATTTAAAGTCAGGCCCCGGATTTCCAAGATCTTCTGCTGTATTCAGGATGATGGCTTTCATCAATCCAGCCATCGGGTCGTCCCCGTTGAAAAGGTCGCGATACGCCTGAAATAGTTGAGCAAGGCTTCCTGCAACACCCGGACAAGCCATGGATGTTCCTGACTTAACCGAATAGGTGTTGGGATCGATTGTGGAGTAGACCTGGGTTCCTTTGGCTGCGATATCCGGCTTGATCCTCCCGTCATGTGCCGGGCCCCGGCTGCTGGAACCTGCCAGTGCATCTATGAGCGACACATTGGCAACGGAAATGACATTCTTCCCTACTTTATGCCCACCGGTGATGTTTCCCCAACCGGCTCCGGCTCCGTAGCCACAGTTACTGTTTCCCGAGTTTCCCGTGGAAAAGACGTGCATCAAAGAGGGGTAGGCTCGTACCTGCTGGTCCAGGGTTCGTGCAAGCGAATTATATCCTGCATTGCACCCGTTGCCGTAAGATGTTGAGGTTATCCTGATCCCCAGTGCCCCGTAATCAACAGGAATGGCGCTGAATCCCATATAATTTTGAGCACGATAGACATATAGTGTGGCACCGAAGGCCATGCCTTTTCCCAGTGGATCAAGGTTCCCGGCAGCCATGAGAATTCCTGCGCAGTGGTCTCCGTGGTTTC
>JACKQG010003902.1_pt1 | contig 17775 bp, 25 predicted proteins | sample 8237621 | NCBI WGS metagenome assembly JACKQG01 (sample SAMN15677084, study PRJNA649215) | marine metagenome | biome: marine; feature: Black Sea; material: saline water; isolation source: suspended particulate matter (SPM) from the Black Sea western gyre | collected 2013-06-09/2013-06-10 | depth...
TCTCCAACAATTATAGCTGGGAAATTAGCTATATCATCCGGAAAGGAGCACGTACCTGACTCGGTTATCTATATATCTGTAGCGTCTTATATAACCATAAGATTTGATAGCTGTTTATGCGCCTGTGCCGTATCCGGATGTTGTACTTGTATTATATATGAAAAGGTATCACATCCAGACAATGGATATGTATCGAATGTAGTAGCCGTTGTGCCAACTGATGCACTCATGGTAGCCATTACGGAATGATTCAAATACATTGGATCATTCTGTGTACTGACAACTACATTGTCACCTAATTGACCAATAATACCATTAACACTAAACGTTGGCTTATCTAATTTATCATTAGTAACGGCGCCGGCACTGATGCTATTTGTAGCTACTGCATTGTCTTGAAGATGTTCATTACCGACAGCGTCGTCAGCTATCTTAGCGCTCGTTACAGCATCACCAGCTATCTTAGCGCTCGTTACTGCTCCGTCACCTAGGTAGGTCGTTCCGATGGAACCTACATTAACATCACCAAACAGTATGTCGGTGTCAGTAACAGATAGTGTCATGGTGTCTGTAGCACTAGCAGCACCGTACAATGTGATCGATATGTTCTCACCGATATTGGCTGATACATTGTTAACGCTAAACGTCGGTGTTGCTAACTTGGCATTAGTAACTGCAGCATCATTGATCTTATCAGTCGTTACACTACCATCAGCTATTCTGTCTGTTGTTACAGCACTAGGAGATATCTTAGCGGTGGTTACGCTGCCTGTAACCAGCTTATCAGCTGTCACGGTATCATCAGCTATTCTATCGGTTGTTACAGCACTAGGAGATATCTTAGCGGTTGTGATTGCCTGGTCGACAATCTTATCAGTCGTTACAGCATCACCAGCTATCTTACCAGCCGTCACTGCACTGGCAGCTACCTTGGCAGTAGTGATTGCCTGACTGGCTATCTTACTAGTCGTTATGGCATTAGAGTCTATCTTAGCTGATGTTATCGATCCATCAGCTACATCAGCGGCTATCACAGTACCATCTGCTATCTTCGCACTAGTAATAGAACCATCAGCAATTTTGTCTGTGGTTATGACTCCAGCTGAGATATGATCAGTCTGGACTGTATCAATTGAAATATGAGTAGCGCTGACACCCGCCGGGGCAATACGAAGACCTGATAGGCCTGTGGACAGTACTTGAAGAGACGTATCGCTTAAGCGAATGTCAGCGCATAAATAATCTGTTTCTTGATCTTGAACATAATGAATGATTGACGGTGAATTACATAAACCGGTAACCAACGGCATAGTAATTGCGTCGCCTAAATTAGCCGATAGACCATTAACACTAAAGGTAGGTGATGTAATTTTTAACCCATCAGTATCTATCGACAGAGTATCATCTGACAATCTTACATTACCATACAATATATCATTAACTGTTGACAGTGTTATGGAATCAGTAGCACTTGCTGTGCCGTGAATTGATATTGATACATTGCCACCAATGTTACCTGATACACCATTGACGCTAAACGTACCACCGCTCAAATGACCGTCCGTCAGTGAACCGTCTTCTGCTATGTGTGTACCATTGATACCGGCAGTTGCAACAGCTAAGCCTGACAATCCGGGTTCATCGATAGCTGTTAGTGAATTACCAGCAAGACGTACATCAGCAACAATCTGACCAGGGTAAGCAGCATCATCAAAATCTAACGTACTAGTGTCGATAGTCGCGCTCCCGTTGATTGAAACATTTAAATTACCACCGATTGGTGTCGCAACACCGTTAACACTAAAGGTACCCCCGCTTAAATGGCTATTGTTTAGGCTTCCCGGTACAACTCTAATACCATTAGGTAAGCAGTCAATAGTTGAGTCAGCGTATCTGACGTTAGCAGATAGCGTATCAGTCATCACACCGTTTACTTCTGTCTGACCTACTTCAAGATCTATAGAACAAGAATCAGCATGAGCATGTACCGGTACAGTAACATTGCTACCTAATTCAACGACATTATTATTAATTGTCAACGAACTGGTTGATAAGCTATCATTTGTAATCGAACCAGGGCTTATGTGTGCTGAAGTTATTTGCTCGCTAGCTATCTTAGCACCGTTAACAGCTTCGTCAGCAATTTTGTCTGTGGTTACGACTCCTGCTGAAATATGATACGTCTGTACAGTATCATCTGAAAGATGTGTTGCGCTTAAACTTCCTGGTACAACTCTAATACCATTAGGTAAGCAATCAATAGTCGAATCAGCATACCGAACGTTAGCAGATAGTGTATCTGTCATCGCTCCGCTCACCATAGTTTGACTGACTTCTAAATCTATAGAGCAGGAATCAGCATGAGCGTGTACTGGTATGTCAACACTTCCGCCCAGAGAGACTGGATTGTTGTTGACGATAAGACTGCTGTTTGCTAACTTGACGTTTTCTATAGAACCGTCTTCAATTAAAGTGCCCGGTACTATAGCTGATAATGTAGCTAATTCAATTGACACGTCGGTTGTGTCGATAGCTGATAGAACAGGGTCTGTAGCTAGTCCTTTAAATAGCTTATATACACCGTCTGTAGCATCTCTAAATAGACCAGTATACTTTACTCCGGAGTCATAATATGTACTGTACCAGCCAATATCATTTACATCTGTTGCAGAGTTACCGTGTCCTAGAGTGATAAGTGGGTCCTCTAGACGAATAGACGACGACTCGACAAACGTCATCTCACCTTTAACAGTGAGTGAGCCGTCGATCGTCGCATCACCGAGAGTATGAAGATTTCCACTAATAGCAACATCGCTGCCAAAAGTAGAGTCCCCGCTTGTAGCTAGAGTCTGCTGGAGTGTTGTTGTCCCCTTAACTACAAGATTCTCTCTGATCTTAAAATCAGGAATCTTTACTGCCATAACCGTCCCTCAACCGTAATTATTTAGGCTATCGGCAGAGTTTCTAGGCAGTTTTTATATCTTTTATTATCTCATACACGTCATCTTCCGTGACGTGTGGCATTGTCATGATATGAGCTATGTCATCTTGAACAGCTAATTGCCACTTACGACATACATCCTCATGAGGTCTTGGTATCACTATTGTTACAGCACCAGGATTCCTCCATGCTTTGATACCTTCGTCGTTGAATATCCTTACAGCTCGAGCCGCTAAATCAACACATGAGCTGGCACGTTGCCTGAAGCCATCATAGCCTAATTTTTTAATAGCATACCAGAGCACCAGCGGCGTAAATCCATTTCTCGAACCTGTGACAGTTGTATCAAGAGACGCGATGTACTCAACAGCTCTCGTAATCCTGCCTACATTGCTCTTTAGGGCAAGAACAACTCCGCACGGAACAGGTGATCCAACGAACTTATGTCCTGATATCGCTATACTTTGTGCTCCTGCAGCAAAATCATATGCCTTGGAACCGTCTAAAAACGGCCGTATCATTCCGCACAAAGCAGCATCTACGTGAATGTAGTACTCTGGTATTGCTAAATCTTTTAAAACTCTCTTTATTTGTTCAATATCATCTGTCGCTTCTTTCATCGTTGTGCCGATATTAGCAAAGATGATAGGAGGCTGTGACCTCCATGTAGAGAGCATACTACGAAAGTCATCATAATCCATCTCACCATTCCGTCTGGATTTAATCATAACGTGCTCCATACCGAGCAATCGTATATTCTTACTCACGCTATAGTGAGTGTCTTGTGAATAGTATACAACCCCTTTCGGATATAGCTCGCGTGCTAAGTACAGTCCATAGAGGTTACCTTCCGATCCACCGTTTGTAACATATCCCCAGTAGTTATCCATTGGAGCATTATTCAATCTCGCGAACCAATCTAGTACTTCCACTTCGAAGTCACGAGTATGTATATGATACTGCCCACTGGAGAATGGATCACCTACGTTGTTGAGAGGGTATTTGAGAAACCTGTACAGCTCTGAGTAGTCAAAGTTAGCCACGCAAGGGTAGCCGATGAATGTCTTTTTACTTTCAGATAAAAAGTTTTCAAGATCATCTAATCTCTTCTGACATTTTTTATCAAGGCCCATCATACATTGTCTCCTCTATGTGTCTGTGGACATAACCGGATGAAAAGTCTTCTAACCTAAATTGTGACCAACTTAGAGTATGTAACCATTGCTGTCTGATATCTTTATCATATTTTGGCGTCTCAATTAATGTGAAGTCTGTATGTGAAACTGGTACAGCACAACACGACGGGTCACAGAACGTCGGTATGCCTTTTAGCTGCGCCTGGATCGCAACTGTTGATGAATGTGTTACAACAGCATAGCAGTCTTCAAGATCTTCATCAACTGATACCTTCTCATCAGATACCATTTTGTCTTTGACAATATTAAACCACGGCTTATTTCGTACCCTTATCGGTCTATCTGTATTATCCTTAAGTACTTTAGTTACATCTTGCAACCACTCTTTAGGATCTTGACCGTAACATGCTCCATATGCTCCTCCAAGAGGGCATACTAAGATATGCTTACCTGTCTTATTATACTCTTGTACTGGATGTTGATGTGCAAAGTATTTCTCCCATCGCGAACTGTCAGCATCCTTAATTAAGGATGTCTGCATATGTCCATTTTTAGATATACGATACCAAATCTTATTTGACGGGTTGGTTTTATAGTGACTTCTAAAGAAGTATGCGTGATCTATATGATAGAAGTTCCTCTTGTGCTCAGATCTATATAGTCTCGCGAATATCTTATGACGAGGCGATACAACATGCCCGAAGACCGGTACAGCGTCCTCAGGCATGTTTTTATACTTATGTTGAATTACTTTTTGAAACGTACATGTAGGATGCTTATCTTGATTGCAGAGTCCTTTAGTCACTCTGTCAATCAAATGCTTCCCTGATAGTATACCAAATAATTTCAATCAATTACCCTTTAAAGGTCATGGTGTATCTTGATATTCTATAGCATCTTAATCGTGAGTATGAGATTGTGTTAGAACTTCGTCCAGCTTTGCTGTTATGCTAGCTTCTAGTTTGTCTAAACGCTCAACAATTGCTCTGAGGTTCGCATTCTCAGACTTAAGAGCGTCGTTCTCTTTATAGAGAAGGTTTACTTTATTGATTTCTTCGTGATTTAGTCCCATAATATTATATTTGTTTTTCTATTTAGTCATTCCTTGAGGGAATGAAATTGTTTCGTCATGATTAACTGTCCAGCTAACCGTGTGAGTGACTGACTGCCATGTCTTAGCAGCAGTTGGAAATCCGTTGCCGCTCTTCTTAACTCCACCGAATGATAGATGAGACTCAGCAGCAATAGATCCGCCATTCCAATAAATCATTCCTGCGTCACATTCTTCTCTCATCCGGCGTGCGGTCTTATAATTCTCTGTTAAAATGCCAACAGCTAAACCATACTCTGTGTCGTTATAAATTCTAATAGCATCATCAACAGTATCAAATGGAATGATAGCTACATGAGGACCGAATACTTCATTCTTTAGATATGGTTTATCACTCCATTCTACTTTATACACCATAGGAGTAATATAATAAGAACCATGCTCGCCCAGGTATTCAGGTGACAATAGTACCTCAGCGTCTCTATCATCAAATACCATTTTATTGTTAGCACGAACTTTAGAATATGATACTTCATTGATTAGCGGGCCATAATAATTGTCTGTTGTTTCTACGTTACTCCAAATGGTCGCTCCAGATGTACCTGTGACTGCGGCAGCATTCTTAAATGGTGCACCAGTCGTTAATTCACCAGCTCGTTTAGCAAATGACTTGGCGAACTCATCAACGATTGATCGTTGTACAATCATGCGACCAGACGATACACAGCGTTGTCCGGATAGTTTAAATGCACTAGCAATACAAGCTTCAACGACCAGATCTGGATTAGAGTCCTCGAATACAATACATGCGGACTTGCTTCCCATCTCACATGATGTTGTCTTATGCCAGCTCTCTGCGGCTACTTTACGAATGTGTTGGCCTACCGCTGCGCTCCCGGTAAAGCAAATATGATCTACATCCTTACGGACAAGTGCATCACCAACTTTACCATCTCCATGTAGAACATTTATTACACCAGCTGGAAGACCAGCCTCGTGATATATTTCCATCGCTGCGTGAGTAGACCATGGTGCATCCTCTGAAGGCTTAACAATGACAGTGTTACCTTCTACAAGAGCTGGAGCGGCGTTCCAAAACATTCCAATCGCGATCGGAAAATTAAATGGAGATACAATTGCTATAACTCCTTTAGGCTTCCGAATCATATAGCTATCCTTTTCAGCAATCTCTGATGCGACGATATCACCAGTAGGCGTTCGGCCGGAGCCAAATGCAAATTGAGCCATGTGAAGAGCTTCATTCACTTCTGCAATCGACTCATTATAATTCTTTCCTGTCTCTAGAGAGATAATAACAGCTAGCTTCTCTTTATCTCTTTCGACTAACTCAGCAACCTTATTAAGGTACTCAGCACGTGCTATTCGGCTCATCGACTTCCATGTAGTAAATGTTTTTCTTGCACTATCATATGCTCTATCAACATCCTGTTGTGTTGATTGTGGAAACACTCCAAGAGTCTCTCCGTCGGCTGGATTTATATTTTTATACGTTTCAGTGTCTACCTTATACGTAATAAAATTACCGTCGATGTAATTATATCCTTGCTGAACCGGTTCAGTGCTACCTATACTTTTAAACGTTGATGCCATATTATAAATCCTTTGTACTGTTCATTAGGTCCTTTACGTTATCCACGCAGAAACCGTCTCCTTCTCGTGAGATTAATTCATAAATCACTCCAGTAAGCTCAGATGGTTTTGTGAATACTTGTATAAGACCTGGACATGTCATTGGTTCTTCAGAAAGAAATTCAGCATACCCATTAGACTTCCATTTCTTCATGGTGGCTTCCACATCATCACACTGATAAGCAATATGATGAATTCCACCTACACCGTTGCGCGCCGCGACCCAATCACCGACTATAGACCCGACCGGGCCATCGCTGACAAATATTTCAGGCGGTGCATGATACGCATAAAAATTAGCATTCTCCGTCGCCGATGGTGTATCAGCTAACATTACATTCCACTCTGTGATGTCAGGATGCCGATCCTCTTGCGGTTCCATCGCTAAACATTCTGCTTTAGAACTATCATCGAATTCGATCTGAAACTCAGTAGCGATGGCATAGCCAAACGCCTCCGCTAAAAAATTAGCTGTCTTATAGCGATCGTTAACACGATAAGCGATGTGGTCTAACCTCATATATATATATATTAACATACATTTGGAGAAATGCAATCAGTTAACTACATTCTCTGGGTGACCTTCTAGCAATCTTAATGCCTCTTCAGCGGCGAAGTTCTTCATTTCATATGCTGCCTGTACACTATAGAAGGCTGAATGACATGTTGCGATTAAATTAGGACATGAAGCTTCTTTCTCTGTCTTGAGTGGCTCATCCTCAATTACATCTAAAGCGGCTCCTGCGATTTGTTTGTGACGCAAGGCCGCTAAGCAATCTGCTTTATTTACAATAGGCCCACGCGCGGTGTTAACAAGAAAGGACAAGTCTTTCATCTTCTTAAATTCTTTATGTGTAAACATATGATGCGTCTCTTCTGTTAGTGGGCAATTAATAGAGATTACATCCATTGAGCTCAAAAACTCATCCCAATTTTTACACCTGTGCAGTCCTAGCGATTTGTCTACTCCATTAGATAGATACGGATCATAGAACCATGTAGTAAATCCTAATGCTTTAGCTTTAAGAGCAACTGATGTACCGATTCGACCTAAGCCAACGACACCAAAATTCATATTCTGGAATCGCCTGATTACATGTTTGTTAGGAATCTCCCAACCTAGACGTTTACACTCTTGATCGATTGGTAGAATCTGTCGACATAAAGCTAGAGCTAGAGCAATTGAATGGTCAGCTACTTCTTCAGTACCATAGTTTGGAACATTAGATACTTCTATTCCTTGCGCGCGTGCATATTTGTGATCAACAGAATCATATCCAGTACCATTGCGTACGATTCCTTTAAGCTTCTTAAACTTTGAAATGACTTCTTTTGGCATGTCAACATTATGCCAAAGGGTTACTAAATCTGCATCGTAGATATTCAGTTTGTCCCAGCTACTCATATCACCATTTGTTACTCGGCCATATGTTACATCTGCCTGACCATCTAAAACGCTACGCTCGACTTCACACGCTTCATCACCTCGAGGCGAAGTCGCCCAATCAACTACTGCTATTTTGTACATCGGAAAAATTCTTTAACCATATTGACAACAACAAACTTTAAGTTCTTCCATTCCTTTAACCTTCTTAAAGTATATGGTAACCAGTTACTGCCATAAGGTACATATATTCTAACTACTTTTCCGTCAGATTTCAACTTCTTTTGTAAGTCTCTTCGAATGCCATAAAGCATTTCAAATTCTTTATGAAATTTAAGGTTGTTTAATATATCTTCATCATGAGTTGCGATGGTTATATTATCCAAGTAGTATGCCAAGTACATGAACATAATACGTGTACGTTTATCGTTATAGTAACCAACGCCTCTATACGCTCCCTTGACAAGACGAACAGGTACCTTGAAGTATCGCAGTATAATTGAAAACAGTTTACTGCTTGGGTGATTAGCTTGAAGCGCTACACCTATTTGATTATCTATAGCAAGCTCTATTGTTAGACCGATAACATCTCTAGCCTCCATATCAAGACGAACATCGATGTTATGTTTTTTTGCCTGATCAGCTATTGATTTTATCTGCCGCATGCAGAGATCTGTATCAATACGAGCACCAATCTGTGTTGGCTTAATTGACAGGCTTACATTAGAAGTTTTCTTGTATGTAGAAATCAACCGAAAATATTCAGATGTTGCTTCTATTACATCTTCTTTCGTTTTGCTCTCTTCGCCAACGTAATCTATCGTTACTTCGTACCCCTTATCTAAGAGTTCTTGTATTTTCGGTTGTGCTGTCTCTAGATTATACCCCGCGATGAATCTGCTCGCAAATGGGAATAAACATTTCATGAATCCTTTTCACATACGTGATGAAGTGACCAATCTGTACCAATACCATGGTGAGACTCTACCCACTCGCTAGCTGCTACTCGTACATTATCTTTATCATTCCCGGTGAATCCTCTAGAGGATATCTTATCAGTACCGTCATACACTATTGCAACCCATCTATCTGTTTGATTGTCCATAACTTTATTTATATCTTTTGTATCCCCACCATGCATTTCTGAGCGTGTACATTAATCTACTGACTCTAGACCATAAGCCTTTCTTCCTAGACGCGGTTATATCTCGCTCTGTATCTCTTATTTTTCTGGAAAACTTTTTACGTTTTTCATATGTAACGATATATGGTGAAAGCTTTATTTTTCTCATGACCAGTGCTCCTTAACTTTACTGTAAGTTATGTCTCCTAAATGCCATATTTGATAGCTGCAATGTGTTTCTTTCGGCCAATCAATAACACATTGTACCATGAACATATCATCCGCAAACCAATTGCCACCGTCATCTATTTTTGTAAACACACACTCAATAATGTCACCGTACTTTACTGCTACCTGAGGTCGAATGTGTCGGAGAGCACTCACAACCTTCTGACAATACTCTAGAGTAGCATTAGGATGCTTAGTCATTTTTATCGAATCTAACCTAGCTAATCTATGAGACATACCTGACATCATTAAGTGATCAGCATATGCTTCATGTAGACTGTCCAGCTTTTCGTAAAACGCATCCTCTGCTTCTATCGTATATACGAATCTTGTTAATTGCTCGTGTTTGATTTTGCCTCCTAAGTTTACAATACGCTACATGTAGATTGTTGTATTTAACTTCTAGTTGCCGCATTCTAAATAACAAGTGTCTATCGTTCATTATTTCGGTCTTCACTGTCCTGTGTACTGTTCTCTAATACCCAATTATATAATGTACTGCTTCCATATCCATAACCTCCAGGTAGTGGTCTGTAATCTTTTGTTTGAAGCGCCGGCGGTCTTCCCCAGTGCGCAGGGAATTGCTTATCACCAGTTGGCCAGTGAATAATTATATTAGCACAAATAAAGAAGCATGTAATTAGATTGACTATAATTATAACCGTTCTTATAGCTAGACTTACATTTGCTTCCTTGTTCTTCAGTATCGGAATATCCGGCCTATCGTCATCAGTCTTGCCAATGCGATGATCGACCGTCCTACACCATATTAACCAAAGCCTTTTACCCATTCTGTCTTAATCCGTCGGCTTACTGAGAAAGTCTGAAGGTCTTAATTCATGGAACTCCCAATCTTGCTCTTGTGATTCGCTGCCATCTCCATCTTTGCCAGCCTTCTTCTCACCTGCGCTTTTCTTACCTCGTTTGCCTGTAGGTTTTGTAAATTCACCGAATACTGGTTGACCGCTTTTCAGTTTAGGTACCACATTAGCAGCTAATTTCTCGTGCAGCTGCCGACTGTATGGTAGCTTGTACTGCCGAGGCTCGCCTTTTGCTTGATAACCAAATAACCTATATAAGAAGTTGTCTTTATGTGGGTTAGGTCCTTCTACTAAAAAGAAAATGCCTCCAGGAGTCTCTTTTAATTTGTCAGGTTCTTTAATCACAACCCAATGAACTTTAACCTTTTCAGGCATATCAGCATCACGTGCTGGCCAGCCTAAGAAGGTATGTATTGAGGACCAGAATATAATAGTGAACACGCAAAATGTAGAAATACATAGCGTCTTAATGTACCATTTAATCTTTGACTCTGTTAAGAGCCACAGCGATAGCCCACCAAAAATGAGTAGTAATAATGCGTAAGTTATATTCATTCCTTAACTTTCTAATAACACATCTAGTATAGCTGCTATAGTGAATAAAACAACTCACTCACCGCTGTAACTTTTATATTCATGTATCTCCCAGTTATCCAGAATTAGTTTAGCTAACCAGAGCTGAAACGGAATCGCCGCAAAGCCTAACGTGCAAACTATAGCTATACACCATAAGACAATTGCTCCCATATGATCTGTCCATACAACGTTTAATTTTGATTTGTATCTTTTCATCCTAAAAAGTGTACTATAAGTTTACCCATTATCGATGCTACTCCGCTTAGCACTATTATCCCTCCAACGAGGTATAAGAAGATAAGCGTCATATCTTTCACCTTAAATTCTTTCTAACCCAGGGTTGCATCTTATTAGTTTTAGTGTCATACCACAAGGTTGGTCGACCATATAAATACCCATTGTTCAGGTAAAACGTTCGTGTAAACAGTTGCTGCTGTTGCTGTTGCTGTTGTGGTTGTTGGTACTGCTGCTGCGGTCTCTGATATTGTTGTTGCGGTCTTTGGTATTGTTGTTGATAACCATTCTGAAAGCCATTGTTAAATGGTCGCTGGTAGCCGTTTTGAAAGCCGTTGTTGAATGGTTGCTGATACCCGCCATTGTTAAACTGTGGCATCATACCATTGTTAAACGGATTGTACGTAGGGCGCGCTTGTTGAGCCATGGCTGCGTTTGCAAATAGCATGCCAAGTACGATTGCAAATACAACCCAAAGCCACATTGGTATTATTCTATAATTTTCCATTACATCTATTCCTCTAATTGTCCGAGAGTTACAAGCTTAGCTTCAAGCTTGTTAATGCCTGTAACATTACCACCGCTATCTGTATCAAATCTAAAAGCGGTTATTTCATCTCCTGTAACTTTAAGTTCTAATTCCTCTACAATAATTTGTTTATATGGTTTTATCTTTATGAGCGTCACCTTGCATTTGACAGGCTCTGTGGATCTCTTCGCGTAGCAATGAACAGTCACAATGTTCTCACCTTCAGTTACTCCTCTGAATGATACACGCTCTTCGTGAAACTTTGCTAGTGTACCTTTTTGATTTTCTGGTATAAAATTATTTCGTATACCTAGAGCATCATGATCAAGAGCGATAAGACTGCCGGGTCCGCCTTCTCTGTTATTAAAGCTAACAACATGACCAGAAGCTGCTTTAACATACAGATCTAAATCATCCGGGTTTTCACCTTCCCATGTTAGTATTACTTCGAAGATAACGTTTGGAGGTCTCATCTTCTGAGCATCTTCTTCTGTCTTTAATAGAAACAGAATTGCTACTAGCATAAGCAAGCAGCAAAATAATACATCGATGAATGGTTTGAATGTAAAGTATTTTCTCTTCATTATTTTTTCCCATATCTCAAGACTAGCAATTGAATCTGGAGAAGCAAACTAAACACAATACCACATATAGTTGTAAAGAATGCTGTGTTTAGGCCTTCCTTTAAGCCAGCTACAATTTGACTCACTGGCAGATTTTCACCCATTGCTCCGCTAGTGGCGATCACAAGCCCGATAATCGTACCTAATAAGCCTAATGTGAAGAAGTGTTCTGCAATGAACCAACCGATACCGGCGCGGCTGCTAAGCTCAGATGAATCATCTTTCTTCGCAACATCCATGTCAAACGCCATCTTACCAAGAAACAATGTAGTGAGAGCGTATAATACCATCATGGATAAACCTAAGTATGATTTATCATTCGTAATAATCAAGGAAAGAGCTCCTTGAGTCTGCGCTAGAAAGATTGCGGTTCCTGAAAGTGCAGTTACCAGAAACCATTTAACCAGTACTGTCATCCCTAGTATTTAGGGGTACATCATGTAGTTATCTATCATTGTTATTAAACTTTCTAACGTGCTCAACTCATCACGGTCTGTGTTTAAACATATATCCGGGGTACCAACATCAAAATCCTCTACATGATATTCTTTTCTTAATGTTCGCTTAGACGTAAGTAATACTTCGATAACTTGACCTGGATTAGCTGCTGCTAGTTCTTCGCGGAGCTGTTTATATGGGTTAACTAATGCCATTATCACGTTACTGTGACTGTGCAGATTTGCTACCATCTTGTTAGCTTTTCTTATATTATTTTCACGGCCTGAGCGTGTGAAGTCATAATTGCGCGTGAGCCGCCGAAGCCGGTCGCCGTCAATAATATAAGCGTCGTCATTTAATTGTTTTGCCAATAGACCAGCTAGTGTCGTTTTTCCGGATCCAGGTTGACCGTATAGCACATAGATCATAACCTACATGATTGTTAATTTGTTCTCAATCCAATCAGTAGCTCTTAAATTCCAATCGATAATACGACGCATGAAGTTTGTTGACCATCTAATAGATCTATTCCACGGTAAGAACAAATATTTCCAGCGCCAAGAGTTATACCGGACGCGCATCTCTTTCATATGATTGGTTAAGCGCTCATTTTCTTTGATGCGTGATTCGTTGCTATCAGATGTCCATGCTATCCTTTTGACATCTTTCACCAGCTTGCCGTTATCAAAAAACGCGATGAACTCAACCCAATAGTCATTCTCCTCTTTCATGAAGAAAGAATGAAAGGCAACAGAGCCGTCAAACTCCTTACAATGCTTACCATTTGCCCATAGTGTACCATCTTCACGTATCTCATAATCTACACGCGTCACATTGCAGCTGAGATCTTTTGTCTGAAATACTTCACGCATCCAATTAACGTTAGATAATTCACCACGATCTTTTGGAATCGGAAGCGCGGTCTTACACACTATATTGTCGAACATTCCCATAATCTTATTTAATTATACCTCAAGGCCTAACTCATTCAAGAGGCTTAAAAATTCTTTATATGGAACATCTGAATATCCTAGTACTTTAGGATAAGGCTCGTCCCAATCGCGGTGTTGGTGTTTTGTTTTGTCAAATCGGCCTTGCGTCATTAAATAGGCTACAGCTGATATCGGATATGCAGTGCACTTCTGCATAGCGGAAAATTTCTCATCCGAAAATACCACATTCTCTTTATACCAGGTCACATCATCTCCTTTGACTTTAGCTGTCATAAGAACTACATCTCTTGACGCTACACCGCATGATTCAAATATCTGCTGCAATTCTTTATCTCCTAGTCCGCAATCAAAGATAAGATACTTAACAATGTTGCAGTGACCAGCGTACCGGATTGTTTTATAAGAGCAATTCTTAACGCCTTTGCTCAACATAGAGTCAATTGTATGCGATGCTCCACCGCTAGTGTAAAATTTTTCGAATTGAACGCTTTCATCAGGAGAACATTCAAGGTTAATCTGCTCTAGACCATCCATCCCGTTAACTACAACAGGCTCTCCGTCCTTTAAAGCAATACAGTCATCTCTATATTCATTTATAAGACCGTCGACTGACCATGTGATCTTATAATTAAGAGGATTGTCTCCAGTATCCTCAGCAGGTAGACCGCCTACAGCAATCTCTACGTCATCTACTTGTCTGTGAATTTGCCGGGCGCCTTCTTCAGCCATGATGTTAACCCAACCAGGAGCCAATCCTAAGTCAGTAAACACACTAGCTGTAGCGTTCTTTTCCGCATAGTTATTAGTCCATTCAGATACATCTACTCTGCCTCCTAAGTCGCACCAGTTAATTCCTTTATCGATTACAGCTTTGCTTGCTTCCTTATTTGCGAAGTAAGGGAGAGATGATATTACTACGTCCGGCTTGGTTGCGTCTAAAATATCAGGAAGATTCTTGTCAACTACTTCACCAGAGATTTCGCCGGCGCAAAACGATATAGATTCATCGATCATGTCGAGGCTTCGGTCGACAACAATTACGGTTGATCCTAGTCGCACCATTGCATGACAGATCGCGCGGCCCATTTTTCCGGCTCCAAGTACTAGCGTTACCATAATGGTATTTAGAACCGTACGGAAGATTACCAACTAATTTCTGCCGCTCGAGTGATATCATATCCTGCTGCTTTACAGGCCTTTTGAAGGTCTTTGATATCAAAGGCTGATCCGGGTGCTAAGTGCACAAACACTGATCCATAGAATTTATTACTAACACATGCATCGACTACATAAGGAAGTCGCATTAATTCTACAGTTACTTTTTGTCTACCTTCATCCCAATTAGCAGGTCCTGATAATTTAAGCAATACTTTAGTGTGCTCCTCTTGTTTAACTGTAGCCGTTGGCGGAGGATCAGTAGGCTTTTTATTAAAAACACAACCTAGGTTGAGCATGCAGGCCGCTATAAAGAGTATCATCTTACCATTGCTCATCTTTAGACCTCAATCTTTGTATGTATTTAGCTTTCCGCTGCTGCCGATACTTTTTACGTGACGGCTTCTCATAAAAGCGCTTCTCTCTTGCCTTTTTTAAAGTACCTTCGCGATCAAGTAATTTGCGCAATCTTTGAATACCTACCTCTATTGACTGTCCTTTACGTAGCTTCACTTCTGACATCGTGTGCCAATTATAAGATATAGATCAGACAATGCAACTATAATATTTCATATAAGAGAGTAACTGATCTAGATGTTGGTATATCTTCTCGAGATAATAGCCTTATACCTGTAATCCATTCTAATTTAACGACACGTTGTATATACTTCCTTAATGATGTATCATACGTTTCACCAGCGATCATATCATCACCTCTTATATCTGTTATGATTATTCGAGTGTCTTTTTTATGATCCGGAAAACGTACATATAAAAAGTCACCAACTCTTATATCAACGAAACTAGTCATCGGTATCGTCGTCGTCAAAGGATGTATCGATGAATTCGTCGTACCAACCATCTCTTACCCTAAATTCATCGATGTTGGTATCAAATATTTCAGGGTACCAAATTTTGATTCGTTTGAGATATTCCTTTCCTTCGCGAACAAGGTGATTGTATCTACTAACTGTTTCGACTAGCTTCTTCCGAACTGTTGCTGCAGCGCCATTACGTTTAAATTTCTTAGCTTGCATGTATTGCACATAAAGAGTTTGAAGCTCCTCCTCATAGAAGTCGGTGCACTTATAGTACACCTTCAATTGATCGTTTATTTCAGCAATTTCAGCACCATTGTCATCTGACTCGCTCGAGCTCATCAGTATTATTTATTCTAAATCGCTGGAGCATATTGCCTTTCTAGGCTCTTTTTGACGTCAGCTGTTACCCACATCTCAATTATCTCTCTAAATTTAGCGCGCGAGATAGGTCTACGACCTTCTATCGTTAAATTCTTATACTTCTTAATCATCTCACGAGTAATATATACTGGGTCATTATCACTAGTGCGCGCGATCGGTCCGTTCAAGTGCTCGTATATCTTCACTCTCCTATAGCAATCAGAGATACCTTTCTCAGATAGCCGATTGACACCAACCCTTATCATTGCTTGTAATACTAACCGGAGCTTTAGGTCTATGGTACCCTCCTCATCGTATATGTTGATGATTTTCTTAACACGCTTTGCGTTCCATGTTAACGGTAACCCGTCTGGTAGATTGAGCAATAATCTAGTAGCTTTGTCAATACTCGAATCAACATTAAAAATACCAAATGGCGGTCGCATGATATGATTATAATTGCAGAGGATGTAAGATCAAGAAAAAAACCCTCGAACAGTGTTTCATGAAGGAATAAATGCTAAGACCTTGTCCCAGGTTCTCCCTAGGCACCATAGCTCTTCGAGGTTCTAAATTTAATTATACGACAAGTGTGCAATGTTCAACATATTTTTTAAAAAAAAATCTCCAGCGGTAACAACAACAAAACCGCCGGAGATTTAATAGAGGATTGCGCCTCTATTTATTGATTTCCCATGTCGCGGTCATGCCGCGGCCACTCTTCTTAAGCTTACCAGCGCTCACTAACTGCCACAGCAGATAATTAGCGCGCTGAACGTTTCCCTCGAGCAAGTCAGAAGCCTTCTTCAAGTCTAATTTCTTAGCCTCCAAGAGCTTTTTCATCTCTTGATTCTTACGCTCAGACTTAGGCGCTACTTGATTAGTTGGTTCAGTCGCAGGTGGAGCTGCATCCCAGTCATATCCTGCTGCAGTCATTAGCAATTGAGCTTCACCAGTAGGGCCGAAGCGATTCTTGGTAACTGCGAAACTGACGTAATTATCAGGCTGACCGTCAATCATATCGCGATGCAATTGCATCACAGTATCTACCGCATGCGGAATAATAGTGCTGCCTTTGAATGCACCTGACTTAGTGATGTGTAAGATGATAACAATTGCACATTCGTACTTCTTGGATGCTTTGCAGAGCTCTTGGATACAGTACTTCTCATGTTCACGCTGGCTCTTTTTATCAGAGATGATGCTGCTGAATGAATCAACTACAAGCATATCTAGATCTTTGGAGGCCTTAATGATGTCATTAATGTGAGTCATGTTAGCCACGCAGACGTTCTTAACTCCAATTCGGTTACATGTCATTGACAGTAACTCGGCACACTCCTCACCAGATGCGTAACCGACTGTAAACTCACGCTTGGCAAGCTCTTCGAGAACTTGAAGCATGAATGTAGTTTTACCGGAGCCAGGGCTACCGGTTAGTGTAGAGATTGACCCTGGAAGGAAACCATCACCGGTCACACGATCGACTTTTTGGATACCTGTGACAAGACGTTTGTTGAAGACGTCAGGAATTTCAATCTCGGATACTTTCCGAAACGATTTATTGTTATCAAATAATTGCATGTTGTTGTTGTTACTATCTGTTATTTTCTATACATAAGTATAGGGGAAATCACGGGAACTTCAAGCTCAATCGCTCATTCATTCAACCCACCATGATCATAAGCATTAATCTGACTGACACTTTTTAAGTGCTTACGGGAACTGTATACAGTATTGGACTTTTTTGTT
>JACKQG010003903.1_pt1 | contig 17769 bp, 14 predicted proteins | sample 8237621 | NCBI WGS metagenome assembly JACKQG01 (sample SAMN15677084, study PRJNA649215) | marine metagenome | biome: marine; feature: Black Sea; material: saline water; isolation source: suspended particulate matter (SPM) from the Black Sea western gyre | collected 2013-06-09/2013-06-10 | depth...
GGATAAGGAGCCTTACGATTGTTTTAATCATGCTGCTCGCGGAATTTACCACCCTTAAGGGTGCCAATTTTATTTTTTTATTGTCGCAAAACCGGCCGAACGTGCACTATATACCGAGAACACGGATATTTAATAATTTTATGAGGTGCTGTTATGTCTGAGAATGATAAATATTACATTGAGCGTTGCCTGGACGGCCATCCGGATGATTTCCGGTATATAGTCCGGCGGTATCAGGGCGTTTTGCTCGCCCACTTAGCCGGAAAATTAGGCAGCAGGGACAAGGCCGAAGAAGCCGCACAGGAATCTTTCGTCCGGGCCTACTTCAATATGAACAAGCTGAGAAGCCCGAGTTCGTTCTTTTCCTGGCTGCTTGGAATCGCTGACCGGGTAGCGAAAGAACATCACAGAAAAGAAATGCTTCACCAGCAGCGGGAAGTTATCCGTTCGTTCTCAGCAGAAGCCCCCGGCCCGGAATTGTCTCAGGATTACGGGCTCGAGGCGGCGATTGCCGAGCTGCCTGAAAGCTACCGCAGGATTGTTCTGCTTCGATATTACGGGGGCCGGTCATGCTCTGAGGTAGCTCAGCAGCTCGATTTACCGTTGGGTACAGTAACTAAAACATTGTCGCGTGCTTATGCCATGTTGCGTAAGTCGTTACAGCAGCCAAGTGAAACAGAAAGTTGTGAGGTGCAAAAATGAAATGTGCAGAATGTAAAGAAATTTTGGTTGCATATCTTGAAGGACTGTTAGCTGAAGACCAAAAACACGCAGTCACAGAACATCTGAAAGACTGCCACTCATGTCGGGCCGAGGTAAAGCAGCTAACAAACCTGCAGGAGCGCTTAGTCAGTAATGGCAGGGCAGCGACCCAGAGTGACCTCGAAAATGAGGTCTTAAACCGTATTATTAGAGAGCAGAATGTGAGGCTCAAAGCAGCCGGCAAAGCCAGTGCAGGCCTCAAACTAAGGAGACTAATTATGAGAAGTTCAATTACAAAAGTAGCAGTAGCGGCCGCGGTAATAATCGTAGCTGCCATCGGCGTCCTTTCTATTTCGACGCCATCCATCACATTTGCCGACGTTGTCAAGCCTCTCCTAAATGCGAGGACTTTGATTCTGGACATCGTTGTCAACATAGGCGGCTCCGGTGTCGATGAAGACACAGACCCTGTCATGCATGATGTAATTGTGGACCAGCGAATCAGAAGGGTCGTTTCCACCCAGGAACATGTAGTCAACATCTTTGACACAGAAAATGCGAAGTTACTCACACTCCATACCACAGGAAATATAGCGGTATATTCGGATACACAAGGCCTTGTTCAGGACATAACGCAAAACTACGTGGCTTCTCTTCGGAAAATTATTACCGATGTACAGAACAATCCTGGTTTTGAAGCCAAAGAACTTGGTGAAAAAGAAATCGACGGACAAAAAGTTGTTGGCTTTGTGGCTGGGAACCTTACGATCTGGGCCGATGCTGAAACAGGCCTGCCTGTACGCATCGAGGCTCAGGAACCAGGGCTAACTGCGATTTACAAGAACTTCCAGTTTAATATTCCTGTAGAAGAGTTACAGTCACAGGTCAGCATGGAGATGCCGGATGGATATAATCTGGTTGAGAATAAGGGCGCCGAATTCGACATGGGCACACCCACTGAGCAGGACCTCGTTGAATGTTTACGCTTCTTGGCGGAAGATCTGCTGGACGGCAATTTCCCGGAAACAATAGGCATGACGGAATTAACGAAAATGCTTCCTCAGGTCGAAGCAAAGCTTGCTGAAACAATAACTTCAGCCGAAGAAGGGACGCAAAAGGGCATGACATTAGGCAAGGGAATGTTGTTCCACATGGGCCTTAAAGATAGCCACTATACGGGCAGCGGCGTAAAAGTCGGCGAAGCAAGCAAAGCAGTATTCTGGTATCTGCCGGATGGCTCTCAAACTTACCGTGTCATCTACGGTGATTTGAGTGTAAAAGACGTAGCAGCCGGTGATTTACCGAAGTAAGTTTATCAGCCAACTTTGATATCTACAACAAAAGGCCGGGTTGATTCAGCCCGGCCTTTTAAGAATTAAACACGAATTCGTAATGATTATTTAAGTGGTTTGGAGATTAGAGCTATGAAAAATAAAATAATGCTGATGATCTTAAGTTTGATGATGATATGCGGTATAGCGCCGGTTCTTACGGCCGGTCCATCTGTTAAAGACGACGCGATCTTACGACAGACCTTTAATCTGGGATGTGAACGTTCCCAGCAAATCCAGTACTTTATGATGGAATCGAAGCTTCTTACTTATGCTCTTGACGGCAAGCGCGTCAGTACCGATGTTTTCAGGCTTCGTTTGAAATGTGTACCCGCAAAGACTGCCGGCACGAAAGGTGACCAGTGGACATGTACCCGATTCACGGTGCAATTGGGTGATGAGCCGGAGGTTGAGGTCCCTGCGATTAAGAACTGGACTTATGTTTTCAAGGTTCCCCCCACCGGTATCGATGACAAAGGACAGACCCTGGGCATTGATCATGCCCAATTCGCGAATCTTGTGGACGCCTCCGGCAAGGCGTTAGCTCCGGACAAATCATATCATGTCTATAATGCGTTCATCGACTTTCATGGTTTCTGTGACATCTTCGCCGAGCGGATAGAAGGCGGTAAGAGTGTCCAGGATTTGAAACGCATCGGTCAAAGGATTGTGCACGCGGCGGCGAACACAGAAGCGCCTGTAAATTTAGGCAGCAGCATAGCCGAGGGCTCAACCTTCAAAAACGGCCAGGTGACGATGGAGCTTAAAGGCCTCAGTCGCGTGGCCCGGGCTGCCTGTGCAATGGTGGGTTTTGATTCCGGAGAAAGCTCGTTCAAGATGTTTGTAAAGCCTGCGCCGGATATGGAAATGCGGGTTGTAGGCAGTTCACACTACAAGGGCGATATTTATATAGACCTTTTAACTAACTGGGTCAAAAAGGTCACTATGTATGAGCTTGTCGTCTCCGAGGTGACTTTGCCCATGCCGCCGAACAAAGTAAATTCTGTTATTGAAAGGGATATCGTAGTTCGAAATGTCAGCGCGGATGAGTTTGAGCGCCGGTGATTTACCAAAGTAAATTTATCGACCAACATCAATATCTACTACAAAAGGCCGGGCTGAATAAGCTCGGCCTTTTCACTTTTTTAAATTTAGCGGGAAAAATGATTTTCTTTAGAGCAAAATATATCAATCAAACGTTATATTAATGACAATCGATTGTTCTGATATCAGATAAGTGAATTTTACATGCTCGAAGACAAATTACTTTTGTGGAGATTCAAGCACGGCAGCAGAGAAGCCTTCAGGCTTATCTACCAGAAGTACGCCGATGGTTTACTGACGTTGGCGGCCAATCTGCTGAATGACAAAGCGGATGCCGAAGATGTTGTACAGGATGTTTTTATCTCATTCGTGCGGTCCGTGCAAAAGTTTCATCTTCGGGGAAGTCTAAAAAGCTATTTGGCAACCTGTGTGGCAAATCGGTCCCGTGATTATATTCGAAAGAACAGGCGCCGACAAACTTTGCTGGTTAATCAGGCAGAACAATCAAAAACGATGGTAAAAAATCCGGTTCAATTGATGCTGCGCAGTGAACAGCTTCAAAAGTTGAGTTATGCGATTACCGAACTTCCGTATGAGCAGCGGGAAGTATTAATACTTCGATTGCATGGCAAAATGAGATTTAAGGCAATAGCCAAATTGCAGAATATTTCAGTAAAGACAGTTCAGAGCCGGTACCGGTACGGATTGGACAAGCTGCGGTCAATCCTGAACAACGAGGTAAAAAGATGAGACCAGCAGAAGATATTGGCAAACAAATTAAGCAACTGCGTTACAAGGCCGGCGCCGAAACGCATGACAGGATCCTTGGTAATGTTATGCGGGCACTGGATGAATGTGAGAAGCACAAAGCGGGTGCAGCCGCACCTGATAAATGGAGAATAATTATGAGAAGTCCAATTACAAAATTATCCGCGGCGGCACTGATAATTGTCTCAGTAGTCGCGGGCATACATTTTCTTGGTGTTCCAACTGAAGGTCTCGCGTGGGCTGATGTCGTCCGGCCCATCCTAATCGCGCGCACTGTGGTATTCAATGTTCTTCCAGTCGAGGGAGAAAATGTTCCCGTTACCAGAGTCATGAACATGGGTACGCAACGGGTTAGAGGCGAAGTGTTATCGTTAGATGGGAAGACTGTACAGGTGATAGTAATCGTTGATTATGATACATCCCGGATGCTTCAGCTTATCCCGAAGCAGAAGAGGGCCGTATTAATCGATATGAAAGACATACCGGAGAAGCCCGAAAACGTCCTGGAAGAAATGAGAAACATGGTTACGAAAATACAGAACGATTCTGATGTTTCAGTCGAGCCACTCGGCGAGAAGGAAATAAATGGCCGGATTGCAAAAGGTTTTCGGGCTGCCGGCCCTGATGGAGAATTGACGATCTGGGCGGACCCTCAAACCGCCCTGCCAATACGAATGGAACAGAAATGGCGTCAGATGCAATTTGTTTGTACGGATTTCCAATTCGATATCGAAATGGACGAATCCCTGTTCAGTATGGAAATACCTGAAGGTTATTCTGAACTTCCAAGTGGCGAGCTTCCCATTGCGAGTACGACTGAACAAGATCTGATCGAAACACTTCGTATCTGGGCAGAGGTTATACTGGATGGTGTCTTCCCCAGAGAGCTTAGCGGCCCGGTATATGTTGATGATGTAAAAAAGAATCGTGAGAAATTCGCGAAACTAACACAAGAGCAAAAGATGGAATTGGGATTGAAGATGGGGCCTGGATTCATATTCGTTCAACTTCTAAAAGCCGAGAACGATTGGCACTACATGGGCAAGGATGTCAAACTTGGCGATTCGGAATCTCCGGTTTGCTGGTATCGCCCGGAAGGCTCGGAAACTTACCGCATAATCTACGGTGATTTGAGCGTAAAGGACGTGGCGCCAGAAAACCTTCCAAAATAAATGTTTCAGAAAATGGATACATCAAAAAGCCGAGCATTTTGACTCGTCTTTTTTTGTGTGCTTTTGCTCTATAAAAAGCCCAGAGTCATTTCAGTGTAGTGATGTAAAAGCGGTCTGTTTATAAAATAGTTGAAAATAAAAGATTTTTATCGACACATTTCCTGCCGGAAGCGCAAACTATAGAGTGAAGGTAAAGCTTTTTGCGGCTTAGACCTGTCCATTAAACTGTCTGATATGAATAAACGAGCACACATGGAAATAGCTGAAGGATTGCAACAGGGTAATCGCGATGCCTGGTTGAGTCTGTATGAGCTGTATGCTGAAAAGCTATGGTGTAATATTGCAAGGCTAATGGTTCATGACCCAGCTTCTGTTGCGGACGTGGTGCAGGAGACTTTACTATCTGCTGCACGTTCAGCAAAGAATTTCGATCCTCGCCGGGGTTCATTATGGAGTTGGATATGGGCCATTGCGAAACGGCAGGTAGCCCTGCATTATCGCAAGCGAACGTCAAAGGCAATCATTGCTCATGCTCAGCAGTGGTGGAGCTTGTTAGACGGCCAAACATCTGATTGGATCGAAGGCAGGGAGAAGCTACCGGCCGAAGTGCTTGAGTCCGCTGAATTGGCAACTTTAGTCAGATATACACTGGCAGAATTGTCCGCGGAATATCAGACATTATTAATGGCAAAATATGTTGACGGTTTAACGGTAGAAGAGATTGCCGAAGAAGCCAACGGTTCATCGGTGGCTGTTCGGTCGAAACTGGCCCGAGCCAAAAAAGCCTTTCGCCAGGTGTTTAAGAGGTTGACGCAATCTACGCCCGGCATATTGGAGATGGCGCCATGAAATTTAATAAAAAGAATCAATCAGATGATGCGAAGTTCAGCTCGCTACTTTCTTCTGTGGAGCGTAAGAGCATTGCACCTGACCGTGAGTTCCTGAACAAACTAAAGGAAGAATCTACGAAGACGTTTGAGGCAAGTTCGTCAAATGGGTCGGGGCATTTGAGAGAATCTATTAACACTATTTCGATATGGAGAACAATTATGAAAAGTCCAATTACAAAAATAGCCGCTGCGGTAGTAATCGTTTCCGGGGTGCTTATAGCGATGCACTTTTCGGGTCTATCCACGGGAACAGTGACATTTGCCGATGTTATTAAACCAATTCTAAATGCACAGACTGCGGTATTAGACATTATCATTGGCGAGGAAGAAGCAGGCGGGCCGGTCATCCACGATCAGATAAAGGGCTCACGAATCAGGAGAACAATATCTAGTATGGATGATGAAGTCAGCATTATTGACCTGGAGGCCATGAGGATTTTGACTCTGACTGTTTCCAAGAAAGAGGCGGCATATATTGACCTGAAGGGTTTGCCTTCGATGCCGAATTATATGGATACGCTAAGAAATATTATTAGCGAATTGCAGGAGAAGCCTGATTTTGAGGTCGAAGAACTTGGCACACAGGAAATAGACGGACGGGAAGCTATCGGGTTTTTAGCCAGGCATCCGAAAGTGGAATTGACAATCTGGGCCGACTCTGAAACGGCGCTGCCTGTGCGGCTTGAACAGGTAGGGGGACAAATGAAGATCATCTGTAAAAATGTCAAGTTCGATGTGCCAATGGATGAATCGCTGTTCAGTATGGAAGTTCCCGAGGGCTACACGCTTCAGGAGGCGGAACTTGATCTACTCGGAGCTACCGAGGAGGATTTTATCGAAGGCCTTCGTATCCGCGCAGAAGTATTCGGGGGTGATCAGTTTCCCGACAGTGTTGCTGTAGAAGACTTTATCAAAGAGGCCCCCTCAATGGAAAAGAAAATCGATGAACTCGGACTGGCTGGTGAGGCGGAGATTGAGCTGGGGATGAAAATTACCCGGCATTTACTGTTCATTCGGTTCTTCAAGGGCCAGGGGCAGTGGCATTATGCGGGCAATGGTGTGAAGCTCGGTGATGCCGAGACGGCGATATTCTGGTATCAGCCGGAAGGCGCTGAAACCTATCGCGTTATCTATGGCGATTTGAGCGTAAGGGACGTGGCGCCTGAAAACCTTCCGAAATAAATTTGTTCAGGAAATGGATACAAAAAAAGCCGAGTATTTTGACTCGGCTTTTTTTATGCGTTTATCGTGTGTTAATCTTTTTTTGGTGTTGGCTTTTGTGAGACTCCTTCTACTCCGCCGCCATAGTAGGGATAGTTGTCGAAGACATCTCCCCGGCCTAAAACACGGGGGTCTTTGGTCGCTTTGAGTTCTGTTAACAGGTCGGCGGCGAGCCTGCTTTTTATCATGGTGTATTCAGGCTTGCCGGCGAGATTATTTAGCTGGTCGGGGTCTTTGTGAAGGTCGTAAAGCTCTTCTGCGGGGCGCTTTCCAAAGGCAAGCTCGAAAAGTTTGGCGACCTGCGGCTCGTTTCGGTACTTCAACATATAGGATTTTGTCGGAGCGGCATCGACGTCGGCATAGCCATAAAATGTACCTCGCGGTTTTGATATGTCTATTTCTGTTGGTTGAGCGTAGCCTTTGGCGGCGCCGGAGGGCCAGCGGTTCGGTTTGAAGTTGCGGATGTACAGGAAATCGTGCGTCCGTATCGCCCTCATAGGATAGCCGTCAGCGCCGGTTTCCTGAGATGGTACGTGCCGTTCCTTACCGGTAAGGATGTGATTGCGTTTGCGGTCCACTCGGCCCGATTTATTCGATGTCAGCACGTTCAGAAAACTTCGAGCGGTCATATCGGCGGTTGGTTTCAATCCGGCTGCTTCGAGGAACGTGGGCGCCAAATCGGCGAGGCTGATAAAGTCTTCAACGGTCCGGCCGCCTTTGACCGCCGCGGGCCAGCGAACAGCAAGCGGTACATTTGTGCCCAGGTCATAAAGGTTACTCTTGCAGCGCGGGAACGGCATGCCGTTATCGCCGGAGATTGCAACCAACGTGTTATCAAGCTCGCCATTTTCTTCGAGGCTCTTCAAAAGCTCACCAACTTCGGTATCGAAGCGCTGAACTTCCCAGTAGTAATCACATATATCCGTTCGCACCTCCGGGCTATCGGGGAAGCACGCGGGCACTTCGACATCCTGGAGTTTCATGCCGCTGTTGACGCCGGACTGCCACTTATAGGCCCGGTGCGGGTCCTGGCTGCCGAACCAGAAACAGAACGGTTTGCCCTGCGGGCGGGCTTTCATAAATTCTGTGAAGTTTTTATATTGCGGGCCGGCGGGATTGCGTGTTCGCCCGCCCGGTTCATCGTAGCCGGGTGCCCATCCCTTACGGGTGTAACCTACATGGTAACCGGCCGACTCCAGCAGGTCGGGATAAACGTCGAACTTTGCAGGCAGCGTGCTCCAGAGGTTGCCGGCTTCTTCCAGGCGCCAGTGCCACTGACCGGTCAGGATTGCTCCGCGCGACGGCGTGCAGGAAGGTGATGAGACAAACGCATTTTCAAAGAGCACACCTTCGCGGGCCACACGGTCGAACGTCGGTGTCTTGACGACCTTATCCCCGGCGATACTTGCGTGGGGCCATGACCAGTCGTCCGCGAGGCAAAAAAGTATATTCGGCTGTTTCTTCGGCTTTCGGGGTGACATAGTCTGTGCGCAACTTCCGAGAGCCGCCGTACCCAGCAGGCCTAAAGCGCCGCCACTTAGACTTTCAATAAATTCGCGTCGATTCATTTAACCATTCCTTCTTTTCGTTTTTTAGTTATGTCACGAAATATTTTTTTGAGCCGTCTTGCAGCGCCGGACCCAGGCATCGTACAGTTTGGCTAATTCGGCGACCTTTTCAGGCATTTTTGTCGACAGGTCGTTAAGTTCGGTTCGGTCGGTCTCCATATTATAGAGTTCCCATGGATTATCGCCAACGGTAACCAGTTTCCATTTACCCTTGCGAACGGCTTTATTGCGCATGTACTCCCAGAATATCGCATCGTGACCTTTGCGTTTGCTTCCTTTGAAAATCGGCAGCAGGCTCTTGCCTTCCAACTCGGTGATATTATTTCCTTTGTGGCGCGAGGGATATTGTGCAGGTGCAATATCCACGCAGGTGGCCATTACATCGATAATGTGGCCGATCTGATGAGTGATAGTGCCGCCTTTTTTGATAACCGCCGGCCAGTGGGCGATAAAGGGCGTGGCGTTGCCGCCTTCGTGATTGAAACGCTTATACAGCCGAAACGGTGTGTTACTGACGTTGGCCCACTTCGAGTCATAAGTGCGATATGATTCAGCCGGGCCGGGGGGGATGTCCTTTGTTTTATTTCGTTCGTATGGACAGCCACCATTGTCGGAGAGGAACATCACCAGCGTGTTGTCCATGGCCTTCAGTTCTTCAAGTTTGTTCAGGATTCGTCCGATGTTGAAGTCCAATCTGTTAACCATTGCGGCATAGACAGCCATGTTCAGGTCTTCAGCCTGTTTGTCTTCGACTGAGTCCCAGGGGGGGATGTCACTGAACGATCTATGTTTGTCGGCGCCGCGAGCGCTCAGGGCCCACTTGTTGTCTATCAATCCCATTCGTATCATCCGTTTGTATCGTTCTTTGCGTACGAGGTCCCAGCCTTTCATATACTTGCCGCGGTATTTTTTGATGTCTTCGGGCAGGGCGTGCAGGGGATAATGCGGCGCATTGTAGGCCAGATAGAGGAAAAATGGTTTGTCCTTGCGGCCTGCCTCATCGAGAAAATCGAGAGCGTAATCTGTGAAGGCGTTTGTGGTGTAAAAGTTTTTGTCATTTGTTGTGAACAGTTCTCTGTCCAGGCGGAAAGAATTATCGGGGACAAAGTAACTGCATGAGCCGGCGAGCATACCGAAGTACCTCTCGAAGCCGCGATCCATAGGAGTTCCGCCGACATGCCATTTGCCTGAGGCTAAAGTTGAGTATCCGGCCCGGCGGAGTACCTCGGCGATGGTAACGCAGTTCTTACCCTTTCCGACGTCGGCCTGCTGATGGTACAGGCCTGTTAGTATGGAATGGCGTGTTGGCGCGCATTTAGCGCAGTTGTAGAACTGTGAAAAGCGAAGGCCTTCGGCGGCCATGCGGTCCAGGTTCGGCGTATGAATCTCTCCGCCATAACAGCCCAAATCTGAAAATCCCAAATCGTCGGCCAAAATCAGCACTATGTTGGGCCTTTTCCTATTGGATTCTGCTGCTGAAGAAAACTTAGGTATAAAAAGCGATGATGCGCCCAAACCAACCGCCTTTAAGAAATCACGACGTGAGTAATTCAATATACTCATATATTTTTCCTCCTTCTCTTATTTGTTTCTTTTAGGAAACCTTTCCCGGTGGTCGAACGTTGGCCTTTAATTCACTGTCGAATTCTTTCATCATAGTCGTGAGGCGTTCGACGATATCGGGATATTTATCCGACAAGTTGTTCTTTTCGCTGATGTCGGCTTGAAGGTCGTACAGCTCGGTGTTTTTCTTGCTGCGGCGCAGCTTCCATCTGCCGTTTCGGACAGCTTCGAGATTGTTACCTCTATAATAGAAGTACGCCTTGTGTGGTGATTTTGCTCGGGGCTTTGCGAACATCAATGGCCGGATATCTTTGCCGTCAATAACGCGGTCGGACGGCGCTTTAGTACCGGCTAATTCGGCGAACGTCGGCAGCAGGTCGATTGTACCGCAGACCTCGGAGCACACCTTAGCCGCGGGGATTTTGCCGGGCCAGCGCATAATAGTTGGCTCGCGCATTCCTCCTTCATAGGTGGAAAATTTACCGTCACGCAGTGGCAGAGCGCTGCCGCCGTGATGTTTTTTACCCAGCCACGGGCCATTGTCGCTGGTATAGACCACGAGGGTGTTTTTATCCAGACCTGATTTTTTAATGGCCGCAAGGACCTGCCCGACGGAGGAGTCTATCTGCTCGATAGTTGCTTTGTATGCTTTATAAACGTCGCCTACGAAAAATTCATCAGAGACGAACAGAGGAATATGCGGCATGGTGTGCGGCAGATAAAGGAAGAAAGGATTATTTTTGTTTTTGCGAATGAATCCGACCGCTTCGTCAGTATAGCGTTCGATAAGGGTTGTCTGGTCGGCAGGACGCTCGATGATTTCTTCATTGCGCATTAATGGAACGTTCCATGGCGAATAGTCCTTCTGCCGCCACGCCCGGTCAAGATTTTTGTCCCTGTCCTTGACGCCGTCCATGTCATTTGAGTATGGGATGCCGAAATAGGAATCGAAGCCGTTGCTCGTTGGCAGGAACTCCGGCAGGTGGCCCAGGTGCCATTTGCCTATACAGGCGCACGAATAGCCGCGGGACTTGAGGGAGTCGGCGATGGTGATTTCTTTTGGATTCAAACCGATATTGTCCCCCGGGAACAGAACTTTTGTTATGCCGACGCGGGGAGGATAGCAGCCTGTCAGTAAAGCTGCGCGGGACGGTGAACAAACCGAAGCGGCCGAATAAAAATCAGTGAACTTCATACCTTCAGAGGCCATGCGGTCGAGATTCGGTGTATTTATATTTGGTGAACCGAAACAGCCGACATCCTGATAGCCCTGGTCGTCGGCGAAAATGATTATGAAATTCGGTTTGTCCGCAGAGGCTTTGCCGACGGAGCGCTGATAGGCGTTCGCACAGCCCGGCATAGCTAACGAGGCCGCAGCCAAACCAATTGACTTTAAGAAATCACGACGTGAGTAATTCAGTCTGCTCATATTTTTCCTCCGGTTATGTTAAATTTTTCGTCCGGCGCAAGTTTCTTCGCATTTTATTTTGCTGATACTATTATATCAATCAAATTATCTTCGCTCCGACTTCGGTGCGCCATTTTGCTAAGAGTTTTTGCAGATCGTTTACTTTGTCGGGCAGTTCCAAAGCCAGGTTGTGCTGCTCTGAGATATCGTCAGCGAGATTGTAAAGTTCGACCTGACCGGTATCGAAAAATTCGATGAGTTTGAATTTGCCCTGTCGAATCGCTCCTGCGGAGCGTCCGCCGAGGAAATGAGGCTTTTCAAGGGGATAGTGCCAATAGAATGTGTCCCGCCCGAGTTCGGCTTTCGGATTTTTCAGTAAAGGCAGGATGGAAACACCGTCAAGATGCTGAGTGCGGTCGGGCCTGCTTCCTGCGAGCTGGAGGAAAGTCGGGTAGAAGTCAATATTACTTGTCGGTTTATTGCAGAGCCCGCCCGGTTTAATAACCTTTGGCCAGCGGACAATCAGCGGCTCGCGAATACCGCCTTCGTAAAGTGTGGACTTGCCGGCCCGCAATGGAGCATTGGAAGTTACGCGGTCCTCGCCGCCGTTGTCACCGGTGAAAATCAATACGGTATTGTCTGCAATGCCCAATTCATCGAGCTTGTCCATAATCATGCCGACGCCTTCGTCGATGCTTTCAAGCTGTGCGGCCAGATGCGGGTTGTTCAGCCTGGCCCTGTTTCCTTTTCCGGCACCGGGTTTATTTTCGTATTTGGCGAGAAGCTCATCTTTTCCGAGCAATCTGGTATGGACGGCGTAATGACTCAGGTAGAGAAAGAACGGCGTGTCTTTGTGCCGGGCGATAAACTCTACCGCTTCGAGGTTGCAGCGGTCAACCAGATACTCTTTGCCGGGCAGACGTTTTTCGATTTCGCGATTGAAGTGGTATGGGTGAAAGTAGCTTCCGCCGCCGATGCCGCGATTTTCCGAGACTATTACTTCGTCGAAGCCGTGGAGGTCGGGGCTTACTTCTTTGGCGCCATGGTTAGCGTAACCGGTGAGATGCCACTTGCCGATGATGCCTGTTGTGTAGCCGGCCTGGCGGAGCATCTCGGCGATAGTGACATAATCGGTCGAAAGGTGTTTAGCGTCGTTTGGACGGAGGTAGTCGGTAATGCCGAGCCTTGCCGGATATTGTCCTGTCATCAGGGCCGTCCTGTAAGGTGAACAGACCGGGGCTGCTGCGTAAGCTTCGGTAAACTTCATGCCCCGGCTTGCCAGCTTGTCGAGATTGGGAGTTTCGTTAAACTTGTTGCCGTAGCAGCCCAGCTCGGCCCAGCCCAGGTCATCGGCCAGGATGAAAATGATATTTGGTTTTTCTCCGGAGTTCAGTCGAGTGATACCCGCGCAGCCATGTGAAGCAATTGTGGTTACGCCTAATCCCAGGGCCTTTAGAAAGTTGCGACGTGAGAAATTCGATGTTTTCATACTTGTTTCCTCTTGTTATTTTTAGAGGTTTTTGGCATATCGGTTATTCGCAGTTGAATAATTTTTCGAGTTTCGCCGGTCACTTTAGCCTGCTCGGATACTCGAATCGGCCAAAGCCAGATTATCTTTTCACTGTCTGCGACGATAAGAAGCTTTTGCCGCAGGTACCGTGGAACCCGTGCAGCGGTCAGGAATTTGCCCACCTTTTTCTCTTCGTTCAAACCCAAAGGGACGAACCTGTCGCCGGTCTTGCGAAAACGTACAAGTAATGGAGGTTTTATTTTATTAAAGTCAAACCATTCGATAAAATTGTTTTTTTCCACCTTGAATTTTTTAAATTCCTCCTCACGGTGCTGGAAAACAGCCGCCTCTATCGAATACCCGCCGAACCTTGTTTGTCCCGGGATGTTCAGTGTTATACTTTTGTCAGTAAGCTTGGGGGGATGAGATATTTTTTCAGGTCTGGCGAAAACCAAACTTCCGTATTCGGTGCCAACCACACATTCGCCCGGCAAGTCTATTTTCCTGCCGCTGGTGTTTTGTTGAGCTAATTGTAATATTCCTTCATAGTGATTTTGGGATAAGTTTCTCTCGCCGCAGCCGAGAGCCGTCAAGCCCCGCCGAAGAAGCTCGACTATCACCGGTTGCGGTTGAGCCAAAAGCATTTTTAAATTCAGCGTCACTTTTTCGCCGGAGCAATCAGCGGCTTTCGGCCAAACCTCATCCACCCTACGGCAAATCAACTTATAGAACCCGCGGGCGGATTCGGACAGCTCGGACAATTGCTGGACGAGTGAGCCGGAGCAGTCTTTTTGGAGCTGGGGAAGCAGCCGGTGCCGAATGTAGTTTCTTCTGTATGTGCAATCGGCATTTGTATGGTCCTGGCGCCATTGTAGATTCTGCTGCTTCAGATATTGAATAATTTCATTTCTATCGACGCACAGTAAAGGTCTTACGAACTTGAATTCATTATTAAAAATACGCTTCGGCCAGATACCCCCAAGTCCGCGAAAGCCTGTTCCCCGGCTCAATCGCTGTAAGAGAGTTTCGGCATTGTCATTTTTTTGGTGTGCGGTTGCTATTGTAATGCAGTTGTTAGCTTTTGCAATCTCAATAAGATTTTTAATCCGCAGTTGCCGGGCGGCCGTCTCAATCGACAGCTTTTTATGAGCGGCAAACTCGCGCACATTCACTTGCTTTGTTGTTATGGCCAGCTTCAGCCCGGCGGCCTGTGCGATGACAAAATCTTCGTCGGAATTCGCCAGGGCTGCTCTCAACTGATGGTTTATATGCGCACAGAGCAGCTCGGGTCTGAAAACGTTCTTACTGCTGAGTGTCGAGAGTGCATACAGAAGAGCCGTTGAATCCGCTCCTCCGGAAACCGCCAACAAGACTTTATCCGCCGAGCCGTAAAGCGCATTGGCTTTTATAAAATCGGCGACTTTTTTTTCGAATTCCGACAACATCTCTCCTGGATTGCCTCAGGGCGGGTTTCCCTTCTATTCCATAAAAAAACGGGCCTGATATCAGCCAGGCCCGAGTTCATAATTATAGAGTCTTTATATCAAACTGTTGTTAACATCAGTTATTTTCACCCTCGGTTTTATACAACGCCCGTATTCGCTCTTGGGCAAACTCTACCCATATTCTGCGTTTTCCATACTTGCCTTCGGTGTTGACGGCTTCGCGATAAAGCTCCAGTGCTTCGGCATTGCGGTGCAGGCGTTTATCCAGAATACGTGCCGATCTGAACCTGGCGGGATAAGGTGTTTCTGGGTCCCATTGATAAGCTCTTTTGAAGTACAGAAGTGCTATCGAGTAATCCTGAAAGTCTTCGTAAATTACGCCGGCATTAAACGCAGCATCATCAATTTTGTCACTGGTGGGATAACTTCTTATCAGCCGGTCATATTTATCAAGCGCCTCACGTAATTTGTCATTATTTTTACCGATGAGTAAAAAGCTGGCTTCATCTTCAAGCTTCAGGGCGTCCTTAAACAGTTCGTCAGCTTCCGGGATCGATGTGCTCGCTCTCAAATTCGATTCGAGTGTTTCGGCTACAATAATGTACTTGTATTGCGGTATCAAATCCAGTGCCGTTAATTCCTCATTTGCCCAACGAAGCTTCATATTATTGCCGGTTCTGGTGTAATATCTTATCAGCAATTCCAGTCCCTGCTGATATGCCCTCCTATTGATTGCTATCTGCTCGACAATGTCGGTCTCGCCCGCTTGAGAGATGTTAGTTCCGATCGCCGTTGTGTCTTGACTCGATATAAGCCGGCCTCTTCCGCTGTCAGCTTGCTGGCATCCGAGTGATACGCTCAATAAGACGATAATCGCTGCGCTAAGAACTATCCTTGCCATAATGGCCTCCTTTCAACCTTCAACCTAATTCAGTCCTTATAACTGATAATATTACCATCCCCCCGGAAAAGGGACAATTATCAACTATCAATTATCACTTAAAAGTATTCTCGTCAAGGACAAAGACCTAAAAAATATTTAGCGCTGTGTTTGTTTAAATCAGCCTTAGTACCAGAATAGACCTTTTCGCCGATTCAAACCCTCACAAACAATAATCTGCCTCTTCGGCAGCAGGATTCCCGGGGCCAATTATTTGTTCTGTGCAAGAGACGGATGCACCTGTCTTTATGGTCTTTTATGGAAAGCTCGTGTGGTAAAAAAAGCCCCTCATTTCGCCTTTTGTGAATCCTGTGAAGGCATTAAAAAGTATTTATTAACAGCAACAGAGACGGTTATTATAGGTCGAAAGTGTGGCAAATAAAGCCGGTTCGAGCAATGAAAAAAACCGTAAATGACCGTGAAAAAGTTTGACTTTCGGGGTAGATTCGGGTATAATAATATGATTAATAAAACTCGATGGGGCCAGTGAGGAGGTCATCTGAACAACCATATTTTCAGAGGTGTTCTTATAAGTTTAAGTTGAAACTTCTTGCCGATTAGCTGATGAGTCCTGTTTTAATGTTACCTGGAGAAAAGGAATATGAAGCTGAACCGGTTGACTTTATCTGTTCTTACAATTCTTGTGACGGGTTGTATTTTATTTTTACAGGCCGGCTGTGAAGAAGAGGCAATGGAGCCGAGAACTCTCAATCCCGACTGGTTCAAACAGCAGACCTGGGCGGCAATAAATCAACAGGCATCCCAACAGACATCCCAACAAGCTCCACAGCGCATGGTCACAGTGGCGCCTGGAATTGCATTTGAAAAAGTAACACATAATTTCGGTGATGTAGGCCCGGGAACAAACCATCTTTGCGAGTTCAGATTTACCAACACCGGAAACAGCGTCCTAAAAATAGGCGATGTTACTAAAGTATGCGGTTGTACGCCATTTTCATTGGACAAAACTGAATATGCACAGGGCGAAAGCGGTACGTTGAGAGTGAGATATTATGCTGAGCCGCCATACGGCAGCACGAAGAAACAGTTGTTCGTGTACAGCAACGACAGGCGAAATCCGAAGATTGCTCTGAACATAGAGGCCAGGATTGCGGCAAAGGTAGATTTTGAACCGAAGGCGCTGAGCCTTTCACTAAAGCATCAAAATGCCGGCTGTCCGCAAATAACCCTTAGCAGCCTTGACAATCAGCCTTTTTCAATACGCAGTTTCAAATCGACCGCGAATTTTATAACCGCCGCCTATAATCCTTCGGAGATGGCGACAAGTTTTGTTCTTCAGCCAATGGTCGATATGGCCAAACTGGAACAAACTTTGAATGGGCGTATCGAGATTGAACTGACTCATCCGGAATGCAAGACTGTTGCTATCGGTGTTAACGCATTGCCAAGATTCAACGTAGCACCACACCCGATTGTGGTTCACGGCGTCCAGGCGAAAAATGCTGTAAAAAAGAAAGTTCGGATACAAAACAACTATAAGGATGCCTTCGAGCTTGAATCAGTGCGCTCCAAAAAAGGTATCGTACAGGTTGTGAGCAGCCAAAAGCTTAACGACGGTTATGAGCTTGAGCTGAGTATAACACCACCAGCCCAAAGAAGCCGGGCGAGCCTTTTCACGGATACAATAGTTGTGAAGATAAAAGGCGGCGGGAATCTTGAAATCCCCTTTGAAGGATTTTATCCAAGGCAAACTGCCATACCACGAGTACCACTTAATCAAAAAACGACTACGAAAAGCGCAAAAGAATGCAAAACTTGCATGCCTAAAATATTTTAACATACTCTTCGACCCGGCAACTGCTCAATTGACGGGTGATTTTGCTCTTGTTTATGCCTGAAAGCTACGGAGTAAAGAGCCGTAATTGCCTCTCCTGGCCTTCCATATCCTAATCGGCGGGCAATAGATCCTGGGCTGCAACAACAATTCAAGCTATAGGCCGGATTTTCCGACCCTCAAATTTTTTTAATTTTTCTATTGATGGCGCTTGACAAAGGATGATTTTGTGTTATACTTGTAATAGTTGAAATAGTACATATATTAATGGTGACTTATGCAGATTCGAATAGACAATGCCTCAGGCAGGCCCGTTTATCAGCAGATAATAGACCATGTCAAGCGGGACATTGCCTTAGAGCGTGTGTGAGAAGTGGCTTAAATTCCGTTTTATGCCGATATAGAATGATAT
>JACKQG010003904.1_pt1 | contig 17769 bp, 15 predicted proteins | sample 8237621 | NCBI WGS metagenome assembly JACKQG01 (sample SAMN15677084, study PRJNA649215) | marine metagenome | biome: marine; feature: Black Sea; material: saline water; isolation source: suspended particulate matter (SPM) from the Black Sea western gyre | collected 2013-06-09/2013-06-10 | depth...
GAAGTTGACGATATCTTTTGCAGCCTGAGCAAGAACTTCCTGGGGCAGAGTTCCCGGCCCTGGACTGAAGTTATATATCCTTTCTGGCATATCTTTCTCCTTATTAAATGAAAATGAAATATTTCTATTAAATATCTTAGCTGAAAAAAAAGGCATAATAGTGTAAAAATGCTTCTCTGTCATTACTTTGTGTGGCCCTGTTTCATTCTTCTTTCTTAAGGCAACCTCTAACGTTGATAAAAAAGTGCAGAAACTAATTGTCCTTGCAGGACCAACGGCCATTGGGAAAACGGAGCTGTCTCTTTCTCTTGCTGAGGAATTTGATTGTGAAATTATTTCCATGGATTCCATGCAGATTTATAAATACATGGATATTGGTACGGCGAAGCCAACCCTGGAAGAGCGGCAGAGGGTTGTTCATCATCTGGTTGATTTTGTTGACCCTGCTGATGAATATAACGTTTCACGATTTGTCTCGGATGCCTGTCTGGCTATAGAAGAAATTCACAGCAGGAACAAGCAGGCCTTGCTGGTTGGAGGTACAGGGCTTTATCTTAAAGGACTTCTGGAAGGCCTTTTTGAAATAGTCCCTGTTCCGCCGGATGTCAGGGAAATAGTAGCCGAGATGGAAAAAACGAACGGTATCGGCTTTCTGCATGAAAAGTTGAAAGAGTGTGATCCCGAATCAGCGTTACGCCTCCATGTCAATGATAGTCAACGAATCAAGCGGGCGCTGGAGATTTTTTATGCGACAGGTATACCCTGGTCCCAGCATCTTGAGGAGCAGGCTCAACAGAAAAAACAATATCAGGGCTGCTTCAATGCATTAAAAATCGGACTGCACAGGGATAGAGAACTTTTATATGATCGCATCAACAGGCGTGTTGATATCATGATTGAATCAGGACTTCTCGGAGAGGTTGAAAATCTTCTTGCCATGGGATACACCCCGAATCTCAATTCAATGCAGTCTATCGGCTATAAACACATGCTGAATTTTCTTGACTCAACCTGGACATGGGAAGAGGCTCTTCGCCTGCTTGCGCGGGATACTCGCCATTATGCCAAAAGACAGCTTACATGGTTTGGTCGTGACGAGGAAATGCACTGGTTTGAGCCTGCAGAAAAAGAAAATATATCTCAGACTGTTAAACAGTTTTTAGAAAAAAATATAGAGAGCTAAGTGACTTCAACAAAAATATTCATACAGAGATCCATTGATCCTTCTGTTTATAAGAACGCCAGAGGTCTTGGGTTGACGGATCTCCAGGCAAAAATTGTCGCGGGCAGGGCAGGGGATTATTCAGGGGAACTTGGCCCTGTTGTTTCGCCAAGCTTGAAGAACCTCAACCATCCCAGTTTGCTGAAAGACTGTGATAAGGCTGCCGCAAGAATTGCCGATGCTGTGGTTGGTAATCAGGTAGTAGGGGTAGTCACAGATTACGATGTAGATGGTGTTTGCGCCCATGCTCTGATTGTCGAGGCGTTGTTGAAGTTTTATTTGCCTGCCAATTCTATAGTGAGTTATATCGGTCATCGCTTGAAAGACGGCTATGGAGTCAGCAAAAATGTCATCGATCGACTTTTGTCGTCTGACAACCCTCCGCAACTAGTCCTTACTGCTGACTGCGGTTCCTCTGACCATGTTGGGATAGAATCGCTCAAAAACGCCGGTGTTGACGTGATTGTGACGGATCATCACGCGATACCCAGTGAAGGGATTCCGGGTGCAGCGCACGCTGTTGTTAATCCCGCCAGGGAGGACTGCACGTATCCGGACGGCGCAATCTCTGGATGCATGGTCAGTTGGCTGGTGATGTGCCAGGTTCGTAATATTCTTATAGAGAGAAAATATCTCCCCGAAGACACGCCAAAACTTGGAAGTCTGCTTGATTATGTTGCTCTCAGTACAGTTGCCGATGCTGTTTCAATGATGAGCCCGTCTAATCGAGCTGTAGTAGTGAGTGGTTTGGGTGAAATTAATGTGCTGGATAAGCCGGCATGGATGGCTCTGGCTAAATTATGTAATAAAAACGGATACGCCAGCTCCCAATTTACAGCCGACGATTTAGGGTTTGTCATTGGCCCCAGGATAAATGCTCAAGGAAGGATCGATGATCCCATGAAAGCCCTGCAATTCCTACTTTCAGAAGAAAGTGGTGCTGCTGATACCTGTCTGGCAATAATGGATAAAAATAATGAATCCAGAAAGGTAATCGAAAAAGAAATGGTCAGCAGGGCAAAATTGAAGGCCGATGAGTTTGTCAGGCAGGGCCTCAAGAGTCTGGTAATTTTTGAGGAGGATTTTCATCCAGGTGTCCAGGGTATTGTCGCATCGAGACTTGTTGACAGTTACGGGATGCCTGCTGTTGTTTTCAGCCCTGGTTCGGATGCCAATGAACTGGCAGGGTCTGCCAGGACAATATCTGATATACATATTCGTGATGTTCTGCAGAAGATAGATGATGAGAATCCTGGCCTCATCCTGTCTTTTGGTGGTCATAAGGGGGCAGCGGGATTAAAAATTGTCGCTGAGCAGATAGGTGTGTTCGGAAAGGCTTTTGAGGATGTCGTTATAAATTATCAAGGTGGTAAGGACATTCAGCCTAAAGTATATACTGACGGGGGGCTTGAAGGTTTTGCACTGTCTTTAGCTACTATTGAAGAAATTAAAAGAATAGAGCCATTTGGAAGGGGATTTTCAGAACCAGTTTTCGAGGGAGTTTTTACCGTAGAGGAAATACGCATCCTTGGCAAGGAACCGGTTCATGTCGGAATGAAACTTTCCAGCGGCAATGAAACTATTAATTCAATATGGTTCCGCGCTCTGGATAACCCCGGGGATGCGTTCAGCATGAATATCCAGGACACAATCCGATGTGCCTATAAATTAAAGGTAAATAATTACCGGGGTAGGCAGCATGTCCAGATGGTTATTGAACATGCGCAGCCGGCTGATGTTGTTGTGTAGATTCGATTATTATTAGTAAAAAATAGGTTCACCACGAAGTTCACGAGATAAGCGTAGACTTCGAGGACACGAAGAAAAAAAGAGAAAACGTCGTGGTTTTAGTTATCCTCGTCTCAAGGCATTAAAACAGAAGAAGAAGCGTAGTGTTGCGAAAGAATCAACTCTCAGGAGAAAAAGGAATTCCAGGCAGGGAACTGAATCTTTTATTGTTAGTTAACCCACTGGAATTGAAAGATATATATAAAACTAAACATAATATGCATTATGCGACATTGTGAATATGATGTATGAATAAGAAGGGGTGGCGGTTGATCTTGTCCTCATCTATTCTGCTGGCGTTATACGAGCCAAAATCACGTTCAACTTACAAATAATCGATTTATAGCATCGCAAATCGTAGGTTGGGTTGAGCTGATGAATGGCACAAATCCTGTTGGGCTTGCCTTGCTATCCATTTCCTGGGTAAAATGAGGTGGCTAAAAACTCAGCGAAGCCCAACAAAAATATTCAAAAAAACGTCGGCTTAGCCCAACCTACAATAAAAACCCGTATCATGGGCTGACAGCATTAAACGCAACAAGATCAATTTAAATTTACGAATAATCAATCTATGGAGTGTTGAATATGAACCGTGAGATATATCAGGAGCCTTTGGTTAGTCGCTACACCAGCCTTGAAATGCAGAAGCTCTTCTCCGAGCAGAACAAGTTTCAGACCTGGCGTAAATGTTGGATAGCCCTTGCTGAGGCCCAGAATGAACTTGGCCTGAAAGATATTGTTACAGATGAAATGGTTAATGAACTTAGGGCCCACGAGAGCGATATTGATTTTGACATAGCCGCGAAAAAGGAAAAAGAAATTCGCCACGATGTCATGGCCCATGTCTATGCCTACGGCCAGAAATGTCCTAAGGCTGAGCCCATTATCCATCTCGGCGCAACGTCGCAGTTTGTCGGCTGCAATACAGATCTTATCATACAACGTAATGCGTTAAGGCTTGTCAAAAAGGCCCTTTTGAACGTCATTGCCAATCTTGCAAAGTTCTGTCGTGAACACAAATCCCTGGCTACTCTCGGATTTACCCATTATCAGCCTGCCCAGCCGACCACGGTCGGCAAAAGAAATTCACTGTACATCCAGGATCTCCTTATGGACCTGGATTACCTTGAAAGCCTTGAGGGCCAATTTAAGGCCCGTGGCGCCAAAGGCACCGTCGGAACCCAAGCTACCTTTATCGAACTGTTTAAAGGCGACCACGACAAAGTGAGGCAGCTTGACAGGCTTGTTTCCAAGAAGCTCGGTTTTGACACGGTTTTCGATGTCACCGGTCAGACCTATACCCGAAAACTTGACATGAAAACAGCCGAAACCCTTTCTGGAATAGGCGCCTCGGCCCATAAGTTTGCCGTTGACATGCGCCTGCTTTCCAACCTGAAAGTTCAGGAAGAACCTTTTGCCGCTTCCCAGGTTGGCAGTTCGGCTATGGCCTACAAGCGTAACCCCATGCGCAGTGAACGCATGACCGGTCTTGCCCGAAAACTCATGGGCCTCCCTGCTGATTTTGGGGCCACTTATGCCAACCAGTGGTTTGAACGCACTCTTGATGATTCAGCTATTCGAAGAATGGATGTCCCCCAGGCCTTTTTATTGACTGACGCTATCTTGAAGTTGTTTCTGAACATTACATCCGGAATGGTTGTTTATCCGAAACAAATTCAACGTCATCTTCGCCAGGAACTTCCCTTCATGGCCACTGAAAAAATACTCATGGAATGTGTCGAAAAAGGCAAAAGCAGGCAGGAAATGCATGAAGTCGTCAAGGTGCATTCTGTGGCTGCAGGCAAGGTTGTCAAAATGGATGGCGGAGACAATGACCTGCTCACCAGGCTCGGAAATGATGACAATATCCCCTTCTCTATCGAAGAACTCGTGGCCATGATCGGGACTGGAGCAGAATTTACCGGCAGGGCTGCCGAACAGACGGAAGAATACCTTACTGAAGTTGTCGAACCTCGCCTGGCTCAATACAAGGATATGCTTGGTGACATGAATTCGGAGTTATCTGTATAAATTATAGATCTATAGAGTTGTACCGTAATTCAATGATAAACCCTGAAGAATTTACTTCGCTTTTTTATTTGGAGTCGGTATTTTAATATTTAAGTAATTAAGTTTTAAGTGGTTGATAGTGCGACAATTTTCTTAAAACTTAAATCTTAATTACTTAAAACTCATTTATGCAATGCAAACAAAAAAACTTTACCTTCGCATCAATCCGGCAAAAATACATTTCTTTAAATCTATACTTGAAGGATATGAAGGACTTGCCATGATGTCTACTCTAGACGGCAAACAGGGGTTGGTTTCTGTGCGGTATTCAGAAGAAGCACAAAGGGATGTGCTTCTTCTTCTTGAGGATCTCTCCCCTCTTCTTAGTAAGGAATAAGGGCCCTGCTACTTCCTGAAAACAAGGCTCATGATTTCATCAACCTTATCTTTTCCCTCGTCCTGAATACTTAAACACTGGTCACAGGTGAGGCCTGTCTGCTCCCATGCTGCGGGATTCACCCGCAAGGGGCCCATATCGAAAGTCCCTTCACCATCCCCTGCCCTGGTCAGCAGCGATCCAATATGTACTATTGCCGTTTCATGCAGGTATTGTTCAGCCTTTTCGGGATCCGTGTGATACTGCGCCGGCTCCCATAAACTTTGCGGGAGGCCCCAATGCCGCATCATTGCACCGCCTATCTGGGCATAATCAAAACCGAACAAATTATGTTCTATTTTGTGCAGGGACATACCACTCTCTAGTGACTCTTTAATGGCCTGCTGGCATTGTTCCGGAATGGATTCATACATTATCAGATGGCCGACATCATGTAATAACCCACACACAAAAAGCCGTTCACTGTAATCTGGTTGGCTCATCGATGAAAGCAACTGGGAATTAACGCCGCACATCACACTTCTTTCCCAGAACCGCTGCATTGTCATGACTTCCAGAGACATGCCATCAAAAGCTTGTGAGACACATGTTGCAAGAACAAGATCATGAATCTGCTGGGTTCCGAGAATGCTGACGGCATGACTGACAGTCTCAATTTTTGCAGATCTACCGAAAAAAGAGCTGTTGACTAACCTCAGCAACCGTACAGTTAATCCCGGATCCTGGCTGATTAAAATGGCAACTTCTGCCATAGTAAAATCAGGCTCATCAAGTATCTCTTTCAACCTGAGATATGTTTCAGGCAGTGAAATGAGTTTCGCTGATTTCGCAACATGTTTTATGGTTGATTCCATCTATTCTCTATATCTTTTGCAAATGGTAATATTTCGTGAAAAGTCGCCTTACGCAGCGTTTCTCTGTGGTGACGGATTCTGCAGCAGAAATAAGAGTTGTGGAGTGTGCAGAGTTAAGAGGCCACAATGCCTCCTTGACATAGAGACCTTTGGCTGAAGGTCCTGTGCGACGACGGCCTTGGTGGTGCCGGAAATCATACTGCACTGCAGGGATAACCATGTCTGGATAAGGTGTTGCATAGAGCCCTATTGGAAAATTAATAATATTCTCGGGTGCATGATGCAGTTCGGAGTGAAATTGCCTGCAGGCAGGAAACTTCAGCTCATTTTTACATTTTTCAATTAGGGGTGTTGCTTTTGGTCACTTGCTTGCTGATTTAAAGCACAGACTGGTACTGTTGTGTGTTAAAAAAAAGCTGTGTCAAGGTAGAGTTTCTCTGTCTCTGCTTTTAAATATTTCTTCTTCACGTATCTATATATGAACATTTTAGGCATAGCCTATTAATAGAGTCAAGTTTTATAGCGATTTGTTTAATTAATTTAGAAATGAATTTTCCATTTCAAAACGATATGTTACACTTTTTTTTGATTTTTCTTGTTTCCTTACATGAAAGGAATACTGATTAGAACTTAACGTGTCACTATAGGTATCATGATTATACGATTGTTTTTGTGCATTTTTGTTATTGTATTTGCGGGCCATCCTTTATGCGCTCAGGAAACCGCGAATTCTGGCCTGAGTTTGGATGACTGCATCTCCATGACGCTTTCCTCCAACCCTGAACTCGCCATGGCCAGGGCTGCAAGCGGCCAGCGCGAGGCATTGCTTCAGAGTGCCAGGAAAAATCTTTACCCTTCCCTGTCATCCCATTATTCGTATACCCATCAGCCTGATTCTTTTTATTTCCCTGCTGCGGATGAATTCAGCTACGGTGTCACAGCCGAACAACCCTTGTATGAAGGCAAGGCACTGATCACCGGTGTCAATCAAGCGAAAATATCATTAAATGCCTCTGTTCAGGATTCCCATAGAATAGTGAATGATCTTTTGTTCGAGGTGTACAAACAATATTTTGAATTACTCCAGGCAGAAAAACTCGAAGAAGAGGCCCAGCAGGCTGTTGTGCGCCTGAAATCACATTTAAAGGATTCTCAGGCTTTTTTTGATGCCGGTCTTATTCCCCGCAATGACCTTCTGCAAACTGAAGTAGAGCTTGCCCAGGGCGAACAGGACCTTGTCGATGCCCAGAACAGAACATATTCAACCCGTGCGCGGTTGAATATGTTGATGCAGCGCCCTATCACCAGTCCCTTAATGGTAAATGACTGCTGTGATGATGATGAAAAGGAATTCATCTGGGAAGAAATTGAAAAAAACACCGTCAAGAATCGTCCAGAAGTTCTACAGGCGCAGCTCGCTGTTGAAATGGCCGAAAAAGAAATTATCATGAAAAAAGCCCCTTACCTTCCAAAGGTTACCTTGTCTGCAACCTATGATAAAACCGGGACTGAACCCGGAGGATCACCTGCGCCAGGATGGCCTGGTGAAAATAAAATGGTGAAAGCCACTGCTTCCTGGAAAATGTGGACATGGTTTAAGGGCAGTGATGAAACCGCAGCTGCCATGCAAGAAGTAATAAAAGCAAAAAAAGATGTGGACCGAATCGTCAACGAGGTTACATTAGAAGCACGAATCGCCTATCTTCACATTGAACAGGCAAAAAAAAGAATTAAAGTATCTGAAACGGCCATTAAACACGCCGAGGAAAATTATCGTATCAACCAGGCCCGTTACCAGTCTCAGGTCGCCACATCAACAGATGTTCTTGACGCCCAAAACCTACTGACAAAAGCGAAGAGCAACTATTACAATTCGATATACGGATACAGGATCGCCATGGCAGCTGTTGAAAGGGCTACAGGGCTTATCGCTGAACAACATATACAATGAACACACAGAAACACCTCTATATAGAAACCTTTGGCTGCCAGATGAATGACCGTGATTCGGAAATCATGGCTCAATTGATGGCTAAGGAAAATTTTGCACCCACAAGTGATATTGCATGTGCAGATGCCATTATCGTCAATACCTGCAGTATACGGGGTAAGGCAGAGCAAAAGGCGTATAGTTTGCTTGGTGCCTTGCGCAAACAGAAGAAAGAGAATCCTAATCTTCTGATTGCCGTAACAGGATGTGTTGCCCAGCAGGAAGGCAAGAAAATGCTTGTTCGGATGCCCCATGTAAATCTTGTCGTCGGCCCACAGAACATTTATCAGCTGCCTGCACTTTTTGAAAAAGCAGGGAGACGAAGTAAGGGGCTTGTGGTGACAGAGCTCTCCAAGGAATTTATGATTCCCCCTTTTCTGCCGACCATGGAACGCGGGTTGCCCCATAAGCGTTTTGTGACGATAATGCAGGGGTGCAACAATTTCTGCACTTATTGTATTGTTCCCTACACCAGGGGCCGTGAGGTCAGCAGAAAATGTGAAGAGATCCTCCAGGAGATCATTCATCTTGTTGCCGGTGGGGTTAAAGAGATTACGCTGCTCGGACAGAACGTCAATTCCTACGGAAATGATCAGCCGCAAGAACAGCGGACGACCTTTCCGGAACTCCTTCGTCTCGTTGCTGAGATCAAGGGCATTGAGCGGCTGCGGTTTACCACCTCAAACCCCAAGGATCTTTCCGAGGAACTGATGCGGTGCTTTGCCGATATTGACACTCTCTGCCCTCATTTTCATCTTCCTGTTCAGTCGGGTTCCAACAAGGTTCTGAAAAAGATGAACCGGAAATATACAATAGAGAACTATCTGGAAAAGGTTGAGAAATTAAGGAAGTACAGTCCTGATATTACACTGACTACAGATATTATCGTTGGCTTCCCGGGTGAAGAGGACGAGGATTTTCAGGCCACCATGGATCTCATAGAAAAGGTGCGTTACCATAGCGCTTTTTCATTCAAGTATTCCAGCAGACCGCCTGCCAAATCATGTGAATTCGAGGAAACGGTTACCGAAGAAGAGAAGATAAAACGCCTCGCCATTCTTCAGGATCGCCAGAATGTTATTACCAAGGAACGTAACGAGGAGTACGTTGGCCAGCTCATGGAACTCATGATTGAAGGTGAAAGCAAAATGGACGGCCAATGGTGCGGCCGCAGCAAAACAAACCATACAGTCAATTTTGAAAGCAAAGACACCTTCATCCCCGGCCAGCTTGTTATGGTAAAGATAAAGAGTACGTGTCAGAATTCGTTGCTGGGGGAATTGTTAGTTAAAAATGAAAAGTGAAAAATGAAAAATTATTGACTAAAACTTCTATTCCAATCCGAATTAATACCGGCAGAAAGGATTAAAATTTAACAATCGCAACAACCCAAAGAGTAAAAACTAATGTTTTTAACTTTTAACTTTTAATTTTTAACTATTAATTAATCATGATCGATCTTCACACACATTCATTCTTTAGCGACGGCGAACTGGTACCGGCTGAGCATCTGCGCCGGGTTGAGATTCTTGGATATGAGGCTATTGCCCTCACCGACCATGCCGATTCATCAAACATTGATTTTATTATTCCCAGAATTGTCCAGGCAGCTGCAGACCTGAACAAATACAGCGAGACAAAGCTGCTTCCGGGAATAGAATTAACCCATGTTCCTCCGGAACTGATAGCTCAACTTGCTACCAAATGCAGAAAAATGGGCGCCAAGGTTATAGTGGCTCATGGTGAGACCGTTGTCGAGCCGGTCAAGCCAGGAACAAACCACGCTTCACTTCGTGCTGATATCGATGTCCTGGCCCATCCTGGATTTATTACGAGGGAAGACGCTGATCTGGCTGCAAAAAAGGGAATATTCCTTGAGCTTTCCGGCCGCAAAGGCCACTCGTTGACCAATGGTCATGTGGCAAAAATGGCCATGGCAACCGGAGCCAAACTTGCCGTCAATGCAGACGCCCACGGTCCGGGTGATTTCCTGACCAGCGAGATGGCAGAGTTTGTTGCCAGAGGTGCCGGACTCAGCATTGAACGCTACCAGCAGATAAGAAAGGATATGTCAGACTTTGTCGCAAGCCTTGGATAAGTGAAGATGGGTTGAAAACCAGTAGAGTAAGGAGCAGGCTTCCCTGCTCCTTACTCTACTGGTGAAAAAAACGAGTCGTCTTTGGCAGAAGACTTCAGGGGATATGATTAGAAAAAGTAGCGGACCCTGACCTCAAGTTTGTTGCTGTTCATTTTTTCTTCGTACTCTGTGTTTGATGGGCCTTGGAGGTAGGTGAAGCGCGTGCGTAACTCCCAGTTGGTGAATCCTGTATAGGCAAGCTCCGGGCTCAGGGAATAACTTTCATCGTCCAGGTTGAAGATTGTTGTAATGCCCGGAGTCAGATAGAGAATTTCAAATGGTTCTTTCTGGGTAAACTTCCCATATAGGTAATTGCGGCCCGGCTGCGGTTTTCCATACCCTTTCAGGTTGATTTCGCGGGCTTTATCGAGCAGCGTGTCAAGCCCTGATGTTAAAAATTGAATTTCGCCATCGTCAATCAGCTGGTAAAATCTATCCATTTCAGTTTCAGTATATCCCGCATCATTATGATAGTACTCAACGATGCTGGTAATATCGTTTTCCGAAAGATACCGGATGCCGATAAGGGCTGAGGTTGCGGACTTTTCCGCTAACCCCACTGAACCGTCGGATTCAAGGACTAAGGATTTCTGGTTTGGCGCGTAGGCCAGTTCTCCGTGGATTTCGAAGTTGGGTGCCAGGTTTTTTGAGAAATCGATGCCATAACGGCGGGATCTGCTGTTGCCGGTATACATGACAAGATCAATATCGGTATCTCTATAGAGAAAGTAGAGTTTGGCTGCCAGATTAACATTGTTTACTTCACCAAAGTCCTCATTGACATCTTCCCATACCGGCAGTGCAACTGCTGTCAGGGCAATAGTCTGAAGGGAACCGTCGAAGCTTTTTATAAGATCAAGTTCGCCGGAAATATAGCCTTCCAGAGCCTCTTCAGGATTATTCGGATCCTTGGGCCGGTTGAGAAATCCGACAGGGTTCCAGGCATATCCTTTTCCCCATTTGTAGGATTTCTTGCCGATTGAAGCGGTCACCAGAGGGGTTGGTTTCAGGCTGGCATAGGCTTCAAAGACATCAGCGTTATCATACCAGCCCAGATTATCCTGCTGTCCTGCGGCCTGGAGAATCCAGTTCAATGTTGTTTTTCCGTAGGAGTAACTGCCATCAATCTGCAAGGTTCCTGTAAACCGGTCGAGCATGGAACGGGGTTCGCCAATCAGATTGAGTATACTGAATGCCGACCCCTGGTTGATATCCATGTGTTCCCACTTAAGCTCTGCATACCCACCCCACTCCAGATTTTTTTTCTCAAATTCGGACATGTCAAAAGAAAACTCATCCTGAGCAAAACAGGGCGAAGAGAAAAGAACCAATCCTGCAGAAAAACTGAGCAGATATGTTTTGAAAAAAGTACGAGACATAGAATCCTCAAAGATCCCTTTAAGCTTGAGTGATTTGCGTACCCATGACTTTTAAATATTGTCTGACAATCATAGTGGTGAGTACGACAACATCAAGCAGCATGAAGATGAGCGTCACTCCCATGGTCAATGTATAGGCCATGCCATGCTTGTAGACAAAGGTGGAAAGAACAGCATAGGCAACCATTGGACAGATAAGGCCCCACTGGGATTCGTCAAAGTATTTGCTGCTGAACAGGTAGTTTTTGAAATAATCGCGCAGCATGAACAAGCCAAGAATCATGTACCAGGTCATTAAACCAAACCCGGAAGTAACAACAAAAGCGAAAAAGGCCTCCGGAAGCTGAACATGAAATTTGTGCTGAAAGTAATAGCCGTAGCGCAGCAGTGAGATGGTGAGGATGGTGATGATCGGCACTACAACGAAGAAGGCAGGAAGAAATTCGATTTTTTCAGGAAGTCCCTTGGCGTAATGTGATTTGAACAAGCTGAAAAGTTTCACCAGGGTGAGAAAAAGCGCCATTGTAAAACTCGTTACCGAAAGAAAGAATACAAAATCAGCCAGACCGCCGTGGGCGAGATAGGAAATACCTGTACCCGTTACAGTTGTCATGCCAAGGGCAAAAGGGATGAGCAACCAGCCGAAATGCATTTTCTCAACATCAAAGCCTTTCTGGAGGGCAAGCGCCTGTAATCGTACAGCGACAATGATGGTCCATATCCAGAGTAAAGCATATACAGCCGCTGCATAGGGAAGAATGGGCTGGACATTGATTCGCATCCAGTCGACATATACGTAGCCGAGAACGAGAAAAACGTTGAAAGCCATGCCAAAGGCGAGAACAGGGGCAATCAGGACGGAATTCCTACTGGTGTCGTTGGCCAGTTCCTGATATTTCTGAGGATATTTACTGCGCCATTTGAAAAACAGAATAGTACAGGTAAATAAAGTGATCAGGTGCAATATACCAAAGAAGACCATATGAACCTGCATGTATTTTGAGATTACAGCATATGTTCCGCCAATATTAGCGGCAAACTCATTGATTTTATCGGCATAAAGGAGTCCCTTTAAAGGAGGAGTTCTCTTCATGGTATTATTCAAAAATGCAAAACCGGCAACACTGGTGCCGCCGAAACCGAGAACCATTATGAACCAGAGCATGTTGAATTGATCGACAAGTTTGTGGGTGAGTGTGATTTTTGCGGGTGCAGCAGTCATGGGGTACCTTAGTGTAGTGAAAAGTTAAAAGTGAAAAATTAAAAGTTAGTGAGGCACAGAGGCATTCAGTTCAATACCCCCTTGAGGGGTACAAAGTTACGGTAGGTTGGGCTTAAGCGGGTTGCGGGCACAATTTTCGTAGGGTTCACCTAAGCCTGGAGGGCCTCAACATAACGAGTTTGTATAAAAAATAAGCGAGCCCAACAAAACGCTGAATGCCTCTGTGCCTTCTGCCTTTGTGCCTTTTTTTTTTAAATCACCTCAGCTCATCAACCCTGGGCAGATAATTCAGGGAGAAGATCTCGTCGGCAAGTTCTTTTTTGGTCACTTTGGCATAGACCATTACTGACTTATACCCTTTATACAGGGGACTGTCCGTCTCAAGAACTGATGGGCGGACCAAGCCGTCTCCAAAATCCTTTGGGTCCTTGTAATAGAGGGTTTTGATTAGCATGCCGCTGGCTGCAAAACATTCTATGGTGGTTGGCGTTACGCTTTTTTTGTCAACCAGCATGGAGAGGCGATCATAGGCAATAGCGTTGGTTTTGGCTTTCAGGTCGAGGAGATAGGTTTCGCCCTGATCGGTAATAGTTGTAACATCATATTCAGCGCTGTAATCCAGGCGAAGGATATCCGAGTTGTTAAATACGCCGCCGACTACGGATTGCAGGCTGGTAATGCGGATGGGTTTGCCAACATTGGGGATATAGAGCCACATATTGTCATTGAGCCTCAGGGTCGACCTGCCCTTTTCACTTGCGGGCGAAAGGAAAAGGGCCACCATTTTATCCTGGCCTTTTTTAACAGAATAAAGGACGAATTCCTTTTTGGTGCCGTCCGGCTCGATATTAATCAGTTTACGATACATCTCGTAAGTCTCAGGCTGCAGATTACGATCAACCTGTTTGAGGATTTCATTGCCGTCAAGGGCATGAGCCTGCACTGCAAATACGCATGCCAGGGCACAGGTGAGTATGGTTGTGAAAATCGTATTGAAAGTTATTTTATTGTTCATATATTTCCTTTTTTTGCCGATGATTCTGTATGGTTTTGTTGGGCTTCGCTGGCGTTTTAGCCACCGGGTATTGCCGGGGTGTGGTTAGTAAGGCAAGCCCAACATGATTTGTACCTTTCAACCGCTCAACCCAACCTACTCTGATGTATTTATACATGCCTTAAGGCGGTTATTGGATCCATTTTTGATGCCTTGTATGCTGGTTGCAGACTGGCTGCGACTGAGATGCCTATAACTATGAGGGCGACTGTAATCACTTCTCCTGCCGAAATAGTTGGGGACAGCATCAGGCCGGTCTGGCGGCCAAAATCGAAGCTGATCTGTGAGGCATTCATGGCTGTAATGCTTATGAGGCTGATGGCTACGCCGATAAATGTCCCGAGAACTCCGAGTAAAAATCCTTCGATAATAAAAAGTCCGAGGATTTTTCCTGGTGATGTGCCTATGGCTGAAATGGTACCGATTTCATTAATCCTTTCGTAGACAGCCATGATCATGACGTTCATTATGCTGACAAGGACGATGGCAACGAGCATAATTTTGATGAAAAGTGTCATCAGATCAATCATTTTAGCGATATTGAAAAATGGTGATATTTTTTCCCAGGTATGAACTTCAAAAATCGGTTTGTCGTCTTTGTTTTTAAGAGACTCCAGTTCTGTCTTCATTTTTGCAAAAACAGCCGGCAGCTGATCGATATTTTTCAGACGAATGGCTATCTCACTGATTTCAGGTTCGTCCATTCGGAGCAGTGATTTGGCATCATCAAGGTGAATCATGCCGTCCCGTCCACCAGGTCCTGAAATGCCTTCAAGAATACCACGAACAATAAAGGTCTGGCCATTGACCGAACCATCCTTGTTATTGGCAACCAGAACGATGGTATCACCGACATTAACCTTCATTCCCTTGGCAATAAGCTCAGGGACAAGGATCTCACCTTTTTCAATGAGTCCTTCCTTCTCACCGTCGATGATTCGATCAGTCAGTAATGGTGCTGCGCCGAGTTCTTCTTTGGGAAGTACAGCATTCAATCTGATATTGGTGGTTTCGGTAAAGTTGGAGAACATGGCCCCAAGCTTGATTCGCATGGAATAGGCTTCAATGCTCTCTTCTGCACCGAGAATCTCTTTGACTTTATTTATCTGTTTGGCATTGAGATTACGGTTGAGGGGCAGACTGTCGACGGAGGCAAGGTACCCTTTTTTATGGATCTGCATATGACCGAGCATGGAGTCGGTGATCTGGCCGATCATCATTGCCTTGAATGATCCGGAGACAGAAATGAAAAGCAGAACCGCAACAACGCCGAGGGTTATCAGCATGGAGGTCAGAAAAGTCCTGCGTTTATAGCGCTGGAGGTTGCGTGTAGCAAGTTTTATTATATTAAACATGGCTTCCTCCTGCATTATTGTTACTCGTAATGATTTTGCCATCTTCAAGAGTAAATGTCGTTTCGACGTTTTGAACTATTTTAGGATCATGGGTAGAGAATATAAAGGTCGTCTTGAATTCATCACGCATACGTTTCATAAGGGTGATAATCTTGTTGGCGGTTTCCCTGTCCAGGTTGGCAGTTGGCTCATCTGCCAGCACGAGTTTGGCATTGGTGACAAGGGCTCTTGCCACGGCAACCCGCTGTTTCTGGCCGCCTGATATCTGGCTGGGGTATTTATTGGCCTGATCAGCCATGCCAACAGCCTCAAGCATATCGAGAACACGGGTGCGCCGCTTTTCTTTAGGCCAGTTTTGTACCATGAGCAGCGGGTATTCTACGTTTTCAAACACTGTAAGGACAGGAATAAGGTTGAAATCCTGAAATACAAAGCCAATATTGTCGCCACGGAAGGTGGCAGCATCTTTACGGTTTAATGTGGTGATCTCCTGACCGACGACATTCAAAGTGCCACTGGTTGGCGGATCGAGGGCGCCGATCATATTGAGCAGAGTTGATTTCCCGCTGCCTGAGGGCCCTATGAAAGAGACAAAAGATGCTGGTTCAATGGTAAAATCGACTTTACGGATGGCGTTTACTGTAATGTCGCCTGCTACATAGGTTTTTTCTAGCTGTCTGGCTTCGATAACTGACATAATGTTCCCTTATGGAATTTCATATATTTTACTGTAACTGTTCAGCAGCACCGCTTTTTCAGGTGATCGATATACTATTAAAATACTCCATGTTCATGGAGGATGTTTACTCCAATGGCAACCAACACAAGGCCGCCGATTATTTCTGCCCGACTTCCGAGCCGTGATTTGGCGCCCACCAGGCAACCAAGGTGGAGTCCAGCCGCAGTTAATATTGTCGCGACGACACCAATGACAAGAGCAGGCATCCAGATAGATATATGTAGGAATGAAAAACTGAGTCCTACAGCAAGCGCATCTATACTTGTTGCCACCGAAAGAAGAACCAGAGTCTTGCCCCGGGTCGGGTCAGTTGATTTTTTATCATCATCATCCTGCATGGCTTCCCGAATCATCCTGACTCCTATGAAAGCAAGAAGTCCAAAGGCTATCCAGTGATCGACACTCTCGATCAGGCTCCTTACTGTCAACCCGGCAACCCAGCCGAGTATATTCATTCCAGCCTGAAATAATCCAAAATGCCAGGCAAGGCGGAATGTCTGCCGGAAGCTGACATTACACATGGACACGCCTGCTCCAAGGGCGACGGCAAAGGCGTCAACCGCAAGAGCAAGCGCTATAATAAATACTTCAATTGGATCCATTCGAAAAAGAAGTTTTAAGTTCTAAGTCTGAAGTTTTAAGTAAAAGGATAATACTGATATAAAAAGCAGGGTTTGTTCGTACAAAAAACAAACCCTGCTCAATAGTTATGCTATGTTGTAGTACAATGCAAAAGGTGGTGCAAGGGAATTATCGGCGCCCGCCTCCACCGCCAACACCGCGGCCCATACCACCGCCGTTCCCTCCGCCATAACCGGAACCCTCACCATCTGAAATTCTATTCTGGTTGCGATTTTGGTTTTGATTTTGATTCATATTTTTCTTGCCATCGCGTCCCATTCCTTCACCATCTCTCACTGCATTTTCAGGGCGGCTGTTGTATCGTGATCTGTCTTCAACCGGCATTTCATTAATACGTTTCTGCCATTCATTGCGAAACTGGTCGCGATCTTCTGTCGGAACATCCCGCATGGTTCCACGCATTTCAGCAAGTTCATCGGTGGAATATCCGGAATAATCAGCTGCAAAGGCTGGAGCTGCGAACAGTGTCATCCCAATAACAAGTGCGGACAGTTTGATACGTTTTGATTTCATAATGATCTCCTTGTGTGAAAAGTATAAAAAGTATAAATTGGTTACATGTTAACAATCTCTCACAGAGCGCTCAGAGGCACAGAGAAAATAAAAAAGCACTGTGTGATATTCAATTCGTTTTCTTTTCAATATTGGTGCCAAAGAAAATAGTATTTAGCTTTTCACTTAAATTGCTAATGGTTATACCGTTTCTTCTCATTGTTGCTCAATTATGTCACTATAAGCATCACTTATGATTTCGACAATATTGTCGATGAAATACAGAAAATGTCGAAATAAAAAAGGGGAAACCGATTCCCATGGAAATCGTCCTCCCCTTTTTTATATAAAAGTAAGTGACTATTAACGAAACTCAGCTGTAACTTGTCTGGACTCCCGCCTTCGCGGGAGTGACGCCGCGTTTACTTAATGTCATTCCCGCGAAGGCGGGAATCCAGTAACCATAGGCGGCAGAAAAGTAAAAAGGA
>JACKQG010003905.1_pt1 | contig 17763 bp, 18 predicted proteins | sample 8237621 | NCBI WGS metagenome assembly JACKQG01 (sample SAMN15677084, study PRJNA649215) | marine metagenome | biome: marine; feature: Black Sea; material: saline water; isolation source: suspended particulate matter (SPM) from the Black Sea western gyre | collected 2013-06-09/2013-06-10 | depth...
ATATGTTTCCCAGGCCGACTGCAGAGCCTATTGCCGCAAGGAGAAAGCCTATTTTACTTCCCCACAGGGCGCGTGATTGAGTGTCTGCCATATCTGTTCCTTTGGTTATAAATTACTTTTCTTCCTGTTGTTGATTGTATTCTACAGGATTCAGGAATTTACGACAGCACTCTATATCAAAATTATACTTTGTCAATGTTGATAAACTCGCGAAAAGTCGTAATTTGAATTATCGCCACAAGTATAATATCAGGGAGTTACAAGAGATTCACACGGCGTATGAGCGCTTTTTGCGAATACGTCAATGTTGACACTTTCCTAAAGTGATGCCGGTGGAACCATATTGTTGCCGACTCCCTGTAACTGTGCTACATTTCAGAGGTTCATCGAGGTTCACCCTTCATCTTTTATGATGCTCTTATATTAAAGGGTACTTTGAAAAATTAGGATTTTCGTTCAAGATCAAGGCGTACGAAAAATTTTACCACAGGCATATGTTTGATATTCCGAGGATAAAATTTTGAGTACAACGCAGAGGTTGGATGAAAAGACAATTTTTCAAGGTAGCCTAAAGGATTATTTATGCCCCCCAAACAGTTTCAGGCCCTAGTGGTAAGCGAAGAGGCAGACAAAACGTTCAGCCGTCAACTGACTTCCCGATCCACTGCTGATCTCCCTGATTATGATGTGCTTATCGCGGTTAAATATTCCTCTCTTAATTACAAGGATGCCCTGTCGGCGTCAGGGAATAAAGGGGTAACAAGACGCTATCCTCACACCCCTGGTGTTGACGTTGCCGGTGTCGTAGAGGAAAGCAGATCCCCGCTTTTTTCTTCGGGGGATAATGTCATTGTCACCAGCTATGATCTTGGCACGAAGATACCTGGAGGATTTGGCCAGTATGTCAAGGTTCCCGCAGACTGGATTGTCCCCTGCCCTGCCGGTCTGAGTCTTCATGAGAGCATGATTTTCGGTACAGCAGGTTTTACCGCAGCCCAATCAGTGCTTAAGGTTATTGAGCATGGCGTCAAGCCGGAAGACGGCAGAATACTTGTGACCGGAGCAACTGGAGGCGTTGGCAGTGTTTCTGTATCTCTGCTTGCCCATCTTGGCTATCGCGTTACTGGTGTGACCGGAAAAGTCGAGGAACATGCCATGCTCAAGCGCCTTGGCGCTGAAAGTGTGATCGGAAGAGATGAAGCCACGGATACAAGCGGACGCCTGCTTCTCAAGGAAAAATGGGCAGCGGTAATTGATACGGTTGGAGGAATTATTCTTGAAACCGGCATAAGGACAACAAAATATGGCGGAATCGTCACCTGCTGTGGAAACGTTGCCTCTCCGGATCTTTCAACATCTGTCTATCCTTTCATTCTTCGAGGTGTTTCTCTGGCCGGTATAGACTCAGCAGCCTGCCCCATGGAAACACGAATAAAAGTCTGGAACAAACTTGCCGGCGAGTGGAAAATCTCCCTGCTTGGCGAGCTTGCCGTTGACATAAAATTATCGCAATTAAACAGCTATATCGACATGATACTTAAAGGTAAAACTAAAGGAAGGGTTGTCCTGGATTTGAACGGATAACCTGCTCCTATAGATACTATATTGCCATCGAATCTTAGTCGTTTTTTCAGTCATCCTCGCGAAAGCGGGGATCCAGAAAAACTTGCCTGTTCTGCTGGACTCCCGCGAAAGCGGGAGTGACATCTGGCAACAAAAACATGTGTCCTGAAATACTGAGAAAATATGATATGGGAATGGATATGGATATAGAAAACGAAATACCGGCTGAACAGAAATATATACAGAATGTTGACAATCTGGTTCCCCGACCGGATCTGGCATTTGATGTCCTGTCCATGGCCCATAATGCAAATTGCAGCTTCAGTGAGCTGGCAAAGAAAATAGAAATGGATCCAAATCTGACAGCGAATATGCTGCGTCTTGCCAATTCAGCATATTTTGGCCATATGCGGGCAATTAACTCTGTCAAGGATATCATCGTCCGCCTGGGACTGGAGACCGTTAAGCTTCTCGCCATCACCAGTGCTTCCGTCGGTTTAATGAAATCACCCCAGGAGGCCTACAATCTCGAACCCGGCTCCCTCTGGTATCATTCACATGCTTCTGCTGTTCTCTCCTCTGTTATATGTCAGTATGCTAAATATCATGATTCCGGTTCGATATATACGGCTGCACTGCTTCATGACATCGGCAAGGTTCTCCTGAACAAACCGCTGCAGATTGCAATTTCAAACATCAAGGTAAAGCCGAAGAAAAAATTTTCTAACCTTGTCGAACTTGAATACAGCCTTCTCCAGACCAATCATGCCAAAGTCGGCAAGGCTCTCCTTGAGAAATGGGGACTTCCTGAAAACATCAGTGATCCAGTTGGGAATCATCATCTTCCGGAGGATATGGAGAATGCAGATATGGGAAGCAGGATTGTCTATCTTGCAAATTTCATGGTCGAAAGTATCGGCATCCGCTCAATGTCTCCGGAGAACTATGCATTTAACGTCCAGGAATTCATTGAACAGAATATGATACTACCTGACATCCCAAATTTTCAAGCGAATATGGAAGGCATCATGTCGGACTTTTTCACCCAGTTCAATGAGACGACGAATATCTGTTAAACAGAAGCTGTTAGCTCTAAGCTATTAGCTTTTAGAATGTTTACATCTTTCCTTCGTGGTGTAATCTTAAGTTGTCTTTATTCAACCGGCTCGTACACACACACCCTGTTGCGCCCTGCCCTTTTTGCCTCGTAGAGCGCACTTTCGGCATAGGACAGCAGGTCGTTCATGGTTTGGGGAGAATGTTCGTTGTAGGAAGCAACTCCTATACTTATTGTTACCTGCCGGCTGAAATTCTCGTCATCGTATATAAACTGTTCAGCGACCCTATGAATGTTCTGAGCAATCATTTTCCCCTCTATCAGATCAGCATCAGGAAGAAGTATTGCAAACTCCTCACCGCTGATGCGTGCGCAGATATCAGTTTTACGCACTCTGTGCTGTAGGAGAACAGCCAACTCACAAAGCACAAAGTCGGCGAAATTATGGCCGCATGAGGAATTCACATCCTTGAAATTATCAATGTTGACGACAAGGGTGACCAGACCTGTGAGTCTACGAGCCGCAAGATAAAATTCGCGTTCATACAGTTCATTAAAATGTCGTCTGTTATATAAACCGGTTAACGCGTCTGTTATTTGAAGTTCTTCAAGTTTGGTATGCAGGTTTTTATTTTCAGAGATGTCCCGATATATCTGGAGAATCTGCCAGACAAAACCATGATCATCTTTTATGGGGCAGGATGACACGGAAAACCATTGATTATTCAGTTCTTTTTCCTGCTTGCTGCATGATGTTTTTGTCCCAGAATGAAAAACTTTGCAAACCGGACAGTCGGCAATAGGATGCGGTGAATTGTCAAAAAGCTGAAAGCTTTTTTCTCCAATAATATTCCTGCCGCGGAAGCACTCAAGAGCCGCCTTGTTGGCATTGACTATGGTGAAATCACGGTCTATGACCACCATGATATCGTCTGTAGCATTAAAGGTTGTCTGCCAGAGCCGTGTTACGTCAATATGTTTGTGTGATCCTGTCTGTCCCTGGGATACAGGCTGAGAAGATGCTAGGTCAGGAGTCGATGGGTCGGCAGTACAATGAGTGGTCATGGCTTTTATTTTGCGTAAAAATTGATGATTCTTCTTTTTTTATAACAGTAATAAGGTAAGGTGTGGCGCCTGAAAATTCTATAAATAAGTCATCCATGGCTATCGACTGAAGTCGATAGCCGTGAGGCACAAAGGCATTCAGTTCAACACCCCCAGAGGGGTGTAAAGTTTTTAACAACAACTAATAGGTACCTTGAAACTTTCAAATCATGACAACACAGACTGAATGTAAACGCTGCGGCACGTGCTGTCTGAAGGGCGGCCCTGTTCTGCATACTGAAGATCTGCACTTGATCAGGTCAGCCATTATATCCTTTGATAATCTTGTCACAATCAGGAAAAATGAACTTGCTTACCGTCCTGATATTGACAAGGTGGTTCCCGCTGAAAACGAATTCATCAAGATTGGCGGAAAAGGAAAAACCTGGGAATGTCTTTTTTACGATTCTACCAATCCAGCCTGCCTGATACACGAAAACCGCCCTCTGGAGTGCAGACTCCTTGAGTGCTGGAATACAGCGCCGGTGACCGAAATGATCGGCAAAGAGTGTCTGACACGACAGGATATCCTTCCTGCAGATGACCCCCTGCAAAAATACATCTCTGCCCATGAGGAGCTCTGTCCTTATTCTGAAATAAACAGATTGCTGGACCTGCTGCACTCTTCCGGCAACCGCAAAGATGTTATCGGACAATTGTCATCTCTTGTAACTAAGGACTTGGCACTCCGCGATAAAGCAATACGTGAATTTAACCTATCGGTCAACAGGGAACTTTTTTATTTCGGCCGCCCTGTTTTTCAGGTCATTGATTTCAACATTGAAAAATACAAATGAAGGCAAAAGTGATAAGGCAAAAGGCAAAGGGCAAAAATATTGAATATCTAATAGAAAACACCTTCTTTTTGCCTTTTGCCTTTTGCCTTTAAAATTTTGCCTTTCATTTTCCTTCCGGTGTTTACCGACTAACCGCCTCGGCAACCAGCTCTCCAACCTCTGTTGTCGAATAGCCCATTTTGCCGGCAGACAGGCTTTCCAACTTTTCGGCAACAACGTATTTGATGGCATTTTCTATTGCCACTGCCGCTTCGGTTTCTCCGAGGTAATCCATCATCATCTGGGCCGCTCCGATGGCAGCCATCGGATTGATCACGTTTAAGCCCGTGTATTTAGGAGCTGATCCGCCGATTGGTTCAAACATGCTGACACCTTCCGGATTAATATTGCCGCCTGCGGCTATTCCCATTCCGCCCTGTATCATGGCGCCGAGATCGGTAATGATATCTCCGAACATGTTGTCGGTAACTATGACATCGAACCATTCCGGATTCTTGACCATCCACATGCATGTTGCATCAACATGGGCATAATCGGCTTCAATGTCAGGATATTCCTTTGCCACTTCGTAAAAAGCACGCTCCCAGAGATCAAAAGCAAAAGTGAGCACATTGGTTTTTCCGCACAAAGTAACCTTTTTTTTCTTGTTTCTTTTCCGGGCATATTCGAATGCAAACCGGATACAGCGCTCAACACCTTTTCTGGTATTGATCGATTCCTGGGTTGCAATTTCATCAGGAGTCCCTTTTTTCAGGACACCGCCAGCCCCGGCATAGAGTCCTTCAGTATTCTCACGAACGACTACAAAATCAATATCTTCCGGGCCCTTATTTTTCAATGGTGTCTCGACATTAGGGTACAATATAACCGGTCTCAGGTTGACATACTGATCCAGGGCAAAACGCAGAAAAAGAAGAATACCTTTTTCGAGAATCCCGGGCTTTACATCAGGATGGCCAATAGCCCCCAGAAAAATAGCGTCATGCTTGGAAAGCTCTTCAACAGCATTGTCAGGAAGAACTTCACCAGTCCTGAGGTATCTGTCACCACCGTAATCAAAATCTGTAAGTGACATTGAGAATCCGAATTTAGCGGCTGCGGCCTGCAAAACCTTTATGCCTTCTGCTGCTACCTCGGGTCCTGTTCCGTCCCCTCCCATCACTGCGATTTTATAATTCTTCCCCATCGTTCAAAGCCTTCTTTTAAGTTTGTCTGATGCATCTGCCTCTATGTAATCATTCGATTTTTTATACAATTAGGCTCTTACCCTGTCAACCTTATAGGACAAAAGAATTGAAGCTGGGAATTTTGAGGTATGCTATGGCAATGTACTGCGTCTTCAAAAATACACAGAATATTTTTCAGGTGGGACAAATAGAAAAAGCAGATGATCGTCTTCTGATGACAACAAAAATCTTTTTAACTAACCCCCCATCCTCGCAATCGGGACCAACGAGATAAGCGCAGACTTCGAGTATGAAGGTTGAAATCAAGCAGTAAAAAAATGAATAAGTCACATCCACCAACTTAAAACTTAATACTTTCAACTTAAAACTTTCATATGACAGAATATTCCAGATCTTTAAGGAAGCTTTGCCATTTGAGAGACGGAGAGATAATTTTAAGGCCTATCTCCTTATAGATGGCATCCTCTTTTTGCCAGCGGGGCAAAACGTGAAACTTGAAATGCCTTCCTTTGCCGGAGATGACAGTGACACATGCTGAGGATGTATCAAATTTTTTGGGGATATCGATCAGTTTCAAACCATTTCTGGAAATATTGGACACGATACCGTTAAACATATGAGTCCCATCAGAGATACTTGATTCCATGGCAACATTGACTCTGTTCTCTCTTCTGTTCATCATGGCACACCTCCAGACTGTTAATTGTCACCTATTCCATGATTGGCCATCATATTCTCTATCTGTTCAATGTGCTTGGGGGTGAGGACACCGAATTTAAGACAACAGCGCCTCATGGTTATCTGGCTGAAAGGCTGCTCATTTGGGATTGCAAATTCATTTACGGTTTCGCATGGGATATTTTCAAGGGCAAGATCACCATTGCAGAGAATATCGATCTTCTCAGGTTTCTGCACTTTACCGTCTATGGAAAAGTAGGTGAAGGCAAGACCTGAAAGACTGATATCAATAACACCGCCAATTTTGTTTGCCGGAGGCCTGATGACAGTGTAGGCGCTCCCGTCACGCAGTGTTATTCTTTTCTCTCGTCTTCGTTCAGCTGAAGTGGTTTCAATGGACATACTTTTTCACCCCTTTTCATGGAAAAACCCACAGTAACCAGTGAGCACCTTATATTGAGACATGCAAAAAATACACCTTAACGCCGATTTAAAAATCATCCTCAATATTAATAGGTTACCCAAAAGAGTGCAATTTAAATTAATAGTACATTAGATTGTATTCCGCTAAAACGGACCTTTTTTAAGGAATTTACCCTTTCCCACTATCGAACATGCACCTGATTTTTTGAGTGAGCAGACTGGGGATAATAGGTTTTTCCAAAAATTCAACATCAGGTTTTAAGAGATCCTTCTTCCTGACAATTTCTTCTGCATACCCGGAAGTGAGCAGCACTTTCAGCCCGGCTTTTTTTGACTTGAGGATTTCTGCCAGTTTCACTCCGCTCATTCCTGGCATGATAATATCAGTAAGGAGCATATCCACGTTAGCATTGTTCTCCTCAAAGATGCGGCATGCCTCATTGCCGTTCTTAGCCAAGATAACTGTATACCCCAATGATTCAAGAACGCTTCGCACAACACTTCTTACGGGTTCTTCATCGTCGACCACAAGAATTGTCTCTGTGCCTTTATTAAGATGAAACGGCGTCATTCCTTTTCCATCTTCATCTATGCCTTTTTCTGAAACCGGCAGGTAAATTTTAAAGGTAGTCCCATGACCAGGTTCACTATATACGTTTATAGTTCCATTATGTTGTTCAATAATACCATAGACTGTTGCCAGGCCGAGGCCTGTACCTTTGCCAACTTCCTTGGTTGTATAAAAAGGTTCAAAAATATGGGGCAGAATGTCAGGCGGTATTCCAATGCCTGTATCGCTGATGGAAATTACAATATGATTGCCGACATCAAGTTTATTGAAATTTCGAACAAAATTTTCATCAAGTTCCCTGTTCTCTGTTTTTATGCAGAGATGACCACCGTCAGGCATTGCATCTTTTGCGTTTATTGCCAGGTTCATAATTACCTGTTCAATCTGACCCTTATCAGCATAAATATTTGATGAAGATGCTTCACATAGAATCTCCATTTCTATTTTTTCGCTGATGACACGCTGAATCATTTTAAGCAGGGAATCAATAACAGTGTTGACCTCAATGACCTTCATGTCAAAGACCTGTTTCCGGCTGAAAGCAAGCATTTGTCGAACAAGGGATGCCGCACGCTCACCGGCTTTGCGCACCTGTTCAATATCATTTCTTATGCTGCTGCCTTCAGGAAGCTGCATAACAGCTAGTTCACTGTACCCGAGAATAGCGCTCAACAGATTGTTGAAATCATGGGCAACGCCTCCTGTAAGCCTGCCAAGTGCCTCCATTTTCTGGGACTGAAAATACTGAGCCTCAAGCTTTCTTTGCTCAGTGATATCTTTTGCAAAATGGGCTACCCCTTTAATAACTGAAGCTTCATCGTAAATCGGAACTGCTGAAACATCGAAAATTTTATTTAAAGAAGAATGTTCTATTTCGACAGCATAGGGAAAAAGTGTTTCTATTGAAGATGGCACAGGGCATCCTTCACAGGGCACTGATGATCCACGGAAAAGTTCGTAACAGCGCTTGCCGACATATCCTCCATTGGCAGATTAAACATTGTGCAGGCGGCATTATTGGCCCTGACAATTCGCAGTTCTGTATCCTGAATCGTCACCACATCTGTAATGGCATCAAAGGTTCTGTCCCATTCATTATAAGCTTTACGGAGTTTCTCCTCAGTTTCTTTCATTTCGGTGATATCGACAACAACTTCAAGGGCTGAATTGATTTTGCCTTGATCGTCATATAACGGCGTGGCAATTATTCTCGACCAGATTGTTTTTCCGTCGGCATTTTTACCGACCTGTTCATGAGTGGATTCGCTCAACCCTTTTTCAAAAACCTCTTTTACTCCGCAATCAGGACAGACAGCGTCACGCTGGTTATACTTACTGTGACACTGTTTTCCGACAACATCTCCAAAAATATTCTGTATTACTTCATTTGCCCATATTGTTTTATACTCTCTTGATATTTCGACAATTCCAACACCGATGCTCTGGGTGATTCTTTCAAGTTTATGCTTTTCTGCCTTGAGTTGTTTTTCTGCGGCAAGCCGACTGGAAATATCACGAAGCATCCAGACATATTCACGGATTTCACTCTTTTCGTTTTTGATGGGGAAGATGGAATAATCAACAGGGCGAAAGAGTCCTGTTTTTGTTTTTACTTCACATTGGCCATGGGCTGCCCCTGAAGACTCAAGTGACTCATTAATTACTTTGACTGTATCTTTGTTGAGGTATTCAAAAGGGGATTTCCCCCACAAATCAGCATCCTTGTACCCAAGCATCTGCCTATGTGCATTGTTCTGCCTGACAATGTGCCGATAATTATTAACAACCACAATTGCATCCAGGGAATTATCGAAAACCCTATTGTACAATTCCAGTTCCAGGACCTTGTCCACAAGTTTTTGGGCAAGGCGTGAATCATATTTCCTGAAAATATCAACAGGTTCGGCAATCGGTTCTTCGGGAATGACAATCTCCTTTCTTTCAACCTCCCTGATGATTTCGGCCATAATCTCCACAAAGCGTTCCGGCTCCATGGGTTTAATGATGAAACGGGATGCCCCCAGTGAAATGGCAAGGCGTTCATCTTCAAGATCGATATATGTAGCTGTATAGAAGACAAAAGGAATATTTCGGAGAGCGTCGTCATGTTTCACCTCATAACAGAGCTTGAAACCGTCCATGACAGGCATCAAAACATCTGAAACGATAAGCTCGGGGGAAGTCAGCCGTGCCTTCTCAAGGGCATCCTGGCCGTTTATGGCCTCAATGACTTCATGACCGGAAGATTCCAGCATTTTCTTCAAAACTAATCGTGAATCAGGGGTGTCTTCTGCTATGAGAATTTTCATTTTTCAGTTCCCTTCTTTGTTCGCCTTTTCCAAAACCTCTTGTATTTCTGCCATCACAGTCAGAGGATCAATGGGTTTCTCGATATAGCCATTGCAGCCTGCAGCGATAAGCTTATCCCGATCCCCACTCATTGCATAGGATGTCATGGCGATAATTGGAATACTGCTGTTAATGTCAGATTGACGTATGGTTTTAAGAACTTCAGTTCCGTCCATGTCCGGCAGTTGTATATCGAGAACAATAAAATCAGGTCGATCAGCCAGGGCCATATCAATGCCCTGCTGGCCGGTTTTCGCCCAGGCAGTATCATAGCCGTTTTTCTTTAAAATGAAGTTGATCAGCTCCATGTTGTCTGGGGTATCTTCAATAATTAATACTTTTGGCATATTGTATCCTTTTTTTCTATCAGAGCAAGAAGGCGATTATTCCACTACACCTGTTGCAAAACCAATGGAATCCTTAACCAGAACCGACTGCCCTCTCCCTCTTTACTTTCTGCTCCGACCTCTCCGTCGAGCACTTCAGAAGTAATTTTTTTTGTCAGGTACAAGCCAAGTCCGGTGCCGGGAATGGTTGTTTTCATCGGAGAATCAAGACGGACAAAGGAGCCGAACAAAAGTTTCATATCTTCTTCCCTGATGCCCATACCAGTATCTGTGACACTGATTTCGATCCATCCTTCAGGTATACCCGCTTGCTTTTCCTTCTGTGCCTCTGTGCCTTCTGCCTTAGTTCCTGTACTTGTCACTTCCACAGTAATCGTCCCTTTTTCAGAGAACTTGACACCGTTACTCAAATAATTTAGAAGGCATTGCAGCAGTCGCCGCCTGTCAGTGTGCATAACAACAGGCATATCAGGCATTTTTTTGAGGACCGTAATTCCTTTTTCCATTGCCGAGGCCTTGATTTGACCAACAGCTTCATCAATAAGCATATCAAGAGGAAATTTCTCCGGATAAGGAATTATTTTCCCTGATTCTATTTTTGCGATATCAATGATATCGGTGATAAGCGATAATAGATGGTTTCCTGCCCGGGAAACACGGCTAAGCATATCGCGCTGCTCATCATTGATTTCGCCAGCCATGTCTCCGAGTATAATACCGGAAAAACCGATAATAGAGTTAAGAGGAGTACGCAATTCGTGACTCATGGAAGCAATGAACATGGATTTAAGGCGGTCCAGTTCCTGAAGCTTGACATTTGCGGTTTCCAGCTTTTCCTTAGCTTCATTAACGTCTTCAAGCAGGTATTGAAGCGCTTTTTGTGATCTTTCAAGCTCCTTTGTTCTAGCCGCCAGGTTATCCGTACGCTCCTGAATAATTCTTTCCAGATTATCGCGGTGCTCTAACAGCTCTTTTTCAATATTTTTACGATCAGTAATATCACGGGCAGCTGCGATCATATATTCTGAGTTATTCTGTTTGAATAGTCGTACATTTATTTCGACTGGAAAAGTTGATCCGTCTTTCCGCCTGTGAACACTGTCCAAAAGCATATGAGGAAGATCTCGAAGTTCTGCAATATGACCTTCCCATGTAAATTCTTCCGGAACCCCTACGTCAATATCCTGAACTCCAAGAGTGATCAGTTCCTGATAGTCGTATTGAAGCATTTCACTGGCACGGCCATTGACATCAAGAAAATGACCGTCATCAGTTGAAACAATAAATATAGCATCATTAGACTGATCAATAAGTTGTCGAAACAATTTTAATTGATCCTGTCTTTCTTCCAAAATTGACTTTGAACGATTATCCTTAATAATCTGCCAGGCCCGGCCCATGTATAGTGTAAGTTGATTAACATCTCCTTCATCATATGGAAGGTCCTTGTTGCCAACACCGGCAACGGCGACAATATGATCTCCGTCTGTGATGGCAACACTCATATGCCTTTTGATGGAAAAGTGGCCATCGGGAAGCCCCTTTTTGTTAGCCAACATTGCGTAATCATTGTGAACAATAGCCTTTCGCTGCCGGATACAGTCGGCCCAGATGCCTGCATTTTCAAGTGGATATGCGCTCTCTGACTCTGCGACGGCGCAGCTGGCCATTACATTCCGGCTCCAGCGTAAAAGATGTATTGTAGCGCTGTCCTCATCATAAAAATGGAAATAACCCACATCACTATGTGTGATCCGGACGGCCTCCTCAAGAGCAAAATCAATAAGTTCATTTTCCGGCAGATTAAATTTCCCTGAAAGAGCGAGCAATGAGTTGACACGTTCCTGGTCGAATACCAGGTTCTCATTTATTTTTTCGTTTTCTATAATCCTTTTATGAAGAAGTCTTGCACTTAGAAAGATACCTGACAGTCCGATAAAATACAGGATCAGATGCCATATGCTTAACGTAACAGCCTGGGCTTTACGCAGCGCATAATATTTATCCATAGGAACGGATACGCTTATCCCGCCACGCAGATCACCAAGGATGTAGCCTTGGTGATCATGACACTGAAGGCAGCCCTCTTCTGTGAAAAAAGGACGCATAAAACGCAGGTAGGGAATGCTGTCCATAATTTCAACTTCCGATGCCTCTTTTTGTCCTTCATGGAAAGACTGCAACGCCTTTTTTTCCCAATCGTCTGGTTCATTTCCAGGCCTGAGAGTTCTCAGGCTTGTAATGTGGCCCTTGACGCCATACTGGAGTTCACTTAACTCCTGGACCTGCCGGGTCATATAGGCCGGATTCATAAGGGTAAGTCTGCGGCCGGATGGTGTCGTGATATCACGTTCAGGGATATGTGACAGATAGGGACTTGGTGGGGTGTGTTCAGAGACGGGGACATACACCCCGCCATGAAGACTTGACCAGCGGCGGTATACGGTATCCTTATCAAAATTGGCATTGCCTTCGCTGATTGCCTGATTCAGAATTGCCTGGTGTTCCTGGTGCAGATTCCAGACAAGGGACCCTGATATAATAACAGTCCATAATAATGCGAAAAGAATTGCTCCTCTGCGAACGGGGATATTTCTGAGTTTAGTGTCTGAACTTTGAACCATGTCTTCTCCATTCCCTTTAGAGCATCACTGCTGACTGAACATATAATAATAAATTTGTGTTTACAGAAAGGTTAACCTGTCTCTATATTTTTTCAACTTTCATCAAACCCTGAATCATTATTCTCATTGTATTGAACTTAATGCACCTGAATCCATTATCCAGTACCCGCAGAAACGCATCAACCAGCACAGGATCAAACTGCTTCCCTGAAAACTTTTTCAGTTCTTCTACAGCGTATTCTTTGCTGAGAGAAGATCTGTAAGGCCTGTCAGACGTTATCGCATCAAAGGAATCGGCAATATGTAGAATACCGGCAAAAAGGCCGATATCCCGGCCCGTAATTCCATCAGGATAACCGCTGCCGTCGGACTTTTCGTGGTGGTGCCTGATTGAAGGGGTTATATGCCTGAGTGGTTTGATGTCATGTAGAATTTCAGCACCCAGGGCAGCATGTTCTTTCACAGTACGGAACTCCTCTTCAGTCAGGTGAGATGGTTTATCAAGGATGTTGTCCTTCAGTCCGAGTTTACCGATGTCATGAAGCAGTGCTGCCATTTTGACCTCTGCTATTTCAGCAGGGCCAAGATCTATTTCAAGGGCGAGTTGTTCTGCGTAATGGGCCACACGCCTTGAGTGACCAGTGGTCCATCTGCTCTTTGCCTCAAGGGCATTGACCATTGCCATTACAAAAGACTCGAAAAGGTCTTTGAGGTCAGCCTCCGACTTCATCAGGGCTTTGTTCGACTCTTCCAGATCTTCGACTTTTTTTTCAAGCTGCCGGATCAGGCGGCCGCTGTAGCCTTTAAGAAAGGTGTCTTCATCTTTATCCACCGGAAGAGCAGATGGGAGCAACAGGCCATTTTCATAATCTTTTAATATTTCCCGAATTGTCTTCAGAAATTCATCAGGATCCATGGGCTTGACGATAAACCTGACGGCACCCATGCCTAGCCCGAATTCCTGATCCTGCCTTTCCGTATAGGATGCCGAATAAAATACAAACGGGATACTGGAGAGACGATCGTCTTCCTGGCACATCCGACATAATTGAAAACCATCCATAACCGGCATGAGGATGTCTGAAATAATCATGTCCAGTGGGGCTTCATGGGCAATTTTCAGTGCTTCCGCACCATCGCGGCAGACACGACCATATAACCATCCTTTTTAAGGGTGGCCCCAAGAATAATCCTGGCATCTGCATTGTCATCAACGATCAGAATGTGCATTTATCAGTGGTTTTGTAACAGTTCCCCAATAAGGGTTTCCAATTCTTCCAATTCAAATGGCTTCTCTAATTCTGATTAGCAAATTCAGAGATGAATTTTGAGACGGGATCAGGCAGCAGTAGTTTCCTTTCTTCGTAAAGAAGCATAATCGCTGTGCTGGAGACAGGTTTGGTCATGGAAACAACCCTGAAAATTGTTTCTTTTTTCATACCGGGCTATGAGCAAAACTGCCCCCGCTATTTTTTTCTCTGTGGTATGGTAATGAATAAGATCCTCAATACGTTGCAGCCTGTCAGAAGATAAACCGAAATCTTCAAGCTGAACAACTGCATAATCAGCAGCAAAGGCCTGGTTGTCTATAACGGGTAAAGGGAATACAAGAAGAAGGTGAAAGAGAAAAGCAAATAACAGCTTTGGGGAGCAAGTCTTACAGGCAGTGATAAAGGGTAAAGATGATTTGGGACAGGTCCAGCTCATTAAACACCTCCACACTCTGTTAAAGGTACCTTGAAAAATTCTAATTTTTCAAGGTTGCCTTAAGATTTGCAGGCAATAGAACTAGACTGATACTATAATCAGGTTGTTAGTAAAAAACCAGTAAAGAATAGGGATTTAGGACGCAGACACAAGGGGAGACTACAGGGTGGGACACAGAGGGTGGTGTTATTTCAGAAGGCTTTCAACTCGATTACGGCCGTTATTTTTTGCCTTATATAAAGCCTGATCTGCTCTTTTTATAATATCCAAATGGTTGTCGTCATCCGGATTGTTAATCGATACACCAAATGAGGAGGTGACATGTATTTTGACATTGGGGGTATCACGATGCTTCAGCACCTTTGAATCGACAGCTTTTCGCAGTCGTTCCGCAGCGAGGAGAGCGCCTTTGGCGTCGGTTTCCGGCAGCAGGACCAGAAACTCTTCACCTCCATATCTGTAAATCACATCCACCTCTCGCAGAGTTTGCTGCATGAGACTGACAAAAGCCTTGAGAATCTCATCCCCTGCAGAGTGGCCATAGGTGTCATTTATGTTCTTGAAATGATCAATATCGGCCATCACAAGACTGAACGTCCGGGCGTACCGTTTATTGCGGGCGAATTCATTGGGGAGATCCTCTTCCATGGCGAGTCTGTTCATTGCCCCGGTTAAAGGATCTCTTCGGCTCTTTCGCTGCAGCTTTACTACTTCTTTTTCCTGTTTTTCCAGGCGGTTCTCAGTGGTCTGCAGTTGTGAGCGCATCTGTGCATTGGCTTTTTGAAGACCAAGAAGATCTTTCTCAAGAACCTTCCAGACTTCTGGGGAGACATTCTGCTTTATGCTCTGATGTTTATTTTCTATTTCCCCCCCATGACTATCAAGTCCTGAACGATATTGACGAAGCTCGGAATTGAGATCCGAAATAATTGAAGCTACTCCGCTGGTCATGAGAGCCGCTTGCTTAGTGGATGGTTGTGAACTGTTAAGGTAGTCAACAAGCTCACTTTCTCCCATTTTCCCGGCGATATTATAGAAAGACTTTTCATAAAAAGTCGGAATAGCCGGTTTATTGGAAGAGATCAGATCCTTAAGAGCATGTCTTGCAATTTCAGAGACTTTGACCAGATCAAAAGCGGTCTGCTGACCGTCTGCTTCCTCTTTTGTGCGAATATCGTTATTGTCGTTCATGGCAAAATCATTTTCCTATAATACTGAATACAGGTTCAAACCGTTTAGATAAGCATATCAATATGCTAGGGTTTTGACAAGAAAAGAGAAAATAAAAAATGGGCGCAAAAAAGGTCGAAAATAAGAGCGAAAAAGTCATGTAGATTGATCATTTAACCTATGATGCAGCCTTTTTTGCAGATTTATAGAGTGTAAATATTTTCAGGGCTATTTCATCTGTTTTGAAAGGTTTCATGACATACCCTTGAATCCCGAGTTTTCCGCAGGCAATAATATCATCCTTGTCAGATGATGAGGTAACCATGATAATGATAGTTGTTTTGTCATTCAGTGTCTGCCTGATTGTCTTTAACGTCTCGTAACCATTGAGAACAGGCATATTGTGGTCAAGAAGAATAATATCGGGTTTCCACTCTTTATAAGCAATTAATGCCTCCTCTCCGTCCCGAACAATCTTCAGGTCACATAAATTTGAAGGAAGTCCCTGAGTGTAGAGGGCTAATGTGAGTTTGTTATCTTCTGCAATAAGTATTTTAGGTTTCATATTATGTATAAGATTAGTTGTTATTTCAGAGGGTTTCGTAGGTTCAGTGGCAACACAATGTTTACAAAGGAGATGTTTTTCATCCCAAAGCCACATCGAGGATCATCATTACTGAAAAACCGGCCATTGTTGTCATTGTTACCAGGTCTATATTGGCGTATTCCCTTTGTGACTCGGGAATGAGTTCCTCAACTACGACAAAAATCATGGCGCCGGCAGCAAAACAGAGAGCATATGGTAAAATATGCTGCATTTTAAGAACAAACAGCGCTCCGAGAACCCCGGCAATTGGTTCCACCATGCCGGATGCCTGCCCCATGAGAAAACTCTTCCATTTGCTCATCCCTTCCCTTCTCAAGGGCATTGATACCGCCGTACCTTCAGGGAAATTCTGAAGGCCGATGCCGATTGCCAGGGCAATGGCTCCGCCTATTGTTGCAGAAGGAAGATTGGCTGCTACAGCGCCAAAAGCAACGCCGACAGCCAGGCCCTCGGGGATATTATGCAGGGTAATGGCAAGTACCAGTAAAGTACTTCTCTGCCATGATGTCTTAACCCCTTCACTTTTGTCAATGCTCAGGCCCGGATGAAGGTGTGGCAGGAATTTATCAGTCAGTCTCATGAAAATTCCACCACTCATAAACCCTATAGCTGCAGTCATCCAAGGGATATGTCCCAACTGCTCAGCCATTTCTATGCCTGGAGCCAGAAGAGACCAGAAGCTTGCCGCAATCATCACGCCGGCGGCAAAACCAAGCATGGAATCCATAAGCTTCTGATTTATGGTTTTGGTACAAAATACAAGTGCTGCCCCGGCAGCAGTTACACCCCAGGTGAAGAGTGTGGCGATTAACGCCTGGGTAATGGGATTGAATTGTAGAAAAAAGTCGATCATGAAAACTTCCTGGTAATTTTATATTGGGTTCCTGTAATTCTGAAACGATATAAAATTGTATACGTTCTTAGTAAAAAGAACAATACCAGCAGCAAGTTTAATACTATTTTTAAAATTGGAATGAGGCGCAGAATATGCTTTTGCAGCTGTAAACGGCAATAAAGGACTTCCAGATCGGCGCTGTAGGCCAGCAATAAAAAAAGGCCAACACACATAATATGTATGCCAGCCTTGCCCATAGGAGGGTTGAGCTTTAAAATTAAAGCCGTACTGTTTTCGAATGCAATTCCCAATCCAACTGCAAGGAAGGAACAGCAATAGTTTTGTATTGACTTCAATATCAACCGACAAGGCTTAATTGCCCAAGACGCAACTGACTGGAAATTCACATGAAACCGGAGGGGCATATAGCACAACTGATGCTTTGTTGGGTGGTTTACCCCAGTAGGGTGATGTGGATATTGTGCTCGTTTTCAACCCGACAGGAACCAACAGAAGCCCCCAGTAATAAAGTAGAGACCAAAGGCGATCAGGATCAGGGCTATTATGATGCTGAAGGATTTCATTTTTAAGGAAAAAATATGACACTCCTTTACCCTCAAATGAAAATAGGAGTTATAATCCGTGAGGACTATAACTCCTATATCATGTTCTAGTGGCGGGAGCGACGAGACTCGAACTCGCGACCTCCTGCGTGACAGGCAGGCGTTCTAACCAACTGAACTA
>JACKQG010003906.1_pt1 | contig 17762 bp, 20 predicted proteins | sample 8237621 | NCBI WGS metagenome assembly JACKQG01 (sample SAMN15677084, study PRJNA649215) | marine metagenome | biome: marine; feature: Black Sea; material: saline water; isolation source: suspended particulate matter (SPM) from the Black Sea western gyre | collected 2013-06-09/2013-06-10 | depth...
GGCACCTTGGATCGGCCTGCCCTTCCTTCTCGCCTTCGGCCTCTTTCTTTCGGGCCTTATGGGGTACTGGCGAGGTTGGGGCGGCATGCAATTCAACTTCATCGCGCTCACGTCATATTCCATCTTCGCCATTTCGGGGGGACCCGTAGCCAAGTACTTCCTCTTCGACGGCATGCCCATTTCCCGCCGCAGGCTTTTCGCCATATTGGTTTTGCCGGGTCTTGCGATTCTGACATTGGGCTACGGCGCAGGACGAATCGGCCTGGCCCTTCTCGAGTCTCGACACGAGGTCATCGTCTATGGCATGGAGGAAGACTCCTATGGCCTGCGGCTTCCCCTGCATCTATGGGAGATCGACTGGAAAGGTGAAACTCCGCGCGTCGAAGCCCTAAGCGGCGAAAATCCGGCCGTGAAATCTCTTCCCATCGCCACGGCAGGGGGTCCAAGACTCTACAAACCCTATACGACCCACGAATCAAGCAGCCCCCAATTCGTTGCGGAGCAACTCAGAAGGGCTCTCTTGCTGCATTGCGGTGAAAGCCCGCCCGTGGAGGAACTACGAGACCGTTATTTCCGCCTCGACGAAAACGGTAAAACGGTACTCAAGGGATCCACGCTCACCGTCTTCGAGGACTACCCCGAGTTGAAGCTCCGCCCGGAGTGGGGAACCTTTCCTTATATCTTCACACTTACCGGGCTCTGGTTCTTCCTCGCTCTATGGATTTACTTCCGATTCTTCATGGCGGAGGTCGGAGAAGGTCGCCGCAAAGGAGCCTTTGTCAGCATCTTGGTGATCATGCTGCTCATGCACATGATTCCCTTTTTCACCTTCATGTTCGATTGGATCGACGATGATACATTCGTGGCCATGCAGCAGATTCTCATCCGGGATGTTGCCACAGCCTTCCCCGGATCGATCTTGCTCGTTTGGCTTGTTGGCGGATTGCTTTTCGCGGGTGCGTATCGCCTATGCGAAAGGCAGTTCCAGAAAGTGGAACTGCCTTCGGATGATTCGGCCTCTTGTATGATGAATCTCTAGCGACTAAGCGTCGCCGAGCAGATCCTCCATGAAGTTCTTGAGTAGGCCGGAACCAACACGGCCCATGATGCGAAGGGCCGCGATGCCTTTTTTGGCCTTTTTGCCGACGGACTCTTCATCCTTTGAACTCTCTATCTTATCACTTTTAGTGGATTCTGGAGCGGCTTCGGCAGCTTCCTTCCCCGGCTCGGGCTGGGCCAGGGGCACGACGGAATCCGCCACCTGGGTACTGTGCCCCGGAACGACTTCTTCAATCATGGCCGGCATGTTCTGTACCGGCGGTTCGCAGGCAAGGCAAGATGCTGGAATGACAATGCCCAGTATCCCCATGCATATGACCAAGATAAGACGCCTCATAATTGCCACCTCCATGCCCTCAGAACGGCGATATGGGATAAAGGTTTCGCCTTTCGGAAGGTTCTCCAAAATGTCATGGGGCTTGGCTCAAGCTTCGATGCTCTTCGTGGAGCGAGCCGGAAATGAGTATAGGGAATCAGAGATAACGGCGCTACCCTCAAATTTCCAAATATCGAAACGTTTTCCGGAAGAAGTCCAGACAAACCCAAATTCAATCTGACAACTCTCCAGTCAACGCAATTTTGAAGGGAAAAAGCTCACCCTGAAAGACTCCACCGGCCACGGCCGGGTCGCCTTGGAAGACTTTGAGAGCAGCAGCCTTCGACTCGGCTCTAAAGATGACGATTCCGAAGCTCGAAGGGTCATCATTCTGGGTTCGTCCCGCTAGAAGCACATGGCCTGACGCCGTAAGTTCTTGTAAATAAGCAAAATGCTTAGAGACAAGATCCGCCTCTTCCTCGCTGGGGCCCTCTTTGAGCATCGCAGGGCGTGTGGGTTGGATGCGGTAGAGATATTCTTCTGAGTTGGTCATGGCTCCCCCTAATCCTATGTAAATACACCACTTTCAGAAGCAGAACAACATTTCGCCCCATGAATTATCGATAAACGGCGATGATTTATTGACAAACGATAAATACCAAACTAGTCTACCTGGGTACAAAGGAGGCCCTCATGCCTGTTGGAAATCCATCGCTCCTAATCTTCTTAAGGCGCTTCACGAGCTTCGTTTTCTGGGGATGCCTAGTATGTATGAGTCTCTACCTCATCCTTGGCCCCGGCCCCGTTCTATTCGACGCGAAAATCGGGAAGACCGGATCGATCTTCACACGGGTGAGCATCGGTGAGAGGGCACTCTTCCCAATCGTTCCCTTGAAGATTGTAGAAGGTTTTTCAGATTCGGGAATCGAAGTCGCCAACATGCGATCTATGAGCGGTGACCTCTCCATCGAAACGACCAACAAACCACTCCTTCTGATGCACATCCTGATCATCGTTCTGTATCTAGTTCCCGCACTGCTTTACCTCAGGATTTTTCGAAACATGATGGATACAAGTCTGGAGGGGCGGCCCTTTGACAGTCTGAATATCCGGCGACTGAAATGGATGGGATGGTTGACCATACTCTTCAGCTTCTTCTTTCCCTTGATGGAAAATATCAAGGCCCGGCTGATACTTGGAGCCACTCAGATCGAAGGATTGCCTATCCAACCCTCCCTGGATATAAGCGAGGAGGGCATTGTTACGGGACTCGTTATTTTGGCACTGAGTGCGATCTTCGCCTACGGTGCTGAATTGGAGCATGAGCGCTCCCTCACGGTTTAGGGGGCGGATATGTCTATCCAAGTGAATCTGGATGTGCGAATGGCGGAACGAAAGATTACGCTTACTGAGCTAGCTGAAGGTGTGGGAATTACCTTGGCAAATCTGTCGATCCTGAAGACGGGGAAGGCCAGGGCGATCAGGTTCAGTACGCTCGAAGCGCTCTGTCGCGAATTGGATTGTCAGCCGGGAGACCTGCTCGAGTTTCGCGCGGAAAGCTAGGGCCTCAGGCGCGAGCGGCGGTAATAGGCGTCCACCACCGTCAGCCGGCCGGCGAAGTTGAGCGTGTGAACTCCCATCACCCGCGGGTGCCAATTGGGCTCGATACGGCTCCAGGCCTCTTCCTCGAAACGCTCCTCGTCCAGGGCCGTCACCTGATTGAGGGTGAGGGCATATCCATAGAGCCGCGAGGAATCCTGTGAGGGACGAAATAGTCGCCCATCGCGCTCGAAGAAGCGGCCCGCCGGGCGGGAAGAACGCACATCGGAAAGTACCGGGTTGCCCGGATGAGGTGTCCAGTCGCGGCTCAAGGGGTCGTGGGAAGAAAAGACGTAGAGCTCATCCATCAGCGATGCGCCGGGGTTCTCAACCATGTTCGTGAAAAGCCACCACTTGCCATCGTGTTTGAGCAGAGTGCTGTCCACCGCGTCCACATCGTCCATGAGCTTGCCCGCCGACTCCCAGCGATCGGGAAATTCCACGCAGCGATAAGCCTCGATGCTGCGATCGGCCAGGGATTCGGGAATCATGTAGAGCTCGCCACCATGTTCAAAAAGGAATGGGTAGCTAAGATGGAAGGGCTGCTCCAGCACCACACGTGCGGGCGTCCAGTTGCCCTTGGCGTCCACCTCGATCACGGATATGCGGCCGCGCTTGTCGCGGTAGCGATAATCCTCCACGAAAATGAACCAGCGCCCGTCGCGTTCCATAACAAAAGGATCGGCCCAGAAGCGATCCTTGGGCGGCATGATGGCCTTGTATCGCCACAGCGAAGGACTCGGACTGTCGCCAATGTGAAAGAAGAGAACCCACTGCTCGATGTTGAAGAGCTTGCGAATCTTGAAGGCCAGGTAGCGAGTGGCGTGGCCCAACCAGAGGCGGATCATCTCGCCGTTGCGTGGCTCCTTGAACAGGCGCTCCGAATAGAACTCCGGCCGGCGGTTCAGGGATTCGGCCCCGCGGAAAAAAGCCTCGCCGCCGCGCCCGTGCAATTCCCTCAGCTTGCGCGGCAGGAATGAAAGGGTTTTCCAGTAGTAGTTGTTCATGCTGCGCGTCAGGAATAGCCGGTCGGTACTCGACCATGAGCGGCAGAGCACGAGACCGTTGTCGAGGTCCTCGTTGAGAACCTGCAGGACCGAGCCGGTCAGGTGGCGACCCTGAAACAATTCCCAGAAGCCCGGCGCGCCACCGCGCACCACCTGGTTGTCACCATGATGGAAAGACCAAACTCCGTGCCGCGCCGCACCGAGAATGCCACCTTTGAGAATGCGGAAACCCAGGCGCACGATGACATCGAGTTTTTGATCGCTGATGGCGCAAAGGTCTTCGTCGCTAAAATGGTCGGAGAAGCGCTTGCGCTCAGGTTTTGCGGTGATGCGCTCCACGCCTTCGAAGAGGGACCGGGCCGTGCGCGTTTCGAAGGCGTCGGGCCCGCCCAAATTCAAGGCGCGCAGAAATGCGCGCTCACTTTTCACGTAGATGCGAAAGATGCGCGTGCCCCATCCGGAGCGAAAGCGCTGGGCGAAGCTGGGTTGTTCGGGCGCCGAGCCGTTCATGATGAGAAAGCTGATCTCGGCGTAATCCGACTGTTGAATCTCCTCGATCATGCGGATCTGCCAGGCTTCCAACTCGAGGGAATCGAGCATGAGGCCCACGCGAAGCTTCGCAGTTTCCGTCATGGACTCGCAGCCTTTCCGCTTTCACTGGCGCAGAAATCGACCAAGGCAACCACACCGTCTACCCGGCGAGCCAGAGGCGGCAGATCGCCGGCTTCGGCGGCCACCACCGCGCGTTTGAATCCGAGTCGCTCGGCCTCGCGGCAACGATCGGCCACCTGACTTCCCGGGCGCAGATTGCCGCGTAGTCCCACTTCACCGAGGAAGACCGTAGCCTCGGGCACGGGCTTGCCCGTGAAGCTACTCGCTAGAGCAGCGAGTAGGGCTGCGTCCGTGGCGGGATCATCCAATTTCAAGCCACCGGCCACCGACACGAAAATGTCGCTGCCACCCAATTGCATGCCCGTGCTTTTTTCGAGCACGGCCACCAGAAGGCTGACGCGTTTGGGATCCACGCCCTGCACCACGCGGGCCGGCGTGCCGTAACGCGGCGAGGAAACCAGGGCCTGCACTTCCACGGCAAGGGGCCGCGTGCCGGTCCAGGTGACCGTGACCGCGCTGCCCACCTCGCCCTGCAGGTGCCGGCCGCCGAGAAATCCCGATGGATCGCTCAGGGCTTCCAGCCCCTTGCCCGTCATTTCAAAAAGTGCCACTTCGTTGGTGGAGCCGAATCGATTCTTCACCGAACGCAGAATGCGCCCCGCGCCCCGCTCTTCGCCCTCGAAGTAGAGCACCGCGTCCACCATGTGCTCGAGCATACGCGGGCCCGCGATCTGTCCATCCTTAGTCACGTGTCCAATCAGCACCAAGGGGAAACCGCGGTCTTTGGCCAGGGCCGACAGGCGCGCGGTCACGTGGCGAAGCTGGGACACGCCCCCCGGCGCGCCCTCCTGGGCGGTATCGGCCATGGTCTGCACCGAGTCCACGATAACCAAGGCGGGTTTGAGATTCAGCGAGGCTTCGCGGAGTTCATCCAGATCGGTGGAGGCCAAAAATAGGATCTTTGCTTCCAGCGCGTCCAGGCGTTCGGCGCGCAGGCGCACCTGCCCGGGGCTCTCCTCGCCGGAAACATAGAGGACGGTTTCGCCCCGCGCCGCCAAGGCGCTTGCCACCTGCAGCAGCAGGGTCGACTTGCCGATGCCCGGATCGCCCCCCACCAGCACCACCGAGCCGGGCACAAAGCCGCCGCCGAGGACCCGGTCGAGTTCGTCCACGCCGCTGGATCCACGGGTGGCCGATTCCGCCGGAACTTCACTGAGGGGAACGGGGTCCATGCCGCGCCGCTTCACGCCGTCCAGGGCGCGCGCGCCTTGCTTGCCGATCACTCGATTGAGTTCGGTGAGGGAATCCCATGCGCCGCAGGAGGGGCACTTGCCCATCCAGGCCGCAGATTCCGAGCCGCATTCCTTACAGAGATATCGTGTCTTCGTTTTCGCCATGGGGCCCCACCTTAGCATAGGCAGGCTCCCTTGCAATAGTTGTGCTTTGCGCTCGGTGACTAGGCGATCTCTTCCATGAGTTCCAGGAAACGGCCGTACTCGATGGCCGTCCAGCTCTCGGCGCTGAGCGCACCTTGAGCCTGGCTGATCATGGACACCTTGGTCGCCGTCTCCTCGTCGGGCGCTTCGTAGATGTCCAGAAAATCGTAGGGCCCGAGCAGGGCGTAGTGGGCCGTGAACTTCACCTCGGGGCATTTCTCCTGAATCACCGTCATCCAGTGCCGGCCGATGGCTTCGCGATGCTTCACGTCCTGCATGAGTTCGGGCGAAAGCTTGGTCATGAGGATATAGGTTGCCATAAATACTCCTTTCTTTTGCTGAAAGTGTAGACCCCAGTCAGGATGTTGGGCATGAAAAACCCCGAAGTCCAAGACTCCGGGGTTAGTTTTTTGGCAGCAGTTTTTATTTGTTGTGCTCCGGTCGCACGATTCCGGCGCTTCCTTCTGCCAACGGCACTCGATACTGATAGTCCGAAGGCTTCTGATTCTCGAAGGGCACCAGATCGTCCAGCCAGTAGGCCTCGTCGTCGCGGCGGAAGAGCATGACCCGTCCGTCGTTGGACGGATTCTTGGCGCGATGGTAGCGACACACGATTATGTCGTCGGTCACCGCCGGTACCTCGACCTTGCCCGATTCATGGCTCATGGCCAGACGGGCGCGACGGGCCAGACCCGAAACCATGGTCATGGCCTGGTTGAGTACCGTCCAGCTTTCCACGATGGGAATCTCGTAGGGCTTGTTGCCCTCGGTAGGGCGACACTGGAAGAAGTAGTAGGGAGGCACGCCCAGCCAGCTCAGCTCGTTGATGAGTTCGGCCAGCACTTCCGGATCGGCGTTGATGCCGCGGAGCAGGGGCGTCTGGTTGACCATCATCACGCCGGCCTTGTTCAGCATGTCCAAAGCCGTCTTCGCCTCAAGGGTCATTTCGCGAGGATGATTGAAGTGATTCATCACGTAGATGCGTCCGTGCTTTGTGCTGTTTCGGTCGAAGAGGTTCAGCAGCTCCTGATCTTCCGTGATGCGGAAGGGATTGAAGGCTGTCATCTTCGAACCGATACGAATGATGCGCACATGCTCGATTTTACGCAGCTCTTCGATGATGCCCGTCAGGCGCCGCGTGGACAACAGCAGCGGATCTCCGCCCGTGAGCAGCACATTGCTGATCTGAGGATTCTTGCGGATGTAATCGAGCCCGGGCTTGGGATCGAACTCCACTTCCTCGTTGTCGTTCATGAAGAGGCGCTTGCGGAAGCAGAAGCGGCAGTAGGCGCCGCAGACTTCGTTCACCAGAAGCAGAGCCGTGTCGGTGTACTTGTGCTGACAGCCGGCGGCCACGTAGTTGTCGGCCTCATTGCTGGCGTCCAGCGCGCCCCAAGGTTCCATTTCGGCTTCCTGGGGAATCACGATCTGGCGGATGGGATCATCCGGGTCGTCCCAGTCGATCAGATTCAAATAATAGTCGTTGGCCCTGAAGGCATAGCGCTCGGACACCTTGGCCAATGCGGCCCGGTGCTCTTCGGGAATCTGATCGATTTTGGATACACTCTTAACGTACCGCACTCGGGACATCTGTCGCCTCCATGGTGTCGCGGCCAAGATTATATCATCTTGGAGGTCGAAACGGGGATATAGCCGCTTAAATATCGGCAGCACCGGCTCATTAAGTAAGGTTATTCCTGGGGCTTGTCAAACTCGCCGGATAGAATTGGGCCTTATGGGGCACTAAAAGAGTTCGAAGTTAAAATAACGCCTGGGGTTAGCTTTGATATCCGCCACCAGACTGTCCACCTCGCTAACCGTGGACTCTAATCGGACATAAAGATCGTCTTCGGCCACAAGGCGACCCAAGGTTCCTTGGCCCGCCTCCATTTGATCGCTCATGTACTTAAAGCCGCCGGTGGCCGCGCGGACGTCGGCCGAAAGGGAATCCAATTCGACACTCAACTCACTCAAGCGATCAAGGCCCGTGCCCAACTTGGGACCCATTTCCTTGATGAAGGCGCTGAGTTCGCCGGTGAGGATATCCAATCGAGCAAAACTGCGCGGCAGGGTGACACGACTGGCCTCAGCCAAGAGACGTAGCTCGCGTGCGCTGGCGCTCAGGTCGAGAATAAGAGTGTCCACTTTTCCGCCGGCCAAGAACTCGTCGAAGCGTCGAGTAAGGCGATCCACGCGCACCAGAAGACCCGCCGAGTTTTCCAGCAGTGCGGCCAGTTCCACATGAGCCACGCCGGCGATGGATGCGCCGGGCTCGATGCTGACTTCACTGACACCCTGCTGGATGGTCACGTAGGTGGGCCCCATCATGTCGGGCTGAATAACGAAGAGCGCGTCATCGGTGATGTCCACCTTCTCTTCGATGCCCAAGGTCACCAGAACGTTTTCCCGCTCCAGGCGAATGGACTGCACCTTTCCTTTTTCCACCCCACGAATGAGCACGGGCGCACCCACGCTCAGACCCGAAGCCTCGGGAAAAGAAACTTCCACGGGCCAGGTGGCCGTGCGAAATTTAAATTCCTTGAGGAAGAGCAATCCGAATGAGGCGGCGACGATGGCCACCAGGACCAGGCTACCCACCTGAAGTTCAACGTTTCTTCTCACTGCGCCTCCCCATTGGACACAGGAACCGTACCCGTCACGAAAGCCCGCACTCGCGGATGCTCGGAAGCGAAGAGTTCGGCGACCGTTCCCTGGAAGATAAGTTTTCCCTCGTGCAGCAGCACCGCGCGATCGGCGACGCGCTTGACGAGGGGAATGTCGTGGGTGACCACGAGCGATGTTATGGCGAGGCTCTTTTTCATGCTCAGAATCAGCTCGCCGATGACGGCGCTGGTCACGGGATCAAGCCCCGTGGTCGGCTCGTCGTAAATGATGACTTCAGGCTCCATGGCAATGGCGCGGGCAAGGCCCACACGTTTCTTCATGCCGCCGGACAATTCCGCCACGCGCTTGTCTTCGATACCTTCAAGGCCTACCAGCGCAAGCTTCTCGGCCACGATGGCATTGATCTCATCGTCGCTCTTGCTGGTGTTTTCCTTGAGGCCCAGGCCCACGTTCTCGCCCACATCCAATGAGTCGAAAAGTGCCGCGCCTTGGAAGAGATAACCGAAACGTCGGCGATGGGCGTAGAGGTGCTTTCCACCGAGGCCGACTACTTCGCCCTCATCCATTGTGATGCTTCCCGCGTCGGCATCGAGCAGGCCAACTAGGTGTTTCACCAATACACTTTTACCCGTACCGCTTCCGCCGAGAATGGCAAGCGTTTCGCCGCGATGGACATCCATGTCGATACCGCGAAGAACCGCCTGTTCCCCGAAGGCCTTCTCCAGGCCGCGTATGCTGATCAAGGTATCACTCATTCGAAGATCACCTGGAAGAGGACCGTGGCAAGGAAATAGTCGAGCACAAGGATGAGCAGGCAACTGGCCACCACCGCTTTCATGGTGGCCTGTCCCACACCCTCGGCGCCGCCCTGAGCCCGAAGGCCGAAGACCGCACCGGTCATGGTCATGATGGCGCCGAAGAAAACCGCCTTGAGTAATCCGGAGAAAACATCGTGGGCGTAAAACTGCAAGCGGATGCCCTCGAGGAAGAGATGGCTCGTCATGTTCGGAATGGTGAGCAGCGCCACGACATAGGCGCCCATGATGGCCAAAATATCGGCGATGACGGTGATCACAGGAAGCATGATCACGCCTGCCCAGAATCTGGGCAACACTAGGTAACGCACGGGATGGATGGAAAGAGTTTCCAGCGCGTCCACCTGTTCGGTCACCTTCATGGTGCCGATCTCGGCGGCGATGGCGGCGGAAACACGGCCGCCCACCACCAACGCAGTGAGCACGGGCCCAAGCTCAATGACCACCGATCGAAAAACCGTACTGCCCAAAAGCACGAGAGGAACCCAGGCTTGGAACTGGTAGCTGGCCTGCACGGCCGTGACCGCGCCGCTGAAAATGGAGACCACAAAAACCAGGGGCAAGGAGCGATTGCCGATTTCCAGCATTTGCTCCATGAAGAGCCTGGAGCTTCGAAAGAGCTGCGGGGTAAAACGGAATACCTGACCCTGCAAGCGCGCGAGGGCACCCACATCTTCGAGCAGGGCGATAACCTGACGGCCCAGGTAGATTCCGGTGGAACGCAGCGGTGTCATGGGGTCATTAAAGGTCGCGGAAGCCGCGGGGTCAATGGAGAAGGCTGTCGACCACTAGCTCTTGGCTATGGGCCCATTCCCCAGATCCGCGCTGTGGTAATTTCAACACTATTTCCCGCCGGATCGCGGAAGTAGAGTGAGCGTCCGCCCTGGGGCCATTGGTAGTCGAGTTCGATGATCACATTCGCCTTTTCCAGGCGGGTTTTCCAGTTTTCCAGTTCGGATTCCTCGGCGGCCAAGGCGAGATGCCCATCGCCTTGTTGCCCGTGGGCAGGCAGATGCGTTTGCTCGATGCTGTCGGCGGGATTGAAGATTAGCAACATGCTGTCGCCGAGCTTGAAGAAGACGTGCCGCCCCTCATCTCGAGCGAAGAGTTCAAGACCCAGTACACGGCTGAAAAAATCTTCGGCGGCGGAAAGGTCGTCGGCGTAGAGGCAGGTTTCCAGAATGCGAAGGGGATTCATGATCGCGCTCAAACGTCGTAGTCGTCGTAATCGCCGGGCGCAGGATTTTCGAAGCGCGTGTAATCCTTCACGAAGGTTAGCTTCAGCGATCCCGTGGGACCATTTCGCTGCTTGCCGATTATGATCTCGGCCACGCCTTCGGTGTCCATGTCGCTGTCGTCGTACATCTCCGGGCGATTGATGAACATCACAACGTCGGCGTCCTGCTCGAGGGCTCCACTTTCACGAAGATCCGACAACATGGGACGCTTGTCCCCACCACGCTGAACCACCGCACGACTGAGCTGGCTGAGCGCCATCACCGGCACGGAAAGTTCCTTGGCAAGAGCTTTGAGCCCGCGGCTAATTTCGGTGATTTCCTGTTGGCGATTATCCGAACGCCCCGTGGCGCGCATTAGCTGCAAGTAGTCCACGATGACCATATCGAGCCCATGCTGCGACTGAAGTCGCCGCGCCTTGGCGCGCATTTCCAGAACCGTGGAGGCCGCCGAATCATCGATAAAAATAGGCGCCGAAGCCAGATGGCCGGCCGCTTCGGTGAGCAGTTGCCAATCGTCGTCGCGCAGATTTCCGGTGCGAAGCTGGTGAGCGTTCACTCGCGCCTCGGAAGTGAGCAGTCGCTGCACCAGCGCTTCCTTGCTCATTTCCAAGGAGAAGATGGCCACCTTCTTCTTGTGCTCGATGGCCGCCGTCTGCGCGATGTTCAAACAGAGTGCCGTCTTACCCATGGAGGGTCGCGCGGCCACAATGATCATGTCGCCGGCCTGCATGCCGCCGGTCATTTCATCCAGTTTCGTATAGCCGGTGGGCACGCCGGTAAGCGCGCCCTTGCTCTGGTACTGTTTTTGAATTTCCTCGAAGGAAGACATGAGGATGTCTTTGACCTGCTGGAAACCCTGTTTCAGCCGCCCCTGGCTGATGGCCATGATCTCGGCCTCGGCGCGGTCGAGCACATCGGCGGGATCTTCGCGTCCTTCGTAGCAGTTCTCCACGATCTTCCCCGCCGCGCTGATCATTCCGCGCAGGGTCGCCTTCTCGATGACGATGCGCGCATAGTGCGCGACATTGGCGCCGGTGGCCACGCTGGCCTGCAAGCTGCCCAGATAACTGGAGCCGCCCGCGGAATCGAGGGTGCCTCGTTTTTTGAGTTCCTCGCTGAGGGTGACCAGATCCACCGCTTCACCGCGCTGGTAGAGTCCCACCATGGAGCTGAAAATTTCGGCGTTCTTGGGAGCGTAGAACTGCTCAGGCTCGAGCAATTCCATGGCCTGGTGGATGGCTCCACGGTCCAGGAGCAAAGCACCCAGTACCGCTTCTTCCGCCTCCAGGCTTTGGGGCGGCAGGCGCCGCGAGTCCACTTTGCCGCTGTGCGCGGTGCGTGTTCCGGTGGATTCGAAGCTGGCGCTCACAGACGATCGTACTCCTTGCGAATGGCCTGAAAATCCACCCAGGCGGGACGCTTCCAATTGGGATTGCGCAACAACGCCGCTGGATGGTAGGTGGCGTAAACCTGAATGCCAGCATACTCGTGCGGGCCTGTCTCGCGCAACTTGGTCAGAGAGATTTTCTTCCCCGTGAGCCATTGAGAGGCAAAAAGCCCCAGCCCCACGATGATTTTGGGCTCGAGAATTTCCAGCTGCCGCTCCAGAAATGGTCGGCAGGCCACGATCTCATCCGGTGCGGGGTTCCGGTTTTCCGGCGGCCGGCATTTAAGAATATTGAGGATATGCACATCGTCCCGCGACAGATCGATGGCCGCGAGAATCTTGTCGAGCAATTGGCCGGCGCGCCCCACGAAGGGAATGCCCTGGCGATCCTCTTCGGCTCCCGGCGCCTCGCCCACAAAAACCAGTTTGGCCTTGGCATTGCCCACCCCCGGTACCGCCTGAGTCCGCGATTCACAGAGACCGCAATTTTCACAAGCGAGGATTTCTTCAGCCAAAGGTAGAAGTTCGCTACCGGACCAAGCCGGAAACTTGCTTTCCAGGGAATCGCGCAGGGCCGGGATGGCCGTTTCCACTTCAGCTACGGCCACCGGTTTTTCTTCAAGTAAAACCCCAGCCTCATGATCGCGATCATAAACCACGCGTTCGATGCCCGAAGCATGTTGTTGGCGCACCCAGGTGCGAAGCAATTTGATGGCCTCTTCGCGTTTATCCATTGGCCTTCCCCCGAGTTTGTCCGAAGGCGCGCCCGGCGATGAGCGCCACCAATTGTCGTCCCAACTCATCCTTGTCCATTAGAGGGTACTCCTTGCGGAATCCCTCGAGGCCAAGAACCGTCACTCGATTGCTTTCCCGGCCAAAACCGGCACCTTCTTCTTCAAGATCGTTGGCCACGATAAGGTCGAGACCCTTAGCCTCGAGCTTGGCCTGAGCGCGAGCCTCGGCCTGCCCGGTTTCCATAGCAAATCCAACCCGGTAGCCGCCCAGACGTCGATCACGCATGGCCGAAAGAATATCCAATGTGGGCTCCAGCTCCAATTGCATGGCTTCGCCCGTCTTCTTGATCTTCTCATCGGAACGCGACTTGGGACGATAGTCCGCCACGGCCGCAGCCATGACCACCAGGTCAGCCTCTTCCGCGGCGCCAAGAAGCGCATCGGCCATTTCAGCCGAGCTTTCCACGTTCACGCGATTTATTGGACCGGGCGTTGTCGCCACACCGGGGCCGGCCACCAAAGTCACCTGCGCGCCTTCACGCCAGGCGGCCAGAGCAATGGCCCGCCCCATGGTGCCGGTGGAAGGATTGCTGATGTAACGCACGGGATCCAAGGCCTCGCGCGTGGGCCCCGCACTCACGAGCACGCGGCGGCCGCTGAGCAGACCCGAGGGACGCCCGGCTTTTTCTTCCAGGGCGGACAGCAGTTCTTCGGGCTCGAGCATGCGGCCTTCGTCCTCGTCGCCGCAGGCCAGTTCCCCGCGACCGGGACCGAGTATCGCGTAGCCGCGCCGGGCCAGCAGATCCATGCTTTCGCGGGTGGCGGCATTATTCCACATGCCTGTATTCATGGCCGGCGCCAGGAGCACGCGCTCGGCTTCAAAGGCTGCAAATATTGTGGATAGGGCGTCGTCGGCCAAACCGCGGGCGAGTTTGCCCAAGGAGTTCATGGTGGCCGGCGCCATGATGGCGAAGTCGGCCCACTTCACCAGGCCGATGTGTTCCACGTCGCTGAGTTCGCGGGGAAGTGCGGGCTGCCAAAGGTTGTCCACCACCGGGTTGCCGCTGAGGGTTTCCAGCGTGGCCTTCCCGATAAAGCGAGAGGCCGACTCCGTCATGGTTACCACCACTTCGGCTTCGGCCTTGCGCAGGAGGCGAACCAGGTAGGCGGCCTTGTAGGCCGCGATGCCACCGGTCACGCCCAGGAGAACTCTGACGCCTCTCAGATTTTCGCGACCGGGTTCCTTTGCACTACTCATCTTCCGTTTCGGCCTCTACGACCTCGGGAACTTCATCGGGATCCACGTAGGAGTATTCCACGTGTCCCTGGGTCAAACGATCCAAGGCCACCGAGGTGATCTTGGGGCGCTCGTGATCGGGATCCCAATCGGAAAGCTGGGCGATGCTATTGCGCACCCGCGCTTCCTTGGCCGCCACCAGGATGGCTTCATACTTGTTGTCGATCACATTCGTCAGCTTTTCAGTGGGTACAAAACCCATGCGATCACCTCGGTAACGGTTTGGGGGGGGATTCAAGAGTCTGGATATTAGCAAATGAAAGGCCTTCGCGCAATTCAGGGAAGGTCGAGGCCGAAGCGCTCCTTGAGTATTTCCCGGCCGCCCGAGCTAAACCATTCATTTTCATTGTGTTGACGATTTCGCATGAGTTCGTCGGCCTGGTCCACGGCGAGGGCTAGGTCGTCGTTGACCACCACGGCGTCGTAGTGTGGCAGTTCGGCCAGCTCGCCGAGGGCATTGGCCAGCCGCAAGGCCACCTTGGCTTCATCCTCGGTTCCACGGCTGCGCAGGCGAGTTTCCAGGGTTTTCCGGTCCGGGGGAAGCACATAGAGGAGCCAGGCTCTGGAGCCCAAAGCCTCCTTAACCTGAAGTCCGCCTTGCACGTCGATATCTAAAAAAACGTGGAGATCCTGATCCAGTGCCTTCAGCACTTCCTTACGCGGGGTGCCGTAGAATTCACCGTGGACCTCGGCCCACTCGAGCATGTCGCCGGAGTCACGCAGGGATTCGAACTTCTCGCGGCTGATGAAGCGATAGTCCACGCCGTCCACTTCCTCGCCGCGAAGAGCGCGCGTGGTGGCGCTAATGGAAAAATGGCTGTTGGGATAGCGCAACATGAGATGCTTGATCAAGGTGGTCTTGCCGCTGCCCGAAGGGCCCGATACCACCACTGCGGATGCCTTACCTGGGGCCATGACCATTGAAGGATCCCTCCTCGCCACGCCCCTGCGGATCTACTCTAAATTGAGGATCTGCTCCCGGAGCTTCTCGGTCTCCTCCTTAATCAACAAAACATCTCTTGTGATCGCTAGATCCTGCGATTTCGATCCGATGGTATTGCCTTCACGAAGCACTTCCTGGAGTAAAAAGCCCAGCTTTTTCGAGACCTCGCCGCCGTCAACCAGGGCCTCGCGGAACTGCTGAATATGGCTTTGCAGGCGCACGATCTCCTCGGTCACGTCGGCCTTGTCCACCAGGACCGCGGCCTCCATGGCCAAGCGCTGCTCGTCCACCGGTACGTTCTCCAGTAATTCTTCCAGGCGCTCGCGCAGGCGGCCGCGCAGGCCTTCGCGCATTTGAGGAACAGCGTCCTCCACGCGGGAAACGGCCGACTCCAGTAAGTCCAATCGACCGGCCAGCTCTTCACCCAGGGCGGCGCCCTCGCGCTCTTTCATGTCGGTGATATCGGCCACGGCCTCATCCACACACTTGAGGACCATCTCACGCAGGCGATCGCTGTCGATCTCCTCACTGGGCGCTCGGAACAGATCGGGCAGGGAAAGCAGGTCGGTGGCATTGCCCGCGCTCAGGCGTTCGGCCCCCTTGATACGCTTGTGGGCTTCCAGGTAGAGAGCGAGCATCTCCTCGTTGAGTTCGGGAAGTTCACTGCCGGTTTCGCGCTCCATATTGATGGTCACCGACACGCGGCCACGGCCCAGGCCCGCCTTGACCTTTTCGAGGATTTCCCCTTCCAAGAATTGAAGATCCCTGGACAGCCGGGGCTGGAAGTCGAAGAAACGATTGTTTACGGATTTTATGTCCACTTGAAGCTCGAGGCCCTCGGCCTGAATCTTGGCGCCACCATAACCGGTCATGGAACGAAGCACGCTCACCTCCCTGATTAGGGGCGAGTATGGTCGAGCAAGGGACTGGCCGCAAGCCTTGCCTGCGTGCTATCTTTCGTTCACTGGAGGAAAGCCATGAAACGATTCCTGTTGATCACCACCCTGCTCGCCCTCATCGCCCTGCCCGCCGCTGCCCAGCGTTGGGTGAACATCTCCTATCCCTGGTCTTTTGTGGAACACCACAAGGCCGCCGAGATGCTCGACGACACCAAGGATTCCTTCATCTACGGAACCGAGCGCGGGAATTTAATCGTCATGGAACGCGATCGGATGACTGGGCGGCTCCAGGTTTCCAAGCAACGCGAAGTCTGGGCGCCGGTTAAGGAAATTCACCTGGCCGAAGCCACCGGCGACACTCGCAACGAGTTGGTGGTCTCCACACGCCGCGGCGATCTCTTCGTCTTGGAATCGGGCAATCTCGCCGACCTTTGGCGAACCCCGGAGGGCTACTTCACCAATATTAACTGCTTCACCGTGGGCGATACCGATGGAGACGGGCAGCCGGAGATCATTCTCATCGCCGACGACAAACTGGTGATCATGGCCGGCGGCGAGGAAACCGAACTCTATCGCAGCAGCGAGGATTTCAATGCCACCGACATCGCCATGGCCGATGTGGATGGCGATGAGCAGGACGAGATCGTGCTCAACACCGGCGAGGTCATCGACGCCAAATTCCGACAGATCGAGTGGGTGCACGACGATCCCTTCGGCGATGTCTTCGATCTTTTCGACATAGACGGCGACGGCATCGTGGAAATTGTAGGTGTGGGCCCTTCGGGTGAAGTGCTGATCCTGGACGGCGATGAACAACGGGTGAAGTGGGAGTAGGCGAATTCACAATCTCGGGAAAAGCAAAAGCCCTCGGCCGAGCCGAGGGCTTTTTGGTGCAATGGCTGATGTCAAATAGTCTACTTGATCAGATGAACTTCGATTCTGGATTCCGCGTCCTCTTCGGTGAATCGATCCGAGCCGTAGGCGACCAGGCCGATTTTGTCCGCAGGAATGCCGCGCACCACGATTTCGGCCTTGAAAGCCTGTAGCTTCTGGAGACTGCGTTTGCGATCCCAGATGGCCTCGCCCGAATCCTCTTCGTATCCCTGCAATTCGATGCCAATAAGGTCCGGAACCGCGTTCAGGCGCTTTACGAGCTCATCGAGCACTTCGTGCTGCCCCGACAGAAGTCGCGAGCGATCGGCGCTAAAGGCCAGGTAACGGAAGATGGTGATATCAGCCGCCGGTTCTACGGCAGGCTCTTCCTTGATCACGCGTACGTCGGGCGGTAGCGGCGACTGAAGCTCGTCCGACATAGCGCCGCGCACATAGCGCGAAGGCTTGGGCACGTCCGCGCTCACATTGCCGCCAAGATCGTAGGTTACCGAAAGCCGGTGTGCGCCCTGCAGGTCCGCACGGGAATTGTAGGAGTAGTCAAAGCGGAAATAATTCACGCGCAGACCGCCGCCGTAATGGAAACGATCGCCTTCGGGCGTGCCGTCATCCTGAACGCTGCGGCGATAACCCACGCGCAGGAAAACCATGTCGCTCCAGGTCCATTCGCTTCCGAATCCCACGCTGGGGTAATTGCTCTGGGGATAGATGAGATCCAAGGAGTTGAGCAGGCGATGCCCCTCGGCCAATTCCAAACGGTGGGAAGCGCCGAAGCGCATCTGCCAGGGTGAGGCGAAACTCTTCTTGATGAACTTCAGCGGCGGGCCCACCGCCGTGGGCGACGCGCCCCGGCGAATGCCCCGCATTTCCCGAGTGAGAACGCCCCAGGACCCGGTAAAAGTAC